>OGLG01001245.1_pt1 | contig 15453 bp, 17 predicted proteins | sample 1572621 | NCBI WGS metagenome assembly OGLG01 (sample SAMEA2581912, study PRJEB24529) | metagenome | biome: Human gut stool | place: China | collected 2011 | reverse complement strand
AGCAGAAGAGCTGAATGTCATCTTTGGTGTAGTATCGATGTCCCATTTCCGTTCGCCCGATCGTCAGGTCGAGTTCTTCTTCCCAATATCTTAATACATGTGATTCGACATTGACCTGTTTTGCGGCTTCGGAAATCATAAATCTGACTTCACCCATTAATATGTGAACCTCCTCATTTTGCTTTTGAGGTTATTATAGCATAGACCATGACTTCAGAACGAAAAAATCGTTCGTCAAGTTCCTACAAAAAAACACCGCTCCACATAGGAGCGGTGCTTCTCTTTTGTGATCACTTTGCGATTTATATTACTCAGCTGAGATAGCGCCTGTCGGACACGCAGCTTCACAAGCTCCGCAGTCTACACAAGCATCAGCGTCGATCTCGTATTTGCCATCGCCTTCAGAGATAGCGCCTACAGGACATTCAGCTTCGCAAGAACCACAGCTTACGCATTCATCACTAATAACGTGTGCCATAGTATGTATCCTCCTTTTTTGAATTTAAAAAGAGAAACAAAGAAAGGTAGTTCTCTTTATTATCACTATTTTAATACAATGAGTTTGAATATACAAGTGATTTGTATGTTCTAAATTAAGAACCTAAACCCGGTCGAATTCTTCTGTGATCTCTTTTGAAGGTGCTTTTGTGAGCAGGCTTACAATGACGATCATAAGGCATGATACGCTGAAAGCCGGGAGCAGCTCATAAATGTTCCATACACCGCCGAGAGGACGTACGAGGTATTTCCAGATGAATACCATAGCTCCGCCTGAAATCATTCCGGCAAGTGCGCCCTGCCAGTTTGAGCGTCTCCAGAAGAGGGCAAATAATACGACAGGACCGAATACGGCGCCGAAACCTGCCCATGCAAAGGAAACGATGCCGAATACCGAACTGTTCGGATCACGGGCAATAAAAGCGGCGATTACCGCGATGGCAAGCAAGGTGAAGCGAGCTGCGTTCATTGCTTTTTTCTTGTCTCCCGTTTTGGCAACTCTGTCGCCGAAAAGGTCGGAAGATACGGCGGAGGATGCAGCCAAAAGCACGGCTGCCGAAAAGAGAACTTTCTTTTTCATTATAAATACATTGATTTTTTAATTGCCGGACGGTTGGATAGTCCGCCCGGCGGAGTGATTAATAATTGAATTTTTGTGGTTGCGGGGAATGTTCCCCGTTTTCGGAAAGGTCTGTTTAACCGTAATCTCTTTGTTTCATCATCTTATTATTTAAAGTTTACCATTAAAGAAAATCGTTCATGTCAAAGTCTGCCATTTCATTACTTACGGCAGCCGGGACAGTGGCGGGCACGGGTATCTCATGCTTTTGTAAAAGTTCCGCCACCCGTGACCTGCCCCCGTTAATCTGCTCCACCAGCGAATGAAACAGGTTTGTTTCCGTCCGGCAGATAGTCTGTACCGCTTGCCGTTCTTCCGTTTCGGATGCTTGCTTAACCTGAATGACCTGTACCATTTGCCCCAGTTCTCCCAGCGTGATACCCTGTGCCATTTCCGGTTCACTGTTCCCCATGTAACAGGCGATTTCTTCCGCTTCGATTTCATCCGCCGAAACGTCCGTTTCTTCCGTATTTTCCGTTTCAAATTCCATTTCAAATTCGGTTTCAATCGCTTGCGCAGCAGGTGTTTCAGTTACCGTTTCATCGCTTTGCGGGACAAATATAGAAGCATTATCAACCCCTTTTGAAAGGTGTCCTGATATGTCCCCGTTTGTCCTCATTTGTCCCATCCGGTAACGGCTTGCACCTACAAGACAATCACCGTTTCCGGCTTTCACGGTCGGTTTGCTTTCCGGTTGTTCCGGCTCTCTTTTTCCGCTTGTGAACCATGTTCTCAAGCTGTCCCGGTATCGCCATAAGAGGATGGCGTAATACAGGAGCGTTCCGATAATAAACCATTTCAACATATCAGAACGGCTTTTCAAATTTGCTTTCGTACAGTTCGTTTATCTCGTCCTGAAACTGGTCGAAATGCCGGAGCAGGATATTTTCTACATAGCTGCTCACGGTCGCCTTGCGTCCGCCGATAACGGTTACTATCTTCATCAGCTTTTCGTGGGTAGTACGGCTGACGTATAACGGTTGGCGGTCGGTCAAGTCCACCCGCATGAAGTAGGTTTCCCGGTAATCGCCCGGAGCGTTCTTTTTCCGGCGGGCAGGTTCTTTCACTGCCTTTTCTTCCTTTACGGTTTCCGTTTCCCGTTTCGGTTCTTGTTCAGGTACGTTTGCCGGGATGTCGGGTGTTTCCGCTTTAGTTTTCACTTCCGTTGGTATTGCCACCATTGGCGTTTCCTGTTTCTTCACAGGCAAGCCTTGTGAAATAATCTCTTTCATAAAATCCTCGTCAATCTGCGGTTTCCCGCCGCTTTGCTTTGCCATATCGTTACAGTTTTATAAGGTATGCGATTTCGGTTATCAGTTCTTCCATGTTGCTGCCCTTTACCAGCCGTTTGTCCGCCGGGAACAGCGTGGAACGGAATACGGTTTTACGTTGTGCGTCCAGTTCCTTTTTAAACCTTTTGGTGTCCGGGATAAATACTTTCATAAGGGGTAGTTCCAGTTCCCCGATGGTCTGTTCATACAGGGTGTACAGGTCTGTTTTTTCCCGCCCATCTACCATGTTCCAAAACAGGTGCAGCCCTTTCAGTCGGCACGCTTCATTCTTTACCAGCAATTTGTCGATAGCTACCGCAAAGGAAAGGCTGCTTTCCAATACCACCCGGTCGGCGGCTATGGGAGTGAAAATATAATCCACCCCTGAAAGAGAGTTGATAACGCCCTCACTGTTCACCGTTCCGGGCAGGTCGAAAAAGACCACATCGTAAACCATCCCAGCAGACGCAAGGTATTCATCCGCCGTTTTTATCGCTTCGTCCGGTGAACTGCAAAGCACCGGGTACGCTTTCTTTCCCAGTGTTTTGAACTGGCTGAAAGCAAGCCGTTTGTAATACTCATCACTGTTCACCTGTTCGGCATCCCGTTTGCGCATGGCGGAAATAGAATGTTGCGGATAGTCGCAATCCACGACCGCCACGTTATACCCTTTGAGGTAATACAGGTAACTTGCCACCAAGACGGTGAATGTTGTTTTGCCGACCCCGCCCTTTTGGGTGGAGAAAGCCACATACAAGGTTTCTTTCTTCATTGTAATAATTCTTTTTTGTGATACATCTTTATTTCATTCCATCCGTACAGATTGACGGATGGTTTTCTTTCGTTCCATGTTGAAAGCTCGAAAGCCGGAATGACTTCTTTTTCTCTTTCCTTGTTTCTTGTTATCTTTCTGCAAAGACAGCTTGTTTTCTTTGCAGACAGTTTGTTTTCCCGATTGAAAGACTGTTTTCTTTCAATCATCCCATCCGGTTTGCTTTCCTGCTTTCTTGAAAGATTGCAATCTTGAAATCTTGTTTTCAAGTTTTCAAAACCGCTTTCTTTCCGTCCGCTTTCCGTTACATATTTCCATCCGTCCATATTGCTTTCTTTCTGAAATCCGGGACAAATAAACATAGAAAAACAACCCCTTTCGAGATGTGTCCTCAAATGTCCCCGTTTGTCCTCATTTGTCCTATAACCCGCTATTTCACAGCATTTTTAATACCCGTTACTTTGCAACCGAAAGGTATCGGTCAGGCTAACCAAGCCCCCGCCGCCGGGAGCGTTCCAATATCCGCTAACCCCAATCCGTCCGTAGGCGGATTTTTATTTGCACTGGCAAATAGCAAGGTGTGTTCTGCGCTGCTTGAAATTCTTTCAGCAGCTTTGAACGCCTTGCCCGGACGAAGCCGGGACATGGGTCACTCCGAAGTCGTAACCCTTTAAAGAAATGAATCATGAAACAGAAAAATGAAAATGCGCCCCGTCCGGGTGGCGCAGGACGTAAGCCCAAAGCAGACCCGGCAGTGTTCCGGTACTCTATCAGCTTCAATGCGATAGACCACGCCCGCTTTTTGGCATTGTTCGACCAGTCGGGTATGCGCACCAAAGCGCATTTTATCACCGCCCGCATCTTTGGCGAACCGTTCAAAGTGATTAAAATAGACAAGGCGGCGGTAGAATATTATACCCGGCTGACCGCTTTATATTCCCAGTACAGGGGTATCGCCGTGAATTATAATCAGGTGGTAAAGGCTCTCAATACCAATTTTTCGGAGAAGAAAGCACTCGCTTTTCTCTATAAACTGGAAAAGGCAACGATAGAACTTGCCGACCTGAACCGCCAAATTATTGAACTGACCCGTGAATTTGAAACAAGATGGTTGCAAAGATAAGCGTAGGCAGTTCCCTGTTCGGTGCGCTTTCCTACAACCAAAACAAGGTGGACGAAGAACAGGGAAAGGTACTTTTAAGTAACCGTATGTTTGAAAGCGAGGACGGAAATTTCAGCATCCGGCGTTGTATGGAATGTTTCGATATGCACCTGCCCGCAGACCTGAAAACGGAAAAGCCGATTATCCATATCTCCCTGAACCCGCACCCGGACGATGTACTTTCCGATAGCCAGCTTGCGGATATAGCCAAAGAATATATGGATAAGTTGGGGTACGGCAACCAGCCGTATATGGTTTACAAGCACGAAGATATTGCAAGGCATCATATACATATCGTTTCCATCCGGGTGGATGATACGGGCAAAAAGATAAACGACAAGTTCGAGCATATCCGCAGCAAACAAATCACCCGTGAACTGGAACAGAAGTACGGGCTGCATCCGGCAGAGAAGAAACAGGCAGCCGACCGCCCCGAACTTAAAAAGGTGGACTACCGGGCAGGGGACGTAAAGCACCAGTTATCCAATACGGTGAAAGCCCTTGCCAGCAGCTACCGTTTCCAAAGTTTCACGGAATACAAAGCGTTGCTATCTATATATAATGTACAGGCAGAAGAAGTGAAAGGGGAAGTGAACGGCAAACCCTATAACGGCATTGTCTATTCGGCAACCAATGACAAAGGGGAAAAACAAGGCAACCCGTTCAAATCTTCCTCTTTGGGTAAGTCGGTAGGTTACGAAGCCATCCAGCGACACATCAAGAAATCCACAAAGGACATTCAGGACAAGAACCTGAAAGAACGTACCCGCCGAACAGTCGGCGCAGTGATGAAATCCGCACATAGCCGTAAGGAACTGGAACAAGAACTGAAAAGGAAAGGTATAGACGTTCTTTTCCGGCAGAACGATACAGGCAGGATATACGGTGTAACATTCATCGACCACGAAAACCGTACCGTCCTGAACGGTTCACGGTTGGGAAAGGACTTTTCCGCCAATGTGTTCAACGACCTGTTTTCCGGCTCCCGTACTTTGTCGGGAAACAGCAAACAGGAAACGCAGGAACAAAAACCGGAATATAACCCGACCGGACATCTTGAAAATACAGGAAAAGCCATTGCGGGACTGTTCAGCCTTTTATCCGGTGGGAATGATACGCCACCCGATAACAGCCAAGTTCCGTCACCCAAGAAGAAAAAGAAGAAGAAACAAAGACGTATTTAATAACTATAAAAATTTCAATTATGCAGAATGAAGATGATTTAAGAGGACTTGCAAAGGTCATGGACTTTATGCGGGCAATCAGTATTTTATTTGTAGTGATAAACATTTATTGGTTTTGTTACCAGTCGTTCCGGGAGTGGGGTATCAATATCGGGGTAGTCGATAAAATCCTGTTGAACTTCCAGCGTACCGCCGGGCTGTTCTCCAATATCCTATATACCAAACTTTTTTCAGTGGTATTCCTTGCGCTTTCCTGTTTGGGTACAAAGGGAGTGAAAGAGGAAAAAATCACATGGAACAAGATTTATGTATTTCTGACAATCGGTTTTATCCTGTTTTTCCTAAACTGGTGGCTGTTGGTTCTGCCGTTGCCATTGGCGGCAAACACGGCATTGTATATCTTTACCATGACAGCCGGGTATCTTTCGTTATTGGCTGCCGGAGTGTGGATTTCCCGCCTGTTGAAAAATAACCTGCTGGATGATGTGTTTAATTTAGAAAATGAAAGTTTCGCACAGGAAACACGCCTGATAGAAAACGAATATTCCGTAAATCTTCGTTCTCGTTTCTACTATAAAAAGAAGTGGAACGATGGATGGATAAACGTTGTAGCAATTTTTCGTGCGTGCATCGTTGTTGGAAATCCGGGCAGTGGGAAGTCTTTTTGTGTCGTAAACCAATTTATCAAACAGCAAATAGAAAAGGGCTTCGCAATGTATCTGTATGACTACAAATTTCCCGACCTTTCGGAGATAGCCTACAATCATTTGCTTAACCATTCGGACGGGTACAAGGTGAAGCCCAAATTTTACATAATCAATTTTGATGACCCACGTAAGAGCCACCGATGTAACCCGATAAATCCGGCGTTTATGACGGACATATCGGACGCATACGAAGCCAGTTACACAATCATGTTAAATTTGAACCGCAGTTGGATAACCAAACAGGGGGATTTCTTTGTGGAAAGCCCGATTATCTTGCTGGCTTCCATCATTTGGTTTTTGAAAATCTATCAGGGTGGCAAGTATTGTACATTCCCGCACGCCATTGAATTTCTGAACAAGAAATATGCCGACACGTTTACAATTTTAACCAGTTATCCCGAACTGGAAAACTACCTTTCACCGTTCATGGACGCATGGGAATCCAATGCGCAAGACCAGCTTCAAGGGCAGCTTGCAAGTGCTAAAATCCCACTTTCAAGAATGATTTCACCTGCCCTGTATTGGGTAATGACAGGGGATGATTTTTCACTGGATATAAACAATCCGGAAGAACCTAAAATTTTGGTGGTAGGCAATAATCCCGACCGTCAAAATATCTATTCCTGTGCTTTGGGACTGTATAATTCCCGTATCGTGAAGCTGATAAACAAGAAGCACCAGCTAAAATGTTCCGTAATCATTGATGAATTACCGACCATCTATTTTCGGGGACTGGATAACCTGATAGCAACGGCACGAAGCAACAAGGTAGCGGTCTGTTTGGGCTTTCAGGATTTCAGCCAGTTACGCCGGGATTATGGGGATAAGGAAAGCAAAGTTATCGAAAATACGGTAGGTAATATTTTTAGCGGTCAGGTGGTTTCTGAAACAGCAAAAACGCTTTCAGACCGTTTCGGAAAGGTACTACAAAAACGGCAAAGTATGACTATCAATAGGAATGATAAATCAACCTCAATCAGTACGCAAATGGATAGTTTGATACCACCCAGTAAAATATCCAACTTAACGCAAGGTATGTTCGTGGGTGCGGTCAGTGATAATTTCGATGAACGGATAGAGCAGAAAATATTCCATTGCGAAATTGTGATGGATAATGACAGGGTGAAACGGGAAACAGCCAATTACAAGAAGCTGCCCCAAATTATAGATTTTAGGGACGAGGACGGAAACGACCGGATGCAGGAAGAAATACAGGCGAATTACAATCGGGTCAAGCAGGAAGTCCAGCAAATTGTTACGGATGAAATGGAACGGATTAAGAACGACCCGGATTTACAGCATTTAATTAGAGAAAACGATAACTAATATAACTTTATAAACACATAGCTATGATGTTTCACTTTTTATGATTGTCATAGCTATGTATATATGGCATATATCTCTTTTATCGCTTTTAACATTAAACATATTAAATTATCCCATTCTAATGGTGTCCTTACATCTTCAATATTGTTTTCAACAGAATAATGATGTACTATAGAATTCCTTAATTTATATATTCTTTTACCAATAATATCAGCTTCATCATCTTTTTTTATTCTTGCAAATTCCGTTTTTAAAATTTGGGGCAAACAATCAAACAAATCAACCATAGCCCCTTCTTCTTTAACTCTCCAGCCTAAAATATCATATAATGAATTATCTATAATATCACTTGTGTGTGATAAAGATAAACTTGATTTTAATTTTTTTATACATGGATAGGTGAATTTTGGTTCAAGACAGCGATATATATCTAAAAAACAATATCGCCAGCAATAGGCAACAGAACTGCTAAGAATATTTTCATTTATACATTTAGTATCAGTAAAAATATCAAGATATGCTTGTTTTGTATTATCGCTGAATGGCAATAGTAACATATCTTTATTGTACATTAAAAATGTACCTACATATTTTTTAAAGATTATATTGCTTTGGCATAATTCCGGTAATTTGTATATAACAATAGGTTCAAAAAAATCCTTAAATGTGTCAAGCTCATAACCTTGGAATATTTCAGGCTTTTCAGGTTCATAAATAGCTTGTAATATATCATATGCCTTACAGTCTTTTTTTATACCTATTTTTGCTCCGTAGGCTGTAACTATGTAAAAAGATTCATCAATATTAATATACTCTAAATCATCATTCTCGCATTTGACATTATTATTGCCAATAATAGCAATATAATCTACTGATTCTAACTCTATTATAATAAATTTTAGAGTTAAAATTTTTAAAACATTATATTTGATATTTATGTTATTGGCTTTATCAAATTGTTCTTTTGATAAGAATAGAAGCCGTGGCTCTATTTTTAACTTCTTATCAGGTAATTCCTCAGCGACAGTATTAACAAGACATTCTTTTAAATATGAATTTGCTTCATTTATTTTTAGTATTCCCATTTTAATAAGCGCGCCAACTTAAAACCATACTTTGTGTATTAAAATGCTCTTGTATAAGGGCATAAAAAGCTTCCTTAAAAAAAGTTCTTTCAAAGTCACCAACCTTAGATGGATTGTGGTCATTAAGACACTCATTGAGTATATTAAGTGCTAAAAAGGCTTCTAATTCTTCTTTTGTAAGTTTATCAACTAAGGCAATAAAATCATCCACTTCATTTTCTATTCTATTTAATATTTTTAGCTGTGCTTCTTCACCTCTATCATTTCCCGGACGTCCAAATATTTCAATAGCTAAAGCAGCCATGAATCCAATTCTTGCAGGTTGACTTTTAAATAGGTCTTTGCCCTCTGCAAATTTACCAGTTTTATTTTGAGATTCAAATCTTCTACCTTATACATAATTTGTAAGCATCGGATAAACATTGATAAAAGGTCGCTTTTATCAGTGGATTCGATAAAATCTAATCTTGTAAACTCTTCTGCAACACGTTCTTTAATATTAACTTTTTCTTTTCTGGAACCAAATACTATAAATAATTCAATAATGCTTTCACCTTGATATTGTCCCCCGTCAGTTCGGTATTTTGAATCATCTATAGCATAAATTTCTATTTCAGGGATAGAATTTTTAATTGTTTTTAATAGAGAGCCATATACAACTTCTAATTGACGTCTTATAGTCCAAGGTACTTGACCTGTATTGAGAACGAGCATACGATACATTAAATTGTTTAAGTTCTCAACAATCCATATTTCAACTCGTAAGTCGTTATTTGCAATATCTTCACTCATTTTAAAAGCCTCAATAATAGCAGTAGTACGTTGCATACCATCAATAAGTGAAATATTCTCATCAGAAGCATTAGATAGTATTTCTAATATAACATCCTTATTAGGCTCTGCTGTATTAATTTTTATAAAGTCTTCATGTGATAATAAAAGACCCAACACAACAGGTGGAAGAACTGTTCCTTTAACAATGTCTTCAACCATACGTTTCCTTATTTTGATTGCGGAACTTGTACGTAGTGCATCACGTTGTCCTTCTATACCACCCTTAATTTTGTATATATCTTCGATATACTTAATGTAATCTTGTATAGTAGTAATGCCCATGCAAGATAAACAATTAGACCTTTTATCTTTAACTATGGTTAAATGCTTTAGTTCCATATACATATATTATTTATTACTGATTTACAAATATACGTGTTTTTTTGATTTCCAACTAATGAATTGTGTTTTTATGTACCTATTCGGACAAATAAGGACATACGAGGACTAATGAAGCCACCCGTTCCCAAATCCTTAAATATACTCTATTTCATCCGTACTTTTACTTCCGATAATTTTATTTATTCACTAAAATTCAAAAAGTTATGAATGTAAACACAGCCAACCATTCCACCACTGACGAACAGATGATGGATATTCTTCTTGTACTGGATAAGGAGAAAAAGACAATCAGCGCAGTAAAAGGCGTAGATGAAAACGGGGAACTCCAAACCGTACCGCCGGAGAACAACAGTGAACTTTTGAAATTCGACCGTCACGGTGATTTCTTTTCCAACTTCTTTTCCAACATGATGAACCAGTTGAAGAACCCGACCCGTTTTAACTTCTTCAAAATCCCGAAGATTGAACTTCCCAAAATCGAGCCGATAATCAGGGATAACTTCAACAACCCGACACCCGAAAATGAAGCGGGCATAGAGCGTTACCGGGTGACACCTGAAACCGTGAAGCAGGAAGCGAAGAAAGAACAACAGGAAACCCAAGCCCAACAACCACAGCAGCCAGCCAAAGAAGCGGGAGCAATGGCGCAAACACCGCAGCAACCCGACAAAAGCAAGTATGTGATTGACCCGGATAAAGTGGACTGGGAAGCCTTGAAGAATTTTGGTCTATCCAAAGAACAGCTTGAAAAGGCAAAGGCTTTAGAACCCATGTTAAGGGGCTACAAGTCGCCCGGAGCGTTTACCATCGCCGGAAACTATAATTCAGCCATTATGAAACTGGACGCACGTTTATCTTTCCGGCACGACAAAGACGGGAATGTAGTTTTGGCGATACACGGCATCCGACAAAAGCCGGAACTTGAACGCCCGTTCTTCGGACATGAATTTTCTAAAGAGGACAAAGCCAATCTTCTTGAAACGGGAAATATGGGGCGGATAGTAAACCTGAAAAACTATATCACGGGAGAAATGATACCCTCTTTCGTCAGTGTGGATAAAGTGACAAACGAACTTGTTTCCATGCGTGCAAGCAGCGTCCAAATACCCGATGAAATAAAAGGTGTCAAACTGAATAAGGAACAAAAGGAAGCCTTACGGGAGGGAAAAGGGGTATTCCTTGAAAATATGATTTCCAACCGTAAAAACCCCTTATCCGCAATCGTTCAGGTCAATGCCGACAAGAAAAGTCTGGAATTTATCTATCCCAATGCCAAACAGTCACAGGAGCAAGGGCAGAAACAGACGCAGCAGAACAGCCTTGTCACCAGTGACGGTGTAACCATTCCCAAGAGCATTTCAGGAATAGAGCTATCCCGCCAGCAACAGCAGGATTTAGTCAATGACAAGACCATCTTTGTTGCCGGACTGAAAGACAAGCGGGGGGTCGAATATGATGCTTATATTCAGGTGAACCATGATAAGAAGAAGTTAGGCTTTTACAGTGACAATCCCAGTTTTGACCGTTCCGCCGTGAAAGAAATTACCCCCGCCAGCAAGAACCGCACACAGGTAGCGGTCAATTCGGAGGGCAAGACCAACGAAGCCACCAAGAAAGTAAAAGAACCCTTGAAAAAGGGGCAGGACAAGCCCACTGAAAAACAAAAGACCAAGCAGGATAAAAAGGAGAAGCAGGAGCAGACGGACAAACCCAAACAAAGCAGGGGACGCAAAAGATGATAGCGGTGTTAATCCTTATCCCGGTTGTCGGTTTCGCCCTGTTTACCCTTGTCTGTTACAAAACAGACTGGGAAGCCATAGACGAGCAGAACCGACAATTTTATGTAGATGGCTATCACATCTATTATGACCGGAAAATCCTAAGACAAAAAGAAGTGGAACAATTAAAATCAAAATTAGAATGATTGCAGTAATCGGAGAAAAACCAAGCGTGGCAAGGGACATTGCCCGTATTTTAGGAGCGAGTGAAAAACAGGATGGCTATCTTTCAGGTAACGGGTATCTCGTTACCTGGGCGTTCGGCCATCTTGTCGGTTTGGCAATGCCGGAAGCATACGGCATACAGAGTTTCCGCCGGGAAAGTCTGCCTATTATCCCGGATAGTTTTCAACTTACACCCCGACAAGTGAAAGCGGAAAAAGGGTACAAGGCAGACCCCGGCGCATTGAAACAACTAAAGGTAATCAAAGAAGTATTCGACCAGTCGGATAAGATAATTGTCGCCACCGATGCAGGGCGTGAGGGCGAACTTATATTTAGATATATTTACAATTACATTGGATGCAACAAGCCCTTTGTCCGTTTATGGATAAGCAGCCTTACCGACAAGTCAATCCGTGAGGGACTGCAAAACCTGAAAGCCGGCAGCCTGTATGATAACCTTTTCCTTTCGGCACAGGCACGCAGCGAAGCGGATTATTTAATTGGAATTAATGGTACACAGGCTTTAAGTGTGGCAGCCGGACAAGGCATTTTTTCTTTGGGACGGGTACAGTCGCCCACGTTGGCAATGATATGTACCCGCTTTTTGGAGAACAAGAACTTTGTCCCACAAAAGTATTGGCAACTGAAATTACAGGCGGCAAAAGACAATGTTTCCTTTGCTGCACTGTCCGCAGACAAATACGATATGCAGCAGCCCGCCATCGACACGCTGCAAAGGATAAAGGAAGCGGAAACGGGACAGGTGAAAACCGTAGAGCGTAAGGAAGTGAACCAAGAACCGCCGTTGCTCTATGATTTAACCACGCTCCAAAAAGAAGCGAATACCAAACTGAACTTTTCCGCAGACAAAACCCTATCCATCGCACAAAAGTTATACGAAGGTAAACTAATCAGCTACCCCCGAACCGGAAGCCGTTATATCTCACAGGACGTATTCGAGGAAATCCCGGAACGTCTTGTTAATTTGGAACAGTACGCCCGTTTTGCCGGGTATGCCGCCGGGATGAAAGGCAAAGCCTTAAATTCCCGTTCCGTGAACGATGGCAAGGTAACAGACCACCACGCCCTGATAGTAACGGAAAACCTGCCCGGTAAACTGGAAACAGACGAACAGGCAATCTATGAACTGATAGCCGGACGGATGTTGGAAGCCTTTTCTGAAAAATGCGTCAAAGACGTTACCAGTGTAACGCTGGAATGTGCAGGGTCGCTTTTCACGGTCAAAGGGTCTGTAATCAAGTCCGCCGGATGGCGTGCCGTATTCGGCGAGAAAGAGGACGGGGAAGATAACGCCACTTTGCCAGCCATGCAGGACGGAGATAGTTTACCGCTTTCCTGCATTGAATTACTGGAGAAACAGACCAAGCCCAAACCGTTACACACGGAAAGCAGTTTGCTTTCTTCAATGGAAACGGCAGGTAAGGAACTGGAAAACGCCGACCTGAAAGCCAGCATGAAAGATACGGGTATCGGCACGCCCGCAACACGGGCAGCCATCATCGAGACGCTGTTTTCCCGCCAGTATATCGTCCGGGAGAAAAAGAACCTTGTCCCGACCGAGAAAGGTCTTGCCGTTTACAACATCATCCGGGACAAGAAGATAGCAGACGTTGAAATGACGGGAATGTGGGAAAACACGCTTGCCAAAATCGAAAGCGGGGAAATGAACCCCGACACGTTCCGCAAAGGCATCGAAGTGTATGCACGGCAAATCACGGCTGAACTTTTGGACGTTCAGCTTTCTTTCGCTTCGGGTAGTGGTTGCATTTGCCCGAAATGTAAAACAGGACGTATCTTGTTTTATTCGAAAGTCGCCAAATGTTCCAATGTGGATTGTTCCGTTACCATCTTCCGCAACAAGAGCGAAAAGCAACTAACAGACAAACAGATTACCGAACTGGTGACTACCGGGAAAACCGGGCTAATCAAAGGCTTTAAAAGCAAGAACGGCAAAGTCTTTGACGCTTCACTTGCCTTTGACGGACAGTTTAATGTTACTTTCGTGTTTCCTGAAAAGAAAGGCAAACCGAAGAAATAAAACGAAAATCGTTATATTTGCCACAGAAAGTTTCATTATAGATAGATTTATAATTGAAATTTTTGTGGTTGAAGCACCCGGAGGGACACCGGGTGCTTTTTTAAATCACTCTCCTTTATACTGGTAGGTCAGGCAAACGACCTGATTGTCTATCACCCGGTGTCCGGTCAGTTCCCACTTCGACCCGAAAGTCTTTCCTATGCACTTGATACCGTCCCCCAGCATGACCGGAACGATATACAGCGTTATTTCATCCAGCAGGGACGCTTCAATCAGCGAGGTTATAAACTTACCGCCGCCAATAACCTGAATATCGGTTTCCGAACTTGATTTAAGTTCATTGATTGCCCGTAAGGGCATATCGGTAAGAAAGGTTACATTCTCCTTTTTCGTCACATTGGTGTCGTAGTGGGACACTACAAAAGTCTTTTTACTTTTGTACGGCCATCCGCCCCAACGTTTAAAAATCATGTTATAAGTATTCACTCCGGCAAGAAGTACACCGGGTTGTTCATAAGCTGCCGAAATTTCCTTTTTAACGTTTTCCGGCATCCAGTCCAAATCATTATCTTTTCGGGCAATGAAGCCATCGAGAGATACAGCAATACAAGTTTTTAAATGTTTCATAAGTTGGTATCAAACAGTTTTTAGTTATAAACTGTTCGCCAGTACGTCTAAAAAAAGCGTGAACTCACACTATTCCAACGTAGAGGCACTGGTACGCCTAAGAGAAGAAACAGGCAAGCCCACGCTATACAGAAGTATAGCATGAACATTGCGCATAAATCTCTTCTCTTTGAAAATTACCAGTTTTCTACGTTGAGACGTTCTGCGAACGCTATGTTATATATAAAAGCAATCGGCTTTTCAACCTATGCTGTTATTGTCTTATGAAACTGTTGCAAATATACAGAAAGTCCCGTATATACCCGAACAGGAAAAAGAAAATCCTGTTTTATCTCACGACAAAACAGGATTAAAAGCTATTAGAAAAGAAAAAATTAGTCGGTTTTTTCACGGATTAACTTGTGTACGTCCGTGGCACGGTAATAACATCTACCATCCAACATAAGGAAAGGGAGTATTCCTTTTTTTCGATAACGGGTCAGTGTTCGAGGGGCTACTTTCAGAAGCAAGCATAAATCCTGATTATCCAGCAGTTCTTCACCATCCAAACAATTACGTCCTTTTATCACCCGGTCTATTTTCTTGTCCTGCATATCGAACCTATCCATGATACGCTCCATCCATGCGGTAAAATCGTCTTTATCTATATACATAAGGCTACCTGATTAAATTAAACCAATCATAAAATAACTTTGGTTGGACGGGTCTTTAATGATAATATCCCGTTCCCGCATGAAACGGATATAGCTTTTTGCGGTGCGTTCTTTCACGTCCAAAATCTGCTGTATCTGTTCGCACAGGTCTATGTAGGTTATATGTTCCTGTCTGCCGAACACCTCACGTGCAACCCCGACCAGTTCCTTTTCCTTACGCTTCTCTTTTTCCTCACGGGTCTTTTCACCCCTGTAAAGGTGCATCCCGGCTGCTTTGTCCCAAGCAAAGAGCATCAAGGGAACATCCAACGGGCTACCGTCCCTTACTTTCAGGGCTTTCACTACCGACAAAGCCGGGTCTTCGTCTTTTT
>OGLG01001243.1_pt1 | contig 15477 bp, 10 predicted proteins | sample 1572621 | NCBI WGS metagenome assembly OGLG01 (sample SAMEA2581912, study PRJEB24529) | metagenome | biome: Human gut stool | place: China | collected 2011 | reverse complement strand
CCTACACGCTCAAGAACAAAATGGCCCTGACGTTCCTGACGCAGGCGCTCAATTCGCGCTATCTCGTTTCGATCCGCGAGGAGAAGGGCGGAACCTACGGCGTGCGCGTCCAGGGTTCGACGAAGTACATCCCCCGCGAGACTTACAGCATGACCATTTCGTTCGACACCAACGAGGAGATGGCCGACGAACTGCGCGAGATCGTGATGAAGGAGATCGAGGAGATCGCAGCCAACGGTCCCAAGAGCGAGGACATCGAGAAAAACCGCGAATTCATGCTCAAGAGCTGGAAGAACAGCCTCGAACAGAACGGCGCATGGATGAACTACATCCAGATCAAATACGGCTCGGGCCTGAACTACATCGCCGACCACGAACAGGCGATCCGCGACCTGACCAACGCCGACGTGCAGGCGCTCGCCAAGAAGATCCTTGCGGACGGAAACCTCGTGAAGGTCGTCATGCGCCCGTCGAAGTAAGCACCAAAACAAACGATTTTTCAAAACAACAGAACAAGGCAGTTACCCGGTTGACTGCCTTTTCTTTTTCCGAACGGGCTGAAAATGGTTAACTTTGTACCGTTAATTCCCAAATTCATCATGCAAAAAAGTATTCGGCTGGTCTCCGGCCTCTATCTCAAACTGTCGCTGCTGACCGTCGCCGTCGGCCTCGTGCTGCGCGTCGTACTGCTTTTCAACGAGCAGACCACCTCACTCGCCTTCTCATTCGGCGAATGGTGCGAAGTCTTCCTGCTGGGCGCCGTGAACGATTTCTGCGCCGCGACGGCGGGATTCATTTTCCTCTGGCTCTTCATGTTGAGCGTTTCGCGCACCAAGTACAGAAAGCCGTGGGGCTACATCCTCCTCGCCCTGCTCGTGGCGGCGTTCTGCTACGTGGCGTTCTTCAACACGATCTTCGACGAATACGGAAGCGTCGCGCCGCGAATCGCCCTCTATGTGCTGGGCTACTGGGCAGGCAGCTTCGCACTGCGGCTCTTCCTGCCCGGATTCCGCAGCCACTGGACCACGGTGTGGTTCGCCCTCTTCATCGTCGTCTACGTGGGCGCCATCATCTTCAACGGCATCAGCGAATATTTCTTCTGGAGCGAATTCGGCGTCCGCTACAACTTCATCGCCGTCGATTACCTGGTCTACACCAACGAGGTGGTGGGCAACATCATGGAGTCCTACCCCGTCATTCCGATGACGCTGGGCATCGTCGTCGTGACGCTGCTCGTGACGTGGTACTTCTTCCGCAGCGAACTCGTGCAGACCGAATGCCTGAAAGGCTGGAGGTGGAAAGCCGTAATCGGACCGGCCTACGTCGCGGCGCTGTTCGCCGCGATCGGGCTGCTGAACTTCAACACCCGCTTCCAGGACAGCGACAACGTCTACGTCAACGAATTGCAGGCCAACGGACTCTACAAGTTCTACGACGCCTTCGTCAAGAACACGCTCGACTACGAACAGTTCTACCTCACGCGTCCCGAAGCCGAGGCCGAAGCCTTCGTGCACGGGGTCTACCAAAGCACGGGCGACAACCTGCACGCCGTGCGCGCCGAAGGGGAGGAGATCCGCCGCAACATCGTGCTGATCACCATGGAGAGCATGAGCGCCTCGTACATGGAGCGGTTCGGCAACACGGAACGGATCACGCCCGCACTCGACTCGCTCTACAAACTGGGACTGGCGTTCGACCGCGTATACGCCACGGGCAACCGCACGGTGCGCGGCCTGGAGGCCGTGACGCTCTCGCTGCCGCCCTGTCCGGGCCAGAGCATCATCAAGCGTCCGAACAACGCCGGAATGCACTCCACAGGAGCCTTGCTGCGCGACAAGGGATACAACGTGACCTATTTCTACGGCGGCAACAGCTATTTCGACAACATGGAGACCTTCTTCTCGGGCAACGGATACGACATCGTCGACCAGAAAAGCTACAAACCCGAAGAGATCACCTTCGCCAACATCTGGGGCGTCTGCGACGAAGACGCCTACCGGAAGGTCATCCGCACGCTCAACGAGGAGACCCGCAGCGGCAAGCCGTTCTTCGCCCACGTGATGACCGTCAGCAACCACCGCCCCTTCACCTACCCCGCCGGACGAATCCGCATTCCCAACGATTCGAAGAGCCGCGCCGGAGGCGTGCTTTACAGCGACTATTCGCTGGGACGGTTCTTCGCCGAAGCAGCCAGGCAGCCGTGGTTCGAAAACACGATCTTCCTCGTCACGGCCGATCACTGCGCTTCTAGCGCCGGCCGCACCGAGATTCCGTTGCAGAAATACCACATCCCGGCGCTGATCCTCGCCCCCGGGCTTATCGAACCCGGAGTGGTCGACGGCATCGTCTCGCAGATCGACCTGATGCCCACCCTGCTGTCGCTGCTCAACATGAGCTACGACTCGCATTTCTACGGCCGCAGCATCTTCGACCCGGCATATGTCAACCGCGCGTTCATCGCCACCTATCAGGACCTCGGCTACCTCGAAGGCGACACCTTCACGATTCTGTCGCCCGTGCGCCGCTTCGAGCAGTACCGCGTGGTTCCCACCGAGGAGAATCCCCACCACCTCGAAGCGATGGAGCGGAAGGACGCCGTGCAGGTCGACCGCGCGATCGGCTACTACCAGACCTCCTGCAAATGGAACAAGCGGTAGCGCTGCCGCCGCGGCACAAAAAAACTGCGACCCCATCGGGGCCGCAGTTTTTTATTGCTCAAACGCGGGATCAGTCACCCTCGTAATCGTCGCCGCCGTTCTTCACGGGAGGCGTCAGCGACGAGGCGGGCGTATTGGCCCTGATCCACTCCTCGGAAAGCAGCGACTCGGGCGGGAAGCCGAGGTCCTCGATACGGCTCACCGAGATCTGGTACTGCGCCCAGTCCTCCGAACCTCCTGTGAAATCGCTCTTCTTCGCATAGATGCCGTAGATGCCCAGCACCGTACCCTCCGTGCCGTCCTTCGGGATGGGCTTCATGGCGAACTGGCTGTAACCGCTCGTACGGATGCCGTAAACGCCCGGGTCCGAAGTGTACTCCGCCGCATCGTTGTAGCTCATCAGCACCGAACCGTAGAGACGGATATTCTGCTCGCTGTTGTTGTAGGCCCAGCGATACCACGCGCCGAAGATGGGCGTTCCCCAGTCGGTCACGATCCAGCTCGGATAGGGATTCGCATTTCCGCCGTTTTTGAGGTTCGGAGGCGTCACGCCGTCCTGATTCTTCACACCCGCATAGCGGATCTTGATCTTGTTGAAACGCACCAGCCGGCCCAGATCGGCCTCGCCGAGCGACGTGTAGTTCGAACCGTCGACCTCCTTGATGTCCGAGTCGTCGAGCGTCGTGTATTCGCCGCGGAAGACGTTCAGGGCGGCAACCTTCGGGTTGTCGAGGTTCGAGTTGGCGTAGAACTTGTGGTTGCCGGCCGTGTTGATGCCGTCCGAGGGAGCGCCTCCGATCGAAAGCATCATGCGATAGTTACCCAGATAGAGACCGTCGAGACGCACGTAGACCCACTGGCTCTTGATCGGCTTCGAAGCCAGGTCGAGCAGGAAGTCGAGATAAAGGCCGTTGTAGAGCTTCAGCTCGATACCGGCTTTTCCGGTCTGGTCATCCCCATCCCACTCACCATCATCATAAATATAGAGCGACTTGTAGATGTTGCCCTGACGGTCGCTGCTGATCACCTTGCCCTTGATGTAGTATTTCGAAGCCTCGGGCCACTCCATGAGGCCGTCGAACTTGGCCTCCTCGGACGTGCGGGTTCCGAACTTGAGGGTCTTGGTCGTGGAGAAATTGTCGTTGGTTCCCGTATTGGAGATCGGACCAAATTTTTCCTTCACTTCGGCAATGGTGATCCGAGTAAGCCCCATTGCGGCCATATCGTCGGCCGTATAGAGCTTCTGCGGAGCCGGAGTGTCGAAATCGTTGTAGCAGCTCACGGCCACCAGACCGACGAGAGCCGCCAATGCTATTTTAAGACTTTTCATAAATTATGCTTTGCGCGATTAGAAACGGAAATAGACATTCAGGTAATAGGTCGTACCGAACAGGTAGAAATACTTCGAGGGGAAGCGGCCGTAAATCTGCTCGCCGCCCTCGCCGCGGACCTTGCTCATACGCATCTGCTCGTAACCGCCCGTGCGGATGTCCTGATCGTTGAGGATGTTCTTCACCTCGAGGCTGAAGCCCAGCATGTAGACCCGGTGGATATACCAGTTCTTGCCGATATTGGCGCTCAACGTATATGCGCTGTCAAACTTCTCCTGCTTGCGGAGGGTCTTGATCGACGAGAGGGCCGATGCCTTCTGCGCATTGGTGGCCGTATTGGAAGTCAGCACATTCGTATAATACTTAATGGCGGTAGCCGTACGGTACATCGGGTTCATCGAAAGATAGATGTTGTCGTAGTAGTTGAAGTTCACACCGGCGAACCAGTTGCGCGGTCCGCGGTAGTCGAGACCGATGTTGAAAGCCAGTTGCGGCGAGCTTTCCACATGATAACCGTCCCAGTTGACCTTATCTTTCAGTACGATCTTGTCCACGTTGTCAACCGTCTGCACGAAGTTGGGATTCGACGTATAGGTATAGTCGCCCCAGCTCAAGGCACCCACGACCGAGAGGCCGTTCCATACGGGAACCGAAAGGCCCAACTCAACGCCGTAGTAGCGTTTGTCGATGCCGCTCATGGCGAAGTTGGTGAACGAACTGCGGGTATCGTCGTAGAACGAGATGACCTTCGACTGGTCCTCGATCGTCGTATAGTATCCCGAAAGACGCGCCTTGATGTAGGGCAGGTTGAGGTTGTAGGTGAGGTCTGCGCCGAACACCTTCTCGGCCTTCAGCCCCGGCGTGGTCGTGTTGCGCGTACGGGGCGACACGAATGCCGTCGCGAACTTGGGCGCCTGCTGCATGTAAGCCACATTGGCCTCGATCGAATGCGCTCCAGAGAACTTGTAGCCCAGCGCAAGTTTCGCATCGTAGGTCAGGTAGTCGAGTTTCTTCGAATCGCCTTTCGAATCGTTGGGGAACAATCCCTTGCGCCACATGCCCTCGCGGTACATGTTCGAGTAGCCGACCGATCCGGAGACGCCCAGCGAGAAACCGCCGATGCCCCACGTGTAGTTGGCCCAGGCATTGGTTTCGAGCAGGTGCGCCCGGTAGTAGTAACCGTACTTGTCGCCGACACGGGCAATGCGGGCGTGCCCCGTAGCCCAGTAGTAATCCAGGTCGTTCTGGTAAGCCTCGGCGCTGGCCATGTCGCGCTCGGCGAACTTGTCGATGTCATACCAATAGTCGCCGCCCAGCAGGTCCTTGATCTCCGAGTAGTAATTCGTGCGGTTGACGCGCAGGTTGGCGCCGCCGACGATGCGCATGTTGTGGCGCATGTTATGCTGCACGTTGACCGCCAGGTTGTAGTCCAGCTGGTCGGTGTGACGCTCCTCGATCATGTAGTTCGAACGACTGTTATTGCCCATCAGTTTGGACAGCACCGGATCGGTGTCGATATTCCGCATATTCGTCTGGAAGAATTTGTCGTAGTCGAGCATACCGTCCCACACACCTTTCGCTATGGCGCCATCCATCGCGTAAAAATAGATCGTCTCGTCGGTAGTTATGCCCGGCACGATCTGCGTCTTATCCGAATTCGGCATATAGCGGTAGTAGTCGCCGCGGGGGTCCGCTCCGGCGTTCCACGTCAGGGCCGAATAGCCGTTCCTGCCGAAACGCAGCGACGTGGCGGCGTTCAGACGCGTGTTCTCCGACATGTCCCACGTATAGTTGAGCATCACGATCGGCTCGTGGGTGTTGCGCACGCGCGAGTTGCGGAGCTTGCCGGCCTGGTAACCCACATTGGGGTTGTAGTAGTTGTTGCCGAACAGAGCGTAAGCCTCGTCGGTCGAAGCCTGCTGCGCGCCGCGCTCCGAAGGCGAAGCCAGCAGCGTCAGCGCAAGGCGGTGGTTCTGTCCGAAAAGCTTCTCGGCCGAAGCGAAATAGGAATAGGAGTTGTAGTAAACGCCGTCCACATAGCCGTTGCCGCCCTGGCGGGTTCCCACCGAGAAGGCGTACGACCAGCCGTTGTCCAACTGTCCCGAGCCGTAGGAAACCATCGCACGGAAACGGTACATCTGGTTGCCGTTCGACACGCTCACGCGGAATCCCTTGCGCATCTGCGAGGCGCGGGCGTTGACGTTGGTCATGCCGCCGATGCCGCCGATGCCGAAATCCGACGCTTCGAGGCCCGTGTAGTTCTCCTGGTTACGCGTCGCGTCGTTCAGTCCGCTCCACAGCGACCAGGGACCGTAGCCCGTCATGGCGTCGTTGAAGCGGATGCCGTTCAGGTAGATGTCCGAGTACTGCGAATCGTAGCCGCGGACGTTGAAACGCATCTCGCTGAAACGGTACGATGCGATGTTGTTGAAGAGGTCCTTCGACGAAGAGAGCGACGAAGGCAGCGCCTGCGTGTCCGACGACGAGGAGTCGCTGTCGAATTCGGCGAAAACGGCGTCGTCCAGAACCGCACTCTGCCCCGACGGCACGATGATCACCGACTTGAGGTCCTGCACATGCTTATCGCCTACGCGGACCATCAGGTTGAGATCCTCGAAGTCGGGCGTAGAGAAGAGCACCGTGTAGCTGCCCGCAGGAAGATTCTCGAAGATGAAGTTGCCGTCCTTGTCGGTCATGGCCGTCAGACCCAGCGATTCGATCTTCACCTGTACATTGCTCAAGGCCACGCGACCGTTGCGCGAAACCACCTTACCGCGGATGCCTCCGTCCTGCGCATAGGACGTGAAGGTCACGGCGGCGAGCATCAGAATAAGTAGAACTTTGAGTTTCATACAAATATTTTAGAGTGTTTATTTGGCGATGTAGATATATACGGGGAAGTGGTCGCTGAAACCGCCCTGGAAATCGTTGCCCACGAACGTACGCAGCGGATAGCCCTTGTACTGGCCCTCCTTCTGGATCATGTAGGGACGGCGGAAGATGCCGCCGTAGAACTTCGAGTTGCCGGCGGGCTGGATTTTCAGACTGCCCGTGGAACCGGTGGCGAGGTTCTCCGAAACGATGATGTTGTCGAACAGGTTCCACTCGTCGCGGTAAGCCAGCGTGCCGTAACCCGCTTTCAGCAGGCCGATGAAGGGGTTGAACATGTCGCCCTTGCCGACCTCCTTGATCTTGCCCTTGGCGTTGAGGCCCTCGACGATGCTGTCATCCGTGGCATCGTCGTTCAGGTCGCCCATGACGACCACCTTCGTGGCCGGGTTGGCGGCGGTCACCGAGTCGACGATGTGCTTCACCTGCTTGGCGGCAGCCAGACGCTTGGGGGCCGAAGCCTCCTTGCCGCCCAGACGCGAAGGCCAGTGGCTCACGAGGAAGAAGAACGGCTCGCTGTCGATCGTGCCCCACATCGTGACGAAATCACGCGTCCTGAAGTTGGGCAGTTCCGGCATCTTGAACGGAATGGCGGCACTTCCCTCCAGCTTGAAAACGTCGGGACGGTAGTAGAACGCCACGTCGACGCCGCGTGCGTCGGGCGAATCGTAATGCACGATGCGGTAGTTGCCGGGCGCGAGTTTCGGCTGCGCGATCACATCCTCCATCACCGAGCGGTTCTCGATCTCCGAAACGCCGATCACCACGGGATAATCCTTATCCTCGGCGGCGATGTCGAACAACACCCGTTCGAGGTTCCCGATTTTCCTGGTGTACTTGGCCGAGTTCCACTTCTTGGGTCCTTCGGGCGTGAACTCCTCATCGAGGACGCCGGGATCGTGAATGGTGTCGAACAGGTTCTCGAAGTTGTAGAAGACCACTTTGTAGGGCTTCTGCGCGAAGCATGCCACCGCGATCAGCGAGGCAAACAGTCCTGTCAAAAAGATTCTCTTCATAAACGATTTTTGTTGTTAAGGTTCAATTCATTGTATCATAATCCCTACCAGTCGGCGAGGTTCTTCTGGCTTTTCACCGCATCGGCCACGGCCGGGTCGAGGTTTCGGAAGAACTTGAAGCCCGTCAGCTCCTCGATCTCCTTCACCGAACGGACAGCCGATTCGATCGACGTGGCGGCTCCGGCGTCATCGTTGGTGAACACGAAGCCGATGGCTTTCAGTTCATCCGCCTTGAATTGAGAGATCTGCCGGTTCTGGTTGCCCCGCTGACGCAGCAGCACTTTCCAGCAATGCGACGGCACGGCGATCGGTCCGTTGGCATTGTCGATGGTCTTCGTGCTCTTGAAAGCGGCTCCCGTCACCACATAGAGCGTATCGTAGGTCTGCAAGCCTCCCCAGCCACGGACTTTGCCCTCCAGCGAGGCCCAGATATTCTGATTCAGCGTGCTGTTCTGGGGCATCATGTTGGTGCCGTAGTAAGTCATCCGGTTCGGCTCGTAATTGTTGTAACGCGAAGCCTGCGGAAGCATGTGCCCGCGGTCGTAACCCCATGCACCGTAACCGCGGCCGTTGCCGCCTGTCCCGATGTATTGCTGGTCGCGGGTGGGAATCACGGGCAGCTGGTCATTGGGATCGTAATTGAAATCGTTGACCCGGCTCAAAACGGGCGTTTCGTAGACCTTCTTGAAAATCGGATAAGCCACCCAATGCGAAATATGCCGGTCGACATCGTAGCATACCGAATAGTTGCGCAGTTTTCCGCCCGGAAAGAACTGATTGCTCACAAACGTCGCATAATAGGTCTTATAGATATAAGCGTCGTCGGAACGATATTCGGGCTGTTCGCCCCACGAACGGTCGTAGTCGATGAAGCCCGCGGCCCTCTGCGTCAGCGTCAGGGAGGTGGAATAACCGTTGGTATAGGTTACGTCGATCCGCGCCGTGCGGTCGTCGTCGGAATTGTTTTTGTTCAAATAGAGGTAGGCCGGGTCCCCGACGTTTCCGCCGGCGGAGGATACCTGCTTATTCAAATCGAACGAACACCACTCCGCATCCCCGCCCTGCGAGACGATCGTCGCCTCGAAGGTGATGCCCGACGGGCCTTGGGTCGAAATCTTGTTCGTTGTGGTTGAACTGCTCACGGTCTCTGCAACGAGCGTCGCGAGGGACTCCTTGTCGCCCCCGTCGTCCTTGTCGCCGCATCCCGCAAACAGGACAAGCATCGCCGACATCGTCACGAGCAGCATGCCTATCTGTTTAATTTTCAACATCATTCAGAATAAAGTATAACATTTGGTCCGCAGACCCATTTAGAAACCAAACTCTTGACGGGGAGTTATCCCCGCCAAGAGTGGTTGGTTTTACAAGTCGGTTTCCTCGACTATTTTTTATAGGTAATCGTCATCTTCTGGATACGAGTCTGCACATACTTGCCACCAACCTGTTCCGGATTGGAGGTAAATACAAGATTGCTCGAACTGCCGGTCCACGTCGTACCGGTATAAGTTCCATCGGTAACTATCAGATTATTATAACCGTCTACCATTGTGTACTCTACATTGGTAATCGTAGCACCTGTAATCGTAAGCGTATTGGCAGCATACATTCTGACAGCTGTACCGGAAGTATAATATTTCGGAGGATTATTACCGGTAGATTTAGCAAAAGTCAGTGTCAACGGAGATTCGGTAACAGTAGTAACATCTACCCCATTAGCATATCCTTTGGCCGAGAAATCAATTTCGACCGTACCTCCATCACCGCTCACAGGCGCCGCCTGCTTCAGAGCAACCGTTGCAACCGTCGCACCGGCAACTTTGGCAACCAGATTGGCCGTATAAGCCGCCGTGCTCGCATTGTCGCCTTTCGCGCTTACGACGATGGTGTTATCAGTCTTGGCGCCGAGCGAGAACTTGTCGGCATTCGTACCCTCGATTGCGAACGTTACAGCCGAAGCCGTCGTGTTGGTAACCGTATAGTTGAGCGTTTGAGCCACGGGAGAGGTTGCAGCGAACTGCTGAGGAGCGGAGATTTCAACAATCGGCGTCGAAGAATCGACCGTCACCGACGTAGCCATCGTCTGGAGATAGTTGGCCGTACCGCCGAGCAGCCAGCCTTCGACAGTCACCGGTTTGCCATTAAACGACGCCCACTCCGATTTGCCATAGGCAACAGAGCCTTTCGTGGTCGTACCGGCGATAACGACATTGTAATAGTTGCCGCTGACAGTAAACTCACCGTTGTATTTCACATACTTGTACACAGCCTTATTTTCCAAGGCCGTTGCGATATAGGCCGTGACAGCCGTGCCGTCCATCACCTCGGGAGCAGGCGTGTTATAGCTGCTCGTACCGGTCTTGGCGACCGAAAGACCCTCCTTGCCGAACTGAATGACGCCATTCCGCAATTCGGTCGTTCCCTTAACGGTAACGGCATCGTTAACAGCTACCGCAGGAGCCTCGCCAAGGAACGCCAGCATGACACCCGACGCATCGCCGATCAGGATACCCTGCGTGTGCATGGCTACGACCGTAGCGGCGACCTCGTAGTTCTTGCCGGCTCCGGCTGCGATAGCCTCGGCAACCGTACCCTTCGTATAATCCACCGAAGGAACGACGAGTTCCGAACCGTTGCCGCCTTCATAAAGTTTGAAGTCGTCGATACGCAGACCGTGGTTTTCAAGTCCTGCATAGCCGTCGAAACGAACCCAGATCTTGTCGGTCGAAACACCGGCGGGCAGTTTGAATTCGGCGGTGCAGAGATACCAGTAGCCGGAAGCGACTTTTTTGACTTTCAGAGCAACGGGAGCATAGCTCGAACCATCGGTAGACACCGAGAACCGAATCGTTTCATCCGTCATGTCGCCCAGCACTACGCCATTGGAATAGTTAATCTGTTGAGCGGCAGTAAACGTGAAGGTGAAATTGGTGTTCGATGCGATATTGATGTCATTGATGTTGAAAACCGAAGTCGATTTGTTCATCGAAACATAGGGAGGACCCGTAACTACCGTCGTTTCATCCTCGGCAGGATCGAAAACCTTGCCGCTGTTGGCTACCGAAGCGCTGTTGCCGGTGTAAGTAACGGCCTTCTGATCGAGCGAACCGCCGCGGGTCCAACCTTCGAACTTGTCCACATAAGGCCAGTAGCCATCGACTTTCTCGACCTTCGTGCCGCAGTTCTCGCTGTAAAGAGCGTTACCCGTCGGAACATCGCTGTCGCTCTGTACGACCGTGATCGTAGCCTCGTCCGTAAGCGGGAAGCCCTCGACCGTGGAGCTGGCGGTCAGAACAAGGATTGCGCTGCGCTCTGCCGAAGCCTGACCCAGCGTGAAGGTAAGCTGCGTCGTACCGGTCTTGCCCGACATCGCGCTGGGAGTAACCCACTGCGAATCCCCGGAGTTCTTGAATGTCAGGGTCCAGTCGCCTTTCGAAACGACCTCGACCGTCTGTTCGAGCTTGCCGCCCTCGAGTTTCCCGGCGACAGTCACCGACTCGCCGCCGTTCACGGTAATTTCGGGCATGCCCGAATAACCGCCCTCTTCGTCATCGTCCGAACATGCGCTAAAAGCCGTCACGGCCAGCGCTGCACAGAACAATGTCTTCCAAAAATTTACTACTTTCATAGAGTTGAGTGTTAGTTAAAAAATGTATTGTTTGTAGCCAAAATTTTTTAAATTCACTACATAATGACAATATTATGCCTCAAAGTTAAAATTATTTTCCGGACCTGCAAAGGTTTGTAACATTCTTTTAATAATCAGATCGGTCCGAATTGCAACCCTTTTCCGTCCGAACAGCAGTTCGCCGACGGGGACAGAAGACCCGGAACATGCGCTCGGGCATACTCCGGGTCAGCAGTATCCGCTCGATCAGCGTATTCTGTCGGCTGCGCGCACCAGCAGTTCGTCGCGGAAAATCGCACGGGCCGCCAAATAGGCAAACAGCAGGCAGACCAGAGGCAGCACAATGGCGGGCTTGAAGCCCTGCGTATGGAACGTCAGGTCGGAGAAGACCCGCCAGCTCAAAAAGTAATAGACGCCTTCCATCACCAGCGAGCCTAACAGCAACACCATTTCCACCACACAGAGGCGTATTTGCAGCAAACGGCGACGAAACAGGAAAATCGTCACCAGCGGCAGCGCGCAGGCCAGCGCCAGCAGGACGCCCATATAGACGGTGGACTGGACAAGCTCCCCTTCGGCGGTTTTCAACCCGAAGGCGTAAAGCCCGAACTCGCCGGCGTCACCCGCAAACCACGCCAGCCCCGAAAAGAGCGTCACGGCCATAAGCGCCGCAATGATCAGCAAATAAAGCGTTTGGATTCGTTGTATCATCATTTACAAAGTTTTGTCGATCAGGTATTTGTTCCGCTCGGAAGACCCTCTGTTGATCAGCTCGCCCAAAAATCCGGCCAAAAACAGCTGAACGCCGAGAATTACGGCCAAAATCGCCAGATAAAACAGCGGCTGGTCCGTAACCGCCCGCAGGGGCAGGGCGTGGCTCTGCTTCCAAAGTTTCTCGGCGATGATCCACACCGTCGTGCCGCCGCCCATGAGGAACATCAGCGTTCCGAGGCTGCCGAAGAAGTACATCGGCGAACGCCCGAAATGCGTCATAAACAGCACCGTGATCAGGTCCAGATACCCTTTCACCGTGCGTTCGAGGCCGAATTTCGAACTGCCGTACTTGCGGGCGCGATGGTCGACGACCTTCTCGCCGATGCGGCCGAACCCGGCCTGCTTGGCCAGGAACGGAATGAAGCGGTGCATCTCGCCGTAGACCTCGATGGCCTTCACCACCTTGCGGCGGTAGGCTTTCAGCCCGCAGTTGAAATCGTGGAGCCGGATGCCCGACGCGGCCCGGGCCGTCCAGTTGAAGAATTTGCTGGGCCAGCGTTTGCCGATCGGGTCGTGGCGTTTCTTTTTCCACCCCGAGACCAGGTCGTAGCCCTCTTCGAGGATCATGCGGCGCAGCTCGGGGATTTCGTCGGGCGAATCCTGCAAGTCGGCGTCCATCGTAATGACGACCTCGCCTTCCGCAGCCGCGAATCCGCAGTAGAGGGCCGCGGACTTGCCGTAGTTGCGCGCGAAACCGATGCCCCGGATGGCCGGATACTGCGTCTTGAGCCGTTCGACCTCCTCCCACGAGCCGTCCGACGAACCGTCGTCGATCAGAATAAGCTCGTACGAAAACCCGTTTTCGCGCATCACGCGGTCGATCCATGCCGCCAGTTCGGGCAGGGACTCCGCCTCGTTGTAGAGCGGCACGACGACCGATATATTCAGTTTATCCATCCTTATTGGTTAGTGCCTTCCGAGAAAACGTCGGGATCACGCTTGGTGAAGGCAGCAATAAACAGACCGAAAAAACCGCCCTTGATAGCCGAGGCGAGCATTCCGCTGAAGAGCTGCACCAGCGGCGAACGCATCAGTTTCATCATCATCTCGATCTGGTCGCCCGTGTAGAACCCGGTGTTCTCCAGCATGGCGATCGACGGGCCGATCATCGCCTCGTATCTGGCCGCAAAGAGCCAGTTGGAGGCGACGCCCATGAAGGCTCCCTCGATAAACCCGGCGCAGAGCATCACGCTGACCATGAAACCCAGACACTGCCCGTAGCCGTATCCCCTGGCTCCGAAGCGTTCCGCGCGGCGTTTGGTGAGATACCCCAGCAGCAGGACGAAAATGACGAGCGACAGCAGGGACAGCAGCGTGTTCTGCACGTAAAAGCCCAGCACGTCGAAAAGGATCGCGACCAGAGCCATGATCACGCCGTATTTCGCGGCTTCGTTCCAGAAATTCTTCTTCTCCATTTTTCTATTTTGTTTTTAACACTCCGAGGCGCCAGCCTTGCCGCGCGGCGGCATCAGCCCCCTCTTCATTGCAGTTCACCCTTGCCTTCGCGCAGGATCTCCGGCCCGTCGCCCGTCAGGTCCACGACCGTCGTGGGGACGTTGTCGCCGATGCCTCCGTCGATGACCAGCGCGACCTCGCGGCCGTAACGCTCGTGGATCAGTTCGGGATCGGTCGTATACTCCACCACCTGGTCGTCGTCCTTGACCGACGTGGTGATCATCGGACACCCCAGCGCCCCGACCACGGCCCGCGCAACGGGGCTGGCCGGAATGCGGACGCCGATCGTGCGGCGCCGTTCGAGCGCCTTGTCCGGAATGCGCGCCGAAGCCGCCAGCACGAAGGTGAACGGCCCGGGCAGATTGCGCTTCAGAATCCGGAAAACGGCATTGTCCACCCGGCAGTACTCCGCGACCTGGGCGATGTTTTCGAAGACCACGGTGAACTTCTCCTCGCTCTTGCCCCGGATGCGGCGCAGCCGCTCGATGGCCTTCGGCGAGCGCAGCGAACAGCCGAAGGCATAGACGCTGTCGGTGGGATAAATGATGATTTCATCCCGTTCCAGGGCGTCTACGACGCGCTGCAACTCCTTCTCCGAGGGGTTCTGTTCGTATATCTTCGCAAGCATGGGATGACAAAGATACGAAAATTATTTAATCTTACGCCGATTGAGTTCGTCGCTGTACGCCCGGGCGTTCTTATTGTGCTCGCGAAGGGTTTTGGCGAAGTTGTGGTAACCGTCGAATTCGGGCCGTGCGCAGAAGAAGATATAGTCGTGCTTTTCGTAGTTCAGCACGGCGTCGATGGCGTTCTTTCCGGGCATGCAGATCGGCGAGGGCGGCAGCCCTTCGTTCACATACGTATTATAAGGAGAATCGTATTTCAGATGGCGGTAGAGGATGCGGCGCAGGCCGAAATCCTGCATGGCGTACTTCACCGTCGGGTCGGCCTGCAACTTGATGCCCTTCTTCAGGCGGTTGACGTAGACCCCGGCCACGCGGGGCATCTCGTCGCTCTTGCGGGTCTCCTCGTAGACGATCGAAGCCAGCGTCATCACCTCCAGCCGGCTCAATCCGCTGCGCTTGCGTTTTGCATCGCGTTCGGAAGTCCAGAAACGGTCGTACTCGCGCTTCATGCGCCTGACGAACTCCCCGGGCGTCACCGTCCAGTAGAACTCGTAGCTGTCGGGAATGAACATCGAAAAGAGCGCCACGCTGTCGAATCCGACCTCCGCGGCCAGCTCCTTCGAGGTCAACGCCTGCATGATCGCCGTGGAATCAGCGTCGATCTGCCGTGCGAGTTTCTGCGCCAGCTGGGCCGGGATGCGCACGTTGTTGATCGTCACCCGCACGGGGGTCTGCAACCCCAGCTTGAGCATGCGCGCGATTTCGATGACGCTCATGCCGTGTTTAAGCACGTAATGCCCGGGCTTGAAGGTTTCGGCCAGGTTGATCCTCCGGGCATAGGCGTCGAAAGCCCGGCGGTGTTTGATCTGCGGCAGCAGCGAGTCCGCGACCTGCCCGTATTCGGCCCGGGCGCTCACGTAGAGGTCCCGCTCCGTAACGACCGCATTTCCATAGAACTGCTGCCGCAGGACAAGCCCTGCGCCGGCCGTCAAGACGAACGCCGCCAGCAGGCCCCAACCTAATATTTTCTTACGCATTTCAGTTTTATAGTGCAAAGTTACTACAAAAAAGTGAAATGCGGAAAGATATAGTGATAGAATTGAG
>OGLG01001237.1_pt1 | contig 15528 bp, 10 predicted proteins | sample 1572621 | NCBI WGS metagenome assembly OGLG01 (sample SAMEA2581912, study PRJEB24529) | metagenome | biome: Human gut stool | place: China | collected 2011 | reverse complement strand
TGTGAAGGTTGAAGAACAAGAAAGTGAAACCGGTTTGCTTATCCCGGAACTCACCCCACGTACAGATACGGGGAAGGACGGCATCCCAGCCCTTATTCGGACGGTCGGTGATCTCGGATAGCCAGAAATCGCCATGCTCCAAAACCTCGAACTTGTCCGTGCGGTAAAAGATAGCCGAATGCTCTCCCGCCCGCTTACCATCGTCACGTCCCACACCGATATAATCATATCCGGGCATGGCTTGCCTCAAGTCCTGCAATTGCGGATATTTGCCCTCTTGGGTACCAAAGATATCGAACCCGTGAAATTGTACGATCTGGGCGATGTAGGGATAGCGTTGTCCCCAACCGTTACCGTTCGTGGAATCGCCGCCGTTGGCGTTACGCAAATTATAGGTGGCAACCACCATTGTCTCCGCCTGTAAGGTTAATACGGCGCAAAAAAGAAAAATAAAAGAATAAATAACTTTCTTCATGATCTATGTTTTTAATTATCCTCGAAAGCTGATAATATCGGACGGGCGATCCACACCTGCGGCTGCGGTACGTCCAATAGGTAAGCCATCGTACCGGCGATATCATATACCATCGTGCTCTCCGGGATCTTGAAGCCTTTCTTTACGTTCTTTCCATAGAAAACGATCGGGGTTTGCATCTCGTTCATCGTCTTGCCACCGTGACCGGTCTCGATACCGCCGTGGTCGGCCGTCAGTATAACCACCGTATCATCCATGATACCCGCCTCACGAACGGCGTCCATCACTTGCGTCAAGCAACTGTCCAAATGATTCACCATGGCGAAATACTCCGGGGAACTCCATCCCTTGCCATGTCCGGTACCATCCGGCTGATCGTATATAATCGCGCAAAGGTTCGGCTTCTTCTCCTTGATATACTGAACGGCTACCGGGGTACATCCGTTCGGGTTCTCAGCCGACATCGGGGCATGCTTACGGAAGCTCATGGCCAAGGTATCCACCAGATAATTCATGCCTTCCCACTCATAGATATAGCCAATCTCAGCCTCGGGAGCCTTATCCCGGTACATGCCGAAGATATTCGGGAAACGGTTGTCGCTATTCACGACACGGGAAGGAAGCTCCGGCGTACGAGATCCCCACTCCGTATATCCGTGCAACTCCGGTCCTGCTCCCATAAACATGGAAGCCCAATTACAAGCACTCGACGAAGGCAGGATCGAACGATTCTCTAACGTGGAAGCACCTTCCGCCATCATCTTACGGAAAGTAGGCATATCCGCCCCATTATTCAAGCAATGGGCGCTCAAGCCGTCGAAACCAATCAAGATTACATGCTTTGGCAGATTCTTCTCTTTCAAAGGCACTTGCTGAGGTGCCGTATTACAGGCGCTCAGGCAGTATGCGATTACCGCACAACAAATAAATAAGATTTGCTTTTTCATCTTACCGTGTTTTTCTTTTATGATTAATATTGAAGTATCTTAGATTCCGTCAGACAAAGGTACAAAGTTTAAATAAAGTTCAAAAAGATCATTTATCTTTGTAGCTTAATCTAATCTTATTTTAATAAATACGTATGTACAAACATTTCCTGACAAGCGTATTGCTTGTATTTTTCATGCTATCCTGTAGCAAACTTTCCCCTTTTGAAGGAAAGATGCGAGAATGCGTACAAACCTCCCTAAGCTGGAGAAACGACACGACCGGTATCTGGGAAACAGCAGGCTGGTGGAACTCGGCGAACGTATTAACCGCCACCATTCGCTACGGTGCCGTAACCAAAGATCCGGCCATCCCTTCTGTCATAGAGGATGTATTCGAGAAAGCCCGTCATTACCAAGTAGGCGTAGACTCAACCGGTACTCCCCGTTATTGCGACAACTTCATCAACGATTATTACGATGACGAGGGTTGGTGGGCATTGGCATGGATCGAGGCCTCCAAACTGACCGGAGAGAAAAAGTACCTAGATATGGCCGAGATCATATTCGATGATATGACAACCGGCTGGAGCGACGCTTGCGGAGGCGGCATTTTCTGGAAGAAGAATCCACTGCATTACAAGAACTCGATTGCCAACAACTTATTCTCCCTTACGGCGATCCGTTTATATAAAGCGACCCAGAATCCGGCATACCTCGACTGGTTCAAGAAGAACGTAGATTGGTATATGCGAACCGGCATGATCAATACGAACATCTACCAAATCGAAGACGGTACCAAAGACGATTGTACCCCCAACCGAAATGCCCACTACACCTATAACCAAGGCGTAGCCATCGCTGTCTTAGCCGAGATGTATCTCCAAACCAACGATAAATCTTATTTGGAACTAGCGGAAAAGATCGCCGACGCTACCATCACCACACAATTGATAACTGACGAGGGTATTCTCCGTGAAATGAAGCCCGAGATCGATGATAGCAACGACGGTGTCCAATTTAAGGGTATCTTCATCCGTCATTTAGCCTTCCTGTATGAAGTGACAAAGAATCCGGCTTATAAAGATTTCATCTTGAAAAATGCGGAATCCATCATCACAAAAGATTATGATCCCACATCCAAAAGCTTCGGTTGTTATTGGTACGGCCCTTTCCACAAGGAAAACTCGGCAGCAAACGCTTGCGCTTTGGAATGCGTGATAGAGGCTTATGATTTAACGAAATAGGTATCCGGAAAGACGCAGCTTGTCGTTATTCACACAGCCAGCGGGCGATATTCCGCTCTGGCTCCCCCGGAGCTGGAACGGATGTAACATACGGCTCTGGCTCATTGACAAAAAAACGGGACGGCGGACATCTCCGCCGTCCCGCCCAAAAGAGACAGCCTTATCTCTGTTTGTATTCATGTCAAGGCTGGTTTTTTACTGATAACGGGGCCATATAAACCCTGTTTTTCATATCGTGCACAAACATAAGACTTCTTTTTCACAAAAGAACAAATTCCTTCTTCTTTCTAGAAATACATGCTTTATAACATACCGCACTCCCTCTCGGTTGCTAGCGTGGACTTCTATTACAAAGGATAGGCGACGCAGCACGCTACGTCTCCCTCCGTTTTCTTTTTACCAATAATAGGTATCCATAATCTCCTTCATTTTAGGGGTATTCGTGTCCTCATCCTTAACATCTTTCCGCAGCTTCAGCATCTCCTCCTTCATTTGCCGGATGATCTTGGCGTATTGGGGATCGTTATAAGCGTTGTGATTCTCACGAGGATCGGATTGAAGGTCGTAAAACTCCCATGCTGGTGTCGTGGTCTTATCCTCCGAACCAGTCATATTCAGACGGTCGTCATAGAAAAACATCAGTTTATACCGCTCATTACGGATACCCATATGGGCCGGACGGTTCGAATGTTGGGTCCAATAACGATAATACATCTCCTTACGCCAATCCTTTGGGGTATTTCCTTTCAGATTATCGCGAAAACTATGGCCCTGCGATTCTTTCGGGGTCTTCACGCCTGCGTAATCCGCCAGCAAAGAGGCAAAATCCACGTTCAAGATCATATCCTTATTGCGGGTCCCCGCCGGGATCTCTTTCGGGTAACGGATCACGAAAGGCATACGTAGAGACTCCTCATACATCATACGCTTATCGAAGAAACCATGCTCTCCTAAGAAATAACCTTGGTCGGATACGTACACCACGATCGTATTATCGGCGATTCCCATATCGTCGATCGTAGCCCCGCAACGCAGATAGTCGCGCACCAATTTCTGGTAAGCGGCGCTACGGGCGGCAGATCGATGCATGCCCTTCGTCGTAAAAGGCAACTCCGGATACCGGCACCACCATTTATCAGGGTCTTGCGACGCCACGTCCCAACGACGGGCCAACTCCTCCAAAGGCTGTCCGGAGAAGGTACGTCCATTCGTCTCCGGCCCCCAATCGAATAAGTTCTCCGGTTCCGGGAAAACAACCCCGTCATACAAATGCCTCATCCGTTCCGGGAAATCCCAAGGCTCGTGTGTAGCCTTGAAATGGCAACACATCATGAAAGGCCGGTCCTTATCGGCCTCTTTCATCCAGCGGATCGCCTTCTCCGTCACGATATCCGTAGAGAAACCGCGTACCCGCTCCCCGAAATTGCGTTCCCCCGGCCAAGGTTCCGTACAATTTATAAAAGTAGGGTCCCGGTACTCGCCTTGGTCATGAAACACGGAATAGAAGTCGAAACCTTGCGGTTGCGTTTTCAGATGCCATTTACCGACCAAAGCGGTCTGATAGCCTCCCGCTTGCATTTGCTTGGCGATATTATCTTGTTCTGGATCAAAAGAATCACTTAACGTGTAAACACCGTTCACATGGCTATAAGCCCCGGTCAAGATCGCCGCACGACTCGGGGAAGAGATCGAGTTCGTACAAAAACAATTATCCAATACGCAACCCTCCGCAGCCAAGCGGCGGATATTCTCGTTGCGGGCATACTCACCCAACACACCCCCGTAAATACCCCACGATTGGGAAGTATGGTCATCCGAGAGGATAAACAAGATGTTGGGGCGATTCTCTGCCGCCGATTTATCAGCGGCAAAGAGAAACTGCCCGTTCCCCGAAAGACAACAGGCAGTCATTCCAATACTAATGATCGATTGTTTCATAGGTCATGACGTTTTTTCCCTTGCACTAAACCCGGTTCCCTACGTTCCGTACCCTTCATACGAGTCAAGTCATCCCCTAACTCATGGCGTTTCTGGTCCGCGATCTTCATCAATTTAGCCGCCTCCTCCGGATATTGGGTAATCACGTTATAACGCTCTCCCGGATCACGACGCAAGTCGTACATCTCCGGCTTCATGATCTCCAGATTCGTCAACTTACCCGGCTGGCCGTCGTTTCCCGGCTCATAAGCCCCGTAAGTGACGTATTTATGAGGGAATACCAATTTAAACATTCCATCCGTAACAGCCTCCAAGTCATTCTTTCGATAGTAATAGACGAAAGACTCACGTGGGTTGGCGTCTTTTTTACCCTCGATCAACGGCAAGATACTTACTCCGTCAATCTTGCGAGGAGGAAGCGGAGCCTGCGTGATCTCGGCGAACGTAGGAAGAAGGTCGATATTAGAAGCTAACTTATTACAAGTCGTGCCCGGTAACGTCTTACCTTTCCAGTACATGATACAAGGAACCCGGTTACCTCCATCAAAGGTCGTAGCCTTTGCCTCACGTAACCCACCGGCTGAACCGGCATGATTCCCGTAATTGGTCCAAGGGCCATTATCGGAAGTCAAGATCACCAACGTATTATCTTCCAAGCCCAGCTCACGCAATGTCTTGAATATCTCACCTACACTCCAGTCGATCTCCATCATCACGTCGCCATATAAACCCTGCTCGCTCTTTCCCTTGAATTTATCGGAAACGGCCAACGGTACATGGGGCATATTATGGGCCAGATACAAGAAGAAAGGCTTATTCTTATTCTTCTTGATGAAATTAACAGAACGGGTGGTATAATCCGTAGTCAACCGTGTTTGGTCCGTATTATAACCGATAATCTCGTTTCCGTCATAAGTCGGCAAATCCGGGAAATTAAAGACCTCACCTTGTTGCGGGTGGAATGGCCACATATCGTTAGAATACGGCAAACCATAATACTCATCGAAGCCATTTTGCAAGGGAAGAAATTCCTTTTGGCTACCTAAATGCCATTTACCGAAGATAGCGGTACTATATCCTTTCTGTTTCAATACCTCTGCGATCGTCATCTCATCCGGATGGATTCCGTAGTTCGAATCCGGTCCCGGAGCGCCAGCGAAACCGATACGATTCGGATAGCAGCCGGTCAACAAACCGGCACGAGACGCTCCACTAATCGGCTGTCCCGCCAAGAAGTGTGTAAAACGAACGCCTTCCGCCGCCATTTTGTCGATATTCGGAGTGGTATATCCGTAAGCCCCATTAAAAGAAAAATCCCCGTAACCTACATCATCCAAATTGATCAGGACGATATTCGTGTAATCAGCCGCCATCCCCGCAACGGAAAAGGCAGAGGCGACCGTCAAAAGAAGAAATTTGTTATTCATGATATAATTATTTAATATAAAATAAGCACATTATTCGTAAAACAAAGATAAGCTGATTATTCGAATCGGCAATCATCCTCCTTCTTTGTTCTCTCACTAATAAATACACCCGAGCCCCCATTCTCCCCTATCAAGAGAAAAAAAAACTCAAAAAATCAAGACTACCGACCAAGCCGGAGAATATATACTGACTTGCCCAAAGGATATATACTGACTCAGCTCAGCCAGTATATATCTTCGAAAAAAAGAGGGAAAAGCGACATTACCTCCTAATACTGTTTGATCTCAAAACGAGTCTATGGGACAACGGTTGTCAATATTCCTTCCCCCCAAACCGGATAACGATCCAAAACCTGTCTCAACTTAAGACGCAAGTCCTCTTCCTTGGCAGAAGCTACGCCTTTTAGCAAATCCTTTTTCTCCAAGGGATCTTTCCTTGTATTATAGAAACGGCCGTCAAGATACAATTTATAATCCGCAGTCTGAACGAAACGCACATAATCCGGTTTATGCTGATCTTGATAATGGCAAAGGCTCCACTCTCGAATCTTGCCCTTCTTACCAACAAGTTGCGGATAAAAACTAATGCCGTCCAAGTCCTTGTCCTTATTGCGATCACCTTCCATGATATCCCGCAATGTCACATAGAAATCGGAGAAATCAACCAAGTTCTCATTCACAGCTCCCTTCTTCATCATCTTAGGCCAACCTACGATCATGGGGACATGAGTTCCATATCTTTTCGTTCCCTTTTTACCACCTTGAATCACAGAACCATCTTTCATCGGAGTATATATATTCACATTGGTTCCATTATCCCCAATGAAAATCACCACGGTATTCTCATAAACCCCTTCTTTTTTCAACACGTCTAACAATTTCCCAACCAATTTATCAGTATAACTGACCATATCTGACATCAACTTATTGTCGTGTTTCTCTCTTAAAGAAACATCGCTCCATTCTTCACTATCGGGGGTCGGATAAAATGGATCATGTGTCAATACCATTGGATAATAAGCAAAAAAAGGCTTGCCTTTGTTCTTTCGAATAAAGCTTGCAATATAATCCGAGAAAATATCAGGGCCATATATATCTATACTTCTTGGCATGAGATCACCATCTTGCTCATAAAGCACATTAGCATAACGTTCACCATCACTTCGTTGTTTAGATAATTGCCACAAACAGTATGAATCAAAACCAAATAATTTTGGTAATCGTTCGTCATAGCCCAACTGCCATTTTCCAGCGATACAGGTTGCATAACCAGCTTCTTTTGCCATATGAGCAAATGTTCTTTCCTTGGGATTCAAATATGCAAAATGAGAATAATTCCTAAAATTATATTTTCCTGTCATTAATTGAACTCTTGACGGTGTACTTAATGGCTGGGAATGACAATTTTTAAACAACATGGCAGAATCTGCCATGTTATCCAAAATAGGTGTATGATAAGTACTACCATTAACGCCCAAACATTCATATCCCATATCGTCAGCCATTATCAATAACACATTAGGCTTTTCTTGAGCAAACAAGGACAAAGCCGGGAATAAACCGATCAACATTAAATCTCTTTTTTCCATAACAAAACAAATATAATGAAAACAACTATTCTACCAACCTAGATTTTGTCATCCAAAGATTCCACATGACAGAGTTAATCACAACTTAGTCCAGGAAGCCAGATCGTATCTTGGTACAGTTGCTATTAATATCACAATTCCCTAATTTTTATATTCTTAAACCAAACGATATGGCCATGATCCTGTAAGCCAATAAAACCTTCTCTTGAAATTCCTTCAATAAATCCGGGAAATTTCTTAAACTTACTGTTATTCACCATTTCATCCCACTCTTTTGTCCATAGCGTATATTCACATACCTTCACTCCATTTTGCGTATGCGTAACCTTACCATCTTTTACTCGTATCACGATTGTATTCCATTCCCCTACTGCTTTAACAGTATTAGGATCTGCAGGTAGCATATCATATAATGACCCAGCCAAATGGCTGTCAATTTTATTGTCTTTAGCATCTACATTATCCAAAATCTGCACCTCAGGTGCCGCATAATAGATAGGCTTTCCTGGAACTTCTCGCACATAATAAAATATACCAGAATTCGCCATACAACTCACTTTCCAATCTATCGATAATTCAAAGTCTTTAAATTTTTTATCTTTGAAGATAATATCCCCTTTAGAACCTTGACCTACTTTCTTCCCTTCACCTGTAAGAACTTTCATTGCCCCATCTTCTATAATCCAATTAGAAGGCATAGATTCTCCATTGCATTGTCTCCAACCTGCAAAATCCTTTCCATTAAATAGCAATACCCAACCTTCAGATTTTTCTTTAGATGTCAATTTATTATCTGAGCTACATGATATAAAAAACAAGCTAAAACATAGCCACAAAAAGAAATATTTCATACTATAAAATACTTAAGTTTAAAAATTAATTATATAAGACACAGATAAATAACAATCAAAATTTTATTATCTATCTGTGTCTGAAAACAAAAATTATGGCATTGATGGCAAACTCCAGCCGGAACGATAATTATGCTTTATCAATTCTTCCGCAAAAGCCTTTGCGTTTAACGGATCTGTCATCGTTTTCTTAAATGTAGGATGGCCTTCATTTATTGTAAAGCCATCACGGATAACTATTTTCAAAGTTTCATTATCCCCAATATTTGTAAATCGCATACTCGGACCATCCCAATAAAGTTCTTTATGTAATCCTTGTAAACGAACAGCCAAAACCCCCATTACAACCATTTCATTAAACGGACCAGCTTCCGAAAAATCAGATTTTGATTTAATTCTTGAGGCAGGAGTCTCCTTACAAGCGCGAATCCAATCCTGAACATGATTCGTATTAAAATCTTCCATATCATAAGTTACCCTACGTTCAGTTTTAGGAACATTTGGGATGCGACCAGACAACAACCAAGGCTCCAAACCATAACATCCACAAATTAAAATATCTTTAGTTCCATGGAATATAACCAAACCTCCCTTGGCTCCCATCAGCTCCTTTCCCTGCGGAAAACCTTCCGGACGTTTAGGTATCATACCTCCATCATACCAGTGTACTTCAACCTGAGGCAAAGCTAATTTAGATAAATTTTCCCTAGCGGGGAATGTCAAACATACATGTTGAGCTTGTGGAGCAGAGTCTCTCAGTAATAATGTAGAAGCTCCTTCTGCTTTTATAGGATAACCCAATTTTAAAGCCTTAAATACCGGATGCATTATATGACAAGCCATATCTCCCAATGCACCTGTTCCATAATCCCACCAACCTCGCCAGTTCCAAGGATGATATATCTGATTAAACGGTTTCAACTTGGCCGGTCCTGTAAATAAATCCCAGTTCAAGGTTTCTGGTATACGATCCGCTTTTTCCGGTGTCATTAAACCTTGAGGCCAAATAGGGCGATTGGTTGCACATTCCACTTTTGTGACTTCCCCGATTTCTCCATTTTGAATCCATTCAGTTATTAAATTAACCCCTTCATCCGACGCACCTTGATTTCCCATTTGAGTTGCCACTTGATACTTAGCTGCCAATTTTGTCAACAAACGAGACTCATAAACCGTGTGAGTCAAAGGTTTTTGAGTATACACATGCTTACCCATAGTAATAGCATCAGCTGTAATCATTGCATGAGTATGGTCTGCCGTAGCTATTGTAACCGCATCTATACTTTTCCCTAACTCATCATACATTTTTCTATAATCCCAATAACGTTTGGCATTAGGATACTTTTCAAATGTTTTCTTTGCATATTTCCAGTCGACATCGCAAAGAGCAACAATATTCTCTGTCTCACAACCTCTTAAATCGGCCTTTCCTTTACCACCAATACCAACTGCTGCTATATTCAACTTATCAGTTGGAGCTGTATGACCATGACTTTTTCCCAATATGGTATTGGGTGCGATCAAAAAAGATGAAGAAGCTAATACCGATGACTTTATAAAATCACGTCTTTCCATAAAATATAAGTTTTTTAATTAATACAATTAATATCCTGGATTTTGCTCCAATGATGGATTTCTCTGAATCTCATAAAAAGGAATCGGAAATAATAAATTGTGCTCTTTATAAGTAGCACCCATAGGACTTTCTGCTCCTACAAAATCCACGAAATTCACTTCTCCCTTACTATTTCCTAGTGTTGGATACTTGCGAGTTCTTTGTATATCATTCCAGATTTTATATTCAAAAAGAAATTCTCTTATTCTTTCAGCCCATATTTCTTCAACAAATTGCTCACAAGACAAAGAACTCAACTCTCTTTTTAGTTCATCAACTGTTTTTTTCACATAGGCCCTAGAGCGAACTTGTGATAAATAATCTACGGCTTCAGATGTAACACCTTCACTTCTAGCAATAGCTTCCGCTGCAATAAGCAATGTCTCCGAATAACGATATATTGGCTCATCCTTTTGTCCAATGCCAGTTACTAACGCCCCTTCCTCATCAAAATACCAATATGGAGCTGGATTAAATTCCCGTGTAATATGTTCTCCATTCTTTTCATACGAATAAGATGAATATATATATTGATATTCCTGCACTCTTAAATCATTCTCTTTATCAAAGAATCGCAACAATTCAGGAGTTGGCTCATAAGGAATATTCGTATTTCCATACTTAAAGATCCCCCAACTTGCGCTAACAGAAGGTATGGCATATTTTCCTCTATCTCCATTGCTAAAAGTCTCATTATTATACTCAAAAGTATAAATATACTCATCTGTATTATCCAACTTCCTTATTTTATTATAAGCACTTGCTTCTTCAAAGTTATCATGAGATAACAAAGAGTGTTGCGCATCTTTTATAATTTTACGAGAATATTTTGCCGCATCTTCATAATGATCCTCCAACAATGGATATCCACTCATATTTAAATAAACATCAGCCAATAACATATCCACTGCACCTTGAGTAATACGAAAACCACTTTTGGTAAATGCTTTATTTGGCAATCCAACCTTTGTAGCAAATAAAAGATCCTCTTCTATCAAAGTGTAAATTTCTTTTACTGTAGCACGAGGTACATATATATTATCTAATCCATCATATGCTTCAGTAATCAAAGGTACACCTCCAAAGTTTCGAACTAGATAAAAATAATTAAATGCTCTAAAAAACAGGGCTTCTGCTTTCAGTTTATCTTTCTCTTCTTCTGATAAACCTGATACGTTCTCTATATTTGACACCGCAAAATTAACATTTGATATTTCTTTATAACATTTAAACCATACATTTTCCAATTTTGCAGATATATTCTCAGAAGTATATATCAATGTTTGCAAATATTGTATAAAAGCGTATTGTCCCTTATATGTATTGTCATACAATCCAGACAAATACCCTCCATACATTATAGGAGCACCTTCATACACACCTCCCTGATACAAAGTTGATGCCCCTTCTCTATACAAAGCATTAACTGCATATTTAATTTGATTAGGATCATCAAAAAATTGATCTTTACTTAAATCAGACTTGGGTAATTGTGTCAAATAGTCACTACAACTAACCAAAAGAAATGACATCAAAAATATAATATACTTATTCATGACTTTTTTTATTAAAATGAAACATTCAAACCTACTGTATAAGTTCTAGGTTTAGGATATTCAAAGAAAGAAATATTCTGTCCCCATTTATTTCCGTCGTAAGATGTAGACTCTGGATCATATCCTGCAAAATCTTTACTCGTCAACAAAAAGAAATTACTTACACCAGCAAAGACTCTAAAACTTCCAACACCCATTTTTTTCGTTAAACTAGAATCAAACACATAACCTAGCTGTATCAAATTTCCTCTTAAATAAGAACCATCACAAACCCATCCTGAATCAGCATGTGAATTTTGTCCAAAAGAAGGAGCATATCTAATAGCAGGAACAAACGTATTAGTGTTTAAAGGACTCCATGCGTCATATAAGATACTTGACAAGCCATTTGCTAGTCCAAAACGATCTTCTGTTGAATGTTTAAAGTGTTGAAAAACATCTACACCCGTTACAAACTGTAAATCAACTGTTAAATCAAAATTTTTATATGTAAATGTATTTATAATACTACCTGTCAGGTCCGGCAATCCTTTACCTATTATCTCCATCTCATTAGAACGCTTGACTTCACCAACATGTTGACCTACTTTTTGAGCCTCCAATGCTTCATTTTCAGTCCAAACCCCCAAGCGTTTATACCCCCAAAAAGAACCCAAAGATTCACCAACTCTTAATATCGTTGAACTCGTATTAACAAACATTGGACCAGGGAATATATCCGCATCAGTCTCACCTAATGAACATATCTTATTCTTATTATAATTCATATTAATGCTTGTCGTCCATCTAAAATCAGATGTCTGAACATTGACAGTATTGATCATGACATCCAAGCCCGTATTCCTAACAGAACCAATATTATCTATAACAGATTTAAAACCTGTAGTATACGGCAAAGGTCTATCTAACAATAAGTCATATGTATATTTATTATAATAAGACACATCAAAATTAAGCCGACTATTAAATAAATTCAAATTAATACCAACATCAAACTGATTTGTTTTTTCCCATTGTAAATCTGGATTTGCCAAACGATTAATTTGACTTGCAGAAACCAATGATCCATTTATCAATGTATTATAAGAATCAACCAAAGCCAAAGAAGAATAACTACCAATGTCAGTATTACCCGTCACACCAAAACTAGAATGTAGTTTTAACAAATCAATAAATTTCACATTCTTCATAAAAGATTCATTTGACACAATCCAACCAATACCAGCAGAAGGGAAAAAACCATATTTGTTATTGCCTCCAAATCTAGAAGATCCATCAACACGAGTTGTAGCAGTTACGGTATAACGATCATCGTATGTATACCCAGCACGTAAGAAATAAGAATTCATAGACCAAGCGTCATAATTAGAGGTAGGTATACCAGGTATTGTCCCAACACCTATATTTTCAAATCCATAAAAATTATTTGAAAAACCTTTAGATGTTGATGTACTAGTCCTATATATTCTTTCTTGCCAAGAAAGACCTCCCATTAAATTCAATCTATGCTTGTTTATTGTATTTTGATATGTCACAAAAGTCTCTTCTTGCCAATATAGAGATTCAGAATTCACCAAATTAACTTGCCCTAAAGGAAATCCATCCGAACCTCTTAAATCAGGAGGAAGAAAATCTCTATTTCTATTATTATGAGAATCTATACCAATTTGCGTTTTCAAATCCAAACCAGGTAATAAATGGAATGTTAACGAAGCATTCCCAAAAACCTGAGTTCTATACCTCATTTGCTTTGTTGAATTAAGAGCATATACAGGATTCGAAATATTTTCTATACGAATATTATCTGAGATGGTAGTCGAACTAGACCATGTTCCATCTTCAAATTGCATTGGCATCCAAGGCATCATCTCTATCATCGTTCTTCTTGGCTGCTTATTTCCCCCATCTTCTTTTGTCGTATTCCCCCATGAATGATTTACAAGTAAATTCACAGAAGTAGACAACCAAGTCGTAGGTTCCGCATCAAATGTTATTTTAGCGTTCAAGCGCTTCATATAATTATTTAACAGCAACCCTTGTTGATCTGTATAATTCAAAAAAGCGCCTGTTGATGTCTTATTTCCACCGTATTGAATACTTAATTGATGATTGTGAGACCATGTTGTTCTTGTCGCCTCTCTCTGCCAGTCCGTATCATACAAAGGATTTCCGTTTGAATCAAACAATCTAGGATCCTTAAAATAATCAGCTCTATTTGTAGAAACATTTGCTCCGTACCATTTATTCGCATTTTCCATACTCGTTTCAAAAGCTTGCATCCATTCTTCTGAATTGAGAAGATCCATATAACGGGACATAGTACCAACACTCAATGATCCATCATAAGAAATTACAGCTCCTTTGTCTTTACGTCCCCTTTTTGTTGTAACTAAGATTACACCATTTGCACCTCTTGAACCATAAATAGCAGCAGAAGAAGCATCTTTTAGCACCTCCATACTTTCTATATCATTCGGATTTAAATACTTAAAATTTTCCATCACAACCCCATCAACTACATACAATGGATCAGAAGAAGAATTTATAGATCCAACTCCTCGAATCACAACACGCATACCTCCACCCGGTTGTCCTGAATTAGAAAAGACATTTACACCTGAAGCTTTTCCTTTTAAGCCATCTAAAGCACTGAATGGTTGATTTTTTAACAAATCATCAGATTTAGTAACAGATATAGAACCTGTTAAATCACTTTTCTTCATCGTTCCATCGCCTTCGACTACAACCTCGTCAAGTTTCTGCGTATCCTCCTTTATGACAACCGAAACCTTATCACCCGTAACTTTTACCATCTGAGTTAAAAACCCAATATAACTCACTTCCAATTCTGTACCTTCTGGAATTTGCAAGCTGAACTTACCATCCATATCCGTCACCGTCCCGTTCGTTGTGCCTTTTACCATGACATTAGCTCCAATAACCGGTTCTCCTTTCTCATCGAGGACAATTCCCGATACCTTTTTATCGGTTTTGGGAAAAGAGTTTCCTTCATTTTCCTTGATGGATAAGATAATACTCTTGTCCAATACCTTATAGGTTACGTCCGTACCATCAAAGAGCTTATTTAAGATGGAAAATACATTTTGGTTCTTCGTGTTGATAGACACCAAACGGTCTACGTTCACTTGCTTGTTATTGTAGAAAAAGCTAAACTCAGACTGAGCCTCTATCTTATCCAATACTTGCTGGACAGTCTCGTTCCTAGCTTCTAACGTCAACGAGGTTATCTGCCCATACGTACCCGTGGCTCGCAATAGGCCTACCGAGAGAAATAACATGAATACCATAAGTTTCATACGCAACGGAATTTTTTTCAGAATAGCAAATAAAAATTTCACCACCCTTATTTGTTGGATGCTTAAATTATTTATCATAGATTTGTCATGATTTATTGTTTATAAAAAAATAGTATCTAGGCTTGTCGCCAAACAAGCTTGCCGAAGATTTTCACACGAGAGAATACGCCAATATTTTCTCGTGTGTTTTTTATATCATTTATGGTGAACGTATTTTCATAAGCATTCGTATTAAAAGTTAACAAACTAAAGGACATCGCTAAAACAACACGACTCGATCCTTTCCTATCTTACCACTATCTCTTTCTGCCTTTTCCTCAAACCTATAATTTATTTTAGATGATATTTTCAAATGATCCAATATGCGAACCAAGCTCTGATCATCAAATGTTCCCGTGAAAGAATTATCCTTCAAGGATTCTTTCTCAATCACGAACTCAACATTAAATCGCTTACCCAACATCCACAACACATCCGACAAGGAGGTATTTCTCAATATGATACGACCATCTTTCCAAGAGACATCTTTCAATACATATACATTATCATTGGTCTCGACAGAGTGGCTACGTTTATCATAAATCACT
>OGLG01001236.1_pt1 | contig 15541 bp, 19 predicted proteins | sample 1572621 | NCBI WGS metagenome assembly OGLG01 (sample SAMEA2581912, study PRJEB24529) | metagenome | biome: Human gut stool | place: China | collected 2011 | reverse complement strand
CGATGCTCTCGCGGAGTATGAGGGCAGAAGTAATCCCGTAAGCCGGCGCACATTTCAGAACGATCTGGCGCTCATGCGTAGCAACCGCCTGGGTTATAATGCTCCGATAGTGGTCCGAGACAATAAGTATTATGAATACGAAGACCCGGATTACAGCATCACGCATCTGCCTTTGAATGACGAAGGACTGGACGCTCTCAATTCTGCGCTTGATATTCTTCGGCAGCTTCAGGGATTTCCGCAGCTTGCCTCGTCAATCGACATAATCAGCAAGCTTAACGAGCAGATTTCCCGTCAAACAGGTACTTCGGTTCCTGCTATGGATATGGAGCATGTAGAGGGCTATAGAGGGGCTCAATTCATAGGTGCCATTTATGATGCTGTGCGCAAGCAGCAGACTTTGGTTATCGAATACCAGTCATTCAAGGCACGTCAACCGGAAACTCTGGTGGTATATCCTTATTTGCTGAAGGAATATCGCAACCGATGGTTTCTGATTTGCGAGAAGTCAACCAACCGTTCTCCGCAAGTCAATATTTTTGCGCTCGATCGAATACATTCCGTCAAACCTGATAAGGACCATCCATTCATGAAATGTGTTGACTTCGACCCGGAGCATTTCTTCGACGACACAATCGGAGTCACGAAGCAGATCAGCGACAAGGCGCGTCGTGTTGTCATCAAAGTTGACCGGCAGCAGGCTCCATACGTCGAGTCGAAACCTTTTCATAAGTCCCAGAAAGTGGAACAACGCTTTCGTGACGGCAGCATCCAGTTGTCATTGAAAGTGGTTATAAACAACGAGCTTGAGCGCCTGATTCTCGGTTACGGTGGTCATGTAGAGGTCATCGCACCTCCTGAATTTCGCTCCCGCATTGCCGAAAGTGTCAGGATAGCCTCGGGGCATTACTCGGATGTATAGAGCCTCTCCATGCGTGCGATTATAGTTGAAATTTCATCTCTCAGTGTCTTAGGTTCCAATACTTCCAACTGGTCTCGGTGAAGAAGAAGTTCCTGAATGAAATCAAATGTCGGCACAAGTCTGAGAGCAAAATCCGTATGCCCGTTTTTCGACTCCAATTCTCTCTGACTGTGATGAATTGGCAGAGAACGGAGATAACCCGGCAATTCCGAGAATGTGCGGATTCTGATATTTTCTACTTTTTGTTCAATTCCAGCTATGATACCGAAGTAGTTTTGAAAATATTCGGCAGGAACGAAATCTTTCGGGTAGTTAAATGTCCGGTCTGAAATCGTCAGACTTCTGATACGGTCAAGAGAGAATATACGCTTCTTATCATTGTCGATAAGCGTAAGGACATACCATCTGCGCTTGAATAGTTTAACGCATAGAGGTTTGACCCTTCCGGAGAATTTGACTCCAACAAAGTTCTCATACTCTATTTCCATCTCTTTGTTATGCTGTAAGGCATCAAGGATAGACTCAAGCCATTCGCGTCCGGACGGTATTTCCTCCAAAATAATCTTGTCGGAGATAGCACTGTTCCCAAGTAGCAACTCTCCGAGAGAAAAGCTGTCGAGAGCCCATTTTGTCAGTGAGTTTTCCTCTATTGCTTCCGGATTGACTATACTGTATAAGTTCAGCCCTCTACCTCTGCGACACTCTATCAGGATGCCGAAGTGACGCGCCACAGCCTGACAATGATTGTAGAATGTCCTCTGTGTGAGTTTGGAACCATTGTCATTTGTAGAAGATGAATCCCATTTTGCAGAGATTTCATCGAATGTCAACTCGCCGTGTCGTTTCAGCGTGTCTATAAGCCATAGATAGCGTTTAAGCAACAGTTCTACCATTGATTATTTCCTCCACAACTTCTTTAATAGTGAATAATGAGAGATTATCATCCTGTGGAAACCACATCGCGTGAGGGAAAACGGACTGAAAACGTTCATAATCCTGCTCATGCAGGTCATCAAAGAAGCCGTATGTGTTTTCCCGGTCAAATTCAGTGACGTTATTAAGATGTTCGTAGCTAACCTTTGGGTTCAGCAACACTTTCCTTTGGCGTCTTATTCCCAATGCTACCGTCGCACACTTTCCGACCGCAATAACCCAATCCGGATGTTTGTCAATTACTTCCTTAGGGATGAATGTTTCCAACTCCTTGCCATAGAGCTTGTCGCTATCATACATCTCGCCGAGAGAAGAGCACTCCATCTCAATGAAGACTTCATTCATCATGAAATCGTTCTGTTCATCAAGAGTCGGATTCTTGATTGAGAATGGTTTGAGAAACACTAAATTTTTCATGCCGTTTTGTTTTTACACCGCAAAGTTAACGTCATAATCGGAAATATAATTTCCGATTAAAAGAAAAAACAAAAATAACCGGTAAAAATACTATTACCGATTATTCAAGATTTTTTTAGATGGACTTTTTAGACCATTTACTGTTGGCTTGAACTTGATATGATTTGTTCCCGTCCCACGCAATGTCTTGAGCTTTCAGGCTACTGGTCTGATTGTAGACGGTTCGAACTCCATGATTATTGGTATTCATAAGTTTTACATTGCCGTTATCACAGAGAATAAGGACATTCTTCTCATCGGGACTGAGAACTACCTTCACGGCCTTCGGGCTTGAACTGTATACAGTTCTGAATGATGATGACGATTCATGTCGCATCACCTTTCCATCTTTGACTGCGTAATACATTTTATAATTTTTTCTTGTTTAGAATTTGTGGCAAAACTAAAAATTGAATCGGCAACATTCGTTCAGATTAAACTAAAATATGTACCGAGCCGTATTACAAGCTACGTGTAGAACCGGTATTTCCACTATTCATATCTAAATAATTGAAATACAATTAGTCCATAGGGAATTTATTGGGTTGGGTTTCTATTTCGTGTAGAAGACCGTCAAAGGTATTGATCAGCTCATTAGCAACTGTGCCATCTATCATTTCCTGAGCAATGGAAAGTTGCCAGCAGCCGTAATGCTCCATATACTTCCAACCGTATGGCCATGAGTCATTTTTCTTGTCACCAAGCAGCGTCTCACCCGTTCCTCTGCCTTTAGGATCCCAGACTCCATACGAAAGATCGCAGAAATTGGCTCGGTCAAACTCCCCGGCAATCATTTTTTCCCATTTAGGGCGATATATTCCAAAACCTTGTGCTTTGGCTTGATTGCGGAAATCAGGATCTTCATACCATACAAGACCATTGTTTTTACACCAATCTTTAAGTGGCGCGATTATATATTTTTCAACAAGGTGAAGTCGGTAATACCACTGTTCACTAACAATGGCTTTAACTGCTTCAGGATACATATCCATTTGTTCAAACAGTTTTTCTCTATCGGTATTATCCATTAGTTGATTTGTAAGTGTTTTGATTGTATTGCAATATTGCTTTATTGTTTCTCTAACAAGTGGCTTGTCGTAGGCTATTTTCTTGCATTCGTCAAGCCATTGTAAAATATGCACTGCGTAACTGATGTTATAGAAGTCTTTGCCACATTCCAGCCCGCAAGATGATTTATCAGACGGCTCATGACCGTCGAGAGTGAGGTAGAAAAGCGTGTGAGGTTTGTCGATATATTCATTATGATAACGCATTATCTGCGAATCCTGATCTGAAGCATATATCTTATTTTCTATAATGATGTGGTGGTCAGAAAAGTGGATTACAATGTCGATATTGCCGCCTCTTAGGCCGTCTTCTGATATCGGTCCATGACATTCTTCAAGCGTTACTGTTGCTTCAGAGCAGTCAAGCGGTTGAAGTTTTACTGGCAAAATGTTTATAAATTCTTTCAAGAATTTGTCACCTATAGCATGGGACGCTTGGGGATTCAACAGATTTCCAAGAATCGCCGAATGAAGCCTAACCTCTGAAGAAGAGAGATGCAATATTTCAAAAATATTGTATTCTTCGCCTCTAAGGAAAGCTTGTCGCTTTTTCTCTAAACTAATCTTGGTAATTGCCTGAATTTCTCTAAGCAAAGATAACACGTCGCTCATTTCGTTTAATCAAGTTCTATTTTATTGGGGCAGTTAAGAACTGTGTAATCAGAGTTCACTATTGCTCCATTGGAATATATAACACCAGATTTTTCCACTATTCCATGTTGGGCATGGATATGTCCGAACAGATGGGCTTTGAGATTAGGAATGGATGGGAGTCTATGAAGGATTTCTTCCGAGCCATAGTTGATACCGTCATCGAAATCAAGGATTCCGTATACAGGAGAATGGGAGATCAGAATGTCGGTATCTTCAGGGATACGTACATAGTTGCGGCTTTGGCGGTCGGTGATGCAATCGCCCATGAACATAGGGACTCCGTAGAATTTCAGTCCGTCAATCTCGATGCCGGAGTTACATAGGTAGTGCACATTGTCATCGAGGCCGTCAATATTGGCTCCATAAAGGCAGTCGTCATGGTTGCCGCAGATGAAAATCTTATGGCGATATGGCAAATCGCAGAACCAGTTGAGAAAATCAATCGCTTCCTGCTCGCTACCTACCATGCAGAAATCACCGGAATGTACCACTACATCAGCCTCGGGTAAATCCCGTAGCCGGTGATGGCAGCCGTGAGTATCAGAGAGATGGAGTATCTTCATTGGTTGATGAGGTCTTATATGGGAATATATAGATTCTCTGGGCAGTAGTTTCAGACGATATTTCGCCATACTCGGTTTTGATCTTTACAAGCGGTCGAATCACAACCTTGTCCCAGTCCCAATCCCATAGTTCCGATTTATATTCCTGAAAATCTTCCTCGCTTCGAGGTCCGTACTTATTAAAATCTTTTCGCAGAAAATCCACGGTCACAGGACCCACAACTTCGCATGGAACGAGCATTTCGTCTATGACGGCGAGGACACGTTGCCCAGGAGTGTATTCGCCGTCAGTCTGATAGTGCTCATCCTCGGGATCATGTCCTCCTTCATTATATTCTGAATGCTCCGTGAAATCCGGATTATAGACAACATACAGAAACGGAGCCATATCCTCATCGGATTCAATGGCGTAGCCAAGCAAACGCTTTGGAGCATACACCACATGATGCAGAGCGGAATCGGCATCATCCCACCACTGAAATTCGCCGAGAAATTTGTTATCAACCATCCACCATTGCAAGTTTTCAGGATTTTCGATGACCTCACAAGAATTGTCAGGCTCTTGAAATGCCATTACTTTGGCTGTGGTTGTGTCAAATCCGGGGTCTCGGATAGCAGCGAACGATTCGCCGTCTTCAAGCAGGATCACAGGCCATTTTTCGCAGAACAGGTCGGCAAAGCGTTGAGGATTGTCGGTATGAATCGGAATTATTGATTTCGGTTTGAGCATATCCAGCAGTCTGTCAAGACTTGCCATATCGCAATGTCCACTGGTATGCAAATACTCGTATTCCGTTCCGATTGATTGTGCAAGAGCGGGATTGTATGCGGTTTTTGATCGATCCAGATAACCATTCCACATTGAAAGGAAAGTCTTCTTTCCGTTTTTAGGAATTTTAGAAAGGAATTTGTCGAATCTATCGTTGGCACGGGCAATCATGACAAAACCATGTTCTTCAAGGAAATCACTGAATTTATCGGTTACTCTAAATGCAGCGCCATCGCGTTGAAGAACGATTGGTTCTTTCCCATCAACATATTTATATAGACGAGATTTGCCCCATATATTATCCCGACCGGCGACAATATCCATTATCCTCTTCTGATAAGCGTCAACATAGAATGGCAGATGAGCTTTCACTGAAGCATGATAGAGACCGAACAGCCGGTCGACATTCGTTGACGAGAGATAGACGACATTATATCGGGAGTCCCGAAACTCTGATTCAAATTCCTTTTGTAGTTCAGATTCTGTTTTTATGGTTGCCACAGGACGATTGACATTTGTGGCTTCACATACTACATAACCGACTTCACCTACATACTTCTCAATCACCTTGGGTAACTTGCTGCTTCTGAAGCCATGCGTGCGGAAGTCACCGGTGTGAAACACAGTCAGTCCCTTGCCCTCTATACGAAAGGCATATGCGTCAAAAGCCGAATGGTCGATGACAATCGGCATTATTTTAAACTCACCAAAAGAGAATTCTTCACCTGGAGAGAAAGTCTTGACAGAATCAAGACGCTCGGCCATGGAGCGATGCTCCTCGCTTACCGAACTTAAGTGTTCCGATAGCTCTTGTGCAATCTCCTTTGAGATCTTCCCCATAAAGATAGGCAACTCTGGTGGCAAATCAGTAATTTTACCGATATGGTCGCCGTGATAGTGGGTTATGAGTAATGCGCTTTTACGGAGGTTGCCATAGGTCAGGCCTTCTATTTCAAGAGCTTTATCCGACGTAGGCGCTCCCGGCAACTGTTCTCCATAATCGACAAACAGTTTCCAGCCATTTGATTCATATTCGGTGACGCATCCGCCAATCTGGTCAGTGCCTCGATGAACTGTAATTTTCATGGTCTTATTTCCTTTAAGAAGGTTCCAGAAAAGTCAAAGCAATGGGTCTCCTCGAATTCCTTTTTATTATAATATAGACCGTGACAGTGTAATTTATATTTTGTACCAGGCACTTCGAGCACTTGATTTTCAAAGGTTTCGGTGTTACCTTCAGGCATTATTGTTACTACTTCGATGTCAAACTTATCCAAGGAACTCGGGGTTCTCCCGATCTCTGAGCGATGTCCCATGAAGAATTCCATCCATTTAGGCTCTTCTTTCAAAAGCTGCGCTATGAATGTAGCGTAAGTTATGGCTTGAGACATGGCAATTTTTTGACTCTCAGTGGGAATGTTTTCATCTTTGATTTCAATTACACAAAGACGAATATGACCATCGTTAGTTCTAATGCGTGCCAACATATCGATTCCACCACCATTATGTTTTGCATAAGTGGGAATATGCGTACTTGCCTTTAATGGAGTAGGCATCTGAAAATAATTGTCATGTAACAGTACAGGTTGAATATTAATTAAAGCTTTGTCTGCTCCGTTACGTTTTTTGAACTCTCTTAGTAATGCATTCTCTACTTCATGTTCAGGACTCTTGGTCCTTGTAGTTACAGAACGAGTCTTGAAAAACTTGCGGAAAGCTGAGGCTTGTGGGGAAAGCCACTCTGTTTCCTCTTTATATTTCAAGGGGCAATTTTTGATATCATGCGATTTCGATTCCTCGACTAAGGACTGAAGGATGACTTTATCTTTTGTGACCTTTATCTTCCCGACATTCTGACCCTTAAAACGCAAATAGTAGTTTTTTGATTTGCGATCTCCGACAGTTGTATAGATAGAAAGTCCTTGCGGTTTTACAAATCCCTTTTTAATTTTGTCACAGTTGGCCCATATGTCGGCAAGATAACCGGCATATCTACGATGCCACTCAGGGTTGGCGTGTAGTATATCGAGAGTCTGATTAATTATACTAAGCATGAAGTTTGAGGTTGTTATAATTACAAAGTTAGTGATTTTAAGCGGTAATACAAAGCATTTTATCGTAGTTGGCATCGCCGAGAATCTTTTTTAATTCTTCTTCGGTGATGAAGTTGCCGCTATCTTCGGAGTAAGTGTTCCATCGGGATGTAATCGAAGCGATTTTGTTATCGGGGGTAACTTCAACTGCAATGAGAGAGTAGCCATAGTGGTCGTGAGGGAAGGCGGTTCCGGGAATGCATGGTGTATCCCACCACTCGCTGTTACCACAGAAATAGAATCGATTACCGTTTGTTGTTTGGCTTTTAAATGATTCTTCTGATATCACAATGCACCAGGAGGTCATATCCATATATTGGCGTGCGTCTTCATAACTACAGATGGAGTCAACAGTATAGTTAAATTCAAGAGCCGATTCTTCGACAGGGACTTTGGGACAGATTCCAACAATCCCGCAGACTATATCAGGATCGGCTTCGTTGAATACGTTATCGAAGAAGTCAAATCCGGGTGTCTGGTCGAGTACCTTCAGGATCAAGCGGACACGACTTACATCATCAGGATTGTTAATGTCAACCAGTCCTTTCATATTCCATAAAAGAATCCCTACACCGAACTTTGAAAGACGAGACTTCAATTCCGGGAATATGGTCAAATATCTTTCGACCTGTACTTCCGGATCCATTGTCAATTCGGCAAACCACCAATTAAGTTCTTTTCTGTATCTTTCTTCCATATATGTTGCAAAGATAGTAATGAGATGTCTCAAAATTCGATACACCCTAAATTTGTTTAGAGATTAACTACAATTGCCTGACGACCGAGACGATGCGCCTCCTTGATTGAATGGAATGTCCCCTTGGAATCTGCTGAAGGAAATGCGATGACAGTAGAAGCCTCTTCAACGATTTGGGTGTTACGTCTGACAGTCGCATATCGACCATAGAGGGCATATTGAGGTGAGAACTCCATATAGGGAATATTATGGCTGCAGGCAAACAATTTTGCGAAAGTATCCACACCCATGGCTCCACCCGATATTACCAATTTAATATCGTTTGGATTGATTTTGTCAAGGAGAAGTTTTTCCCACTCCTGATAGGTAACACTCGGATTGCGAGTGCCAACTATAGCTAATTTCATATCTATCTTTTAATGCGTTACTCTTATATAATACGATGTGAGAATATAATCAAATGCAAACAGATGTTAAATCCGCTTGGTTTTTCGCATATATTGAAAATTTACGGCTCGGCATTGCATTGTATCTCTGGACATTGCACATTAACAATATTTAATATTTGAGATTATTATAACCTGTCCCGCAAAGTGCGTCACCTTGATATTACTTTTGCTGCGTAAAATGGTTGCGCACCGGCAAGCTAACTTTGCGGCGTAAATCATAAATCTGCACAATATGAAGACAATAGAAGGTTATGACGTGAAGATATTCACGGACAACATTGAGGAAAATGCGTTGGAGCAAATCAAGGAGCTGCTCTCAATCGATGTGTTTTCCGATAAGAAGATAAGGATTATGCCCGACGTTCACGCTGGTGCAGGGTGCGTTATAGGATTTACCGGTGACCTCGGAGACAAGGTAGTCCCAAATATCGTGGGCGTTGACATCGGCTGCGGTATGCGTATCCTCAATCTCGGTAAACTGGCAGATATTGACTACCATGCTTTCCACGAACATATACGCAGCAATGTGCCTTCGGGGAAAATTGTACGCGAGGATAAGTTCGGATTTAAACCTCTTGTCGGCGAGGAGATGGAAATCTATCGTGAGGCAAAGCAACTTGTGATTGAGCTCTACTGCTACCGTGAGATTAAGGACTCAGGGCGTATAAACAAAGCTATCGGCTCGCTTGGTGGTGGCAACCATTTCATCGAACTCGACAAGGACGATGAAAGCAATGTTTACCTTGTCATCCATACCGGATCGCGCAACCTCGGCAAACAGGTGGCTGACATCTATCAGGCAAAAGCCGTGAAACATCTCACTGATGGAGCCGACGAGTTTGAGGAGACAATCAAACGCACCATTGAGAAATATAAAGCGGCTGGTCATCGTTCAGAGTTACAGGGTGTCATAAAGAAAATGCGGAAGGAGCATGAGGCAGCGGAACCATCGTTGCCTGCCGATCTATGCTATGTCGAGGGTGAGGCACGTGAGCATTATCTACATGACATGCGCATCTGTCAGCGGTGGGCTGTGCTCAACCGCAAACTTATATCCCTGTTGCTTATGCGGTTCTTCCCGGGTGTGGAGGTGATGGAGGAATTTGAATCCGTCCACAACTATATAAGCGATGATAACATCATCCGTAAAGGCTCCATATCGGCTGCCGAGGGAGAGCGTTGCATCATACCTTTGAATATGCGTGACGGTTCGTTGCTATGCACCGGTAAGGGCAATCCCGACTGGAACTACTCTGCACCTCACGGAGCCGGGAGAGTTTTGAGCCGCACTCAGGCTTACGAGAAAGTCACGATGGAAGATTTCGAGGCATCCATGCAGGGGATTTACTCGGAGTCTGTCAACGACTTCACCCGTGATGAATCCCCGATGGTCTATAAGCCAGCCTCAGAGATAATCGCCAACATCGGCGACACCGTCACCATCGACACAATCATACGTCCAATTTTTAACTTCAAGGCATCATAATGAAAACAATACATTCACCGGAAGGAGTTTCGCTCTTGATGGAAAACTTGTGGCTTCGTCATAAATCCGGAATGAAGCAGTGTCCGAGTAATGTCTATATGGTAGAGTTGCCTCCGCCGACGGAGGAAGAATTGGCTGAAGCCCGCCGCAAGGCAAAAGAGGACAGTCGCCACGATGATGACCCCGAAGAACTATACGGAGCATGGATTTAGCAGTAATGAGTAATAGGGAACGATTTGAGTGGATGCGTAAGCGCCAATCGTTCCTAAATGACATCGTGAAGTCATATACATCTTTAACCGAATTGGTAAAAGATAAAGATGAATGGTTTGCTTTGCGAGGCATTGACCTGACTAAAGAAGATGACAATGAATACGCCAGTATTTATATGTGGTTAGATTATGGTGAATATGATGCGTACTTCGTAATCCCTGATAAAAATGGGCATCTTACTATTAGTGAGATTGTGCTATGGCAAGATGATTGTTGCGCAAACACTTATGTCAATCCGTTTAAGGCCATTAACAACCCTAATGCCGGTTTTGGAGTTGATGAAGAAGATATTTTGACTGCAATCCATGATTATTCTTAATCCTGTACCACGAAATGATACAGGTTTTGATTATCTTTGCGGTGTAAAACTTCAACAGATATGAACCAACTGCAAAAATACACTTGGCTGATTGACACAATCCGCCGTGCCGGAAAGATTTCTCACAAGGACCTTTCTGACCACTGGTCGCGCAATAAAGATTTCAGCGACGGACACGAACTTCATCGCGCCACGTTCAACCGCTGGCGTGATGCAATCTATGAGCAATTCGGAATCATGATTGACTGTCAGAAGGTTGGCGGTTATCTTTATTATATCTCCAATCCGGAGGCCATTGACGAGGACAAGCTCAAAAAGTGGATGCTTGATTCGTTTGCAGTTGGCAATATTATTGGAGAGAATCTCTCGTTGAAGGGTCGCATATTGGTTGACGAGATTCCTTCGGGACGCGATCATCTGACAACTATACTGGAGGCGATGAAAGAAAACCAGGTTGTGAATATCACATATCGCCCGTTCAAGAAGTCGCATGGCTACACCATCCCGATTGAGCCATACTGTGTAAAACTGTTTGAGAATCGCTGGTATGTATTGGCGCATAATGTACGTTATGACGACATAAGACTTTACGGTCTTGACCGTGTGGAAAGTGTAGAAACTACCTCAGATACCTACAAGTTGCCTAAGGATTTTGATGCTTCTGATTACTTTTCTACCGCATACGGAATAGTAATCGGTTATGATGTAAAACCCGAAAGAATAGTCATTCGTGCAAACGAAGACCATAAACATTATCTGAAATCGCTCCCGTTACATCATAGTCAGCGACTTATTGAGGACTATGGCGAATACGCTGATTTTGAGTTATATCTTTCCCCGACTTACGACTTCATAATGAAGTTGCTTCATGTCGGAGCGATGATAGAGGTCGTTAGTCCGGCATCCCTTCGCAAGACTATGAAGGGTTGGATTTCGGATATGTACGAACTTTATAAAAACGACTGATATATGTTAGGAGCAATTATTGGAGACATAGCCGGAAGCAGTTATGAGTTGGACAATACATCAGACTATAATTTCCCGATGTTCACCTCGGGAAAAGACTTTACAGACGACACTATCTGCACTATAGCGATAGCCGATGCAATTTTAAGACATGTCGATTATCAGACTTCCCTCAGACGCTGGTGCCGCAAGTACCCTCTCCCAATGGGCGAGTATGGAAGTTTTTTCTTAAACTGGGTGATGCGTCCCGACCCATATCCTTACAACAGTTTCGGAAATGGTTCTGCCATGCGAGTAAGTCCCGTGGCATGGCTTTTTGACAACGAACAGGATGTTAAAAGCGAGGCCGAACGGTCAGCGGCAGTTACACATAATCATCCCGAAGGAATCAAGGGTGCCGTCGCTATCGCAGTCGCGATATTCAGAATGAGAACTGCCACCACAAAATCACCTGCAATCTTCAAGAATGTCGCTAAGGAATTTTACGGAGACAACATTTTCTCAAATCTACCTGAGAAGGGGTTCTTTGATGTAACCTGTCAGGGATGTGTACCCTTAGCTTTATTTATAGCCTCTGTTGCCACGAGTTTTGAGGACGCCATACGTCTTGCCGTTTCTTATGGCGGAGATACAGATACCATTGGAGCAATAGTGGGCTCTATTGCGGAAGCACGGTATATGATTCCGGGGGATATGGTCGAAAAAGCCAAAGCATATTTGCCGCAAGAGATGCTTGACGTTTTAGCCCGGTTTGAAAAGCAAAAGAGATGAAGGACTTTGTTGCAATAGATTTTGAAACAGCCAACGGACGCCGATCAAGTGTATGCAGCGTCGGCATTGTGGTAGTGCGTGGTGGCGAGATAGTCGATAAGTTCTACTCTCTCATCCAACCGACGCCCAACTATTATACATATTGGACAACTGAAGTTCATGGTCTTACTCGTAAGGATACCGACGGTCAGCCTACCTTTCCTGAGGTATGGGCTCAAATCGAGCCAATGATAGAGGGGCTTCCGCTTGTAGCCCACAACCGCCCTTTTGATGAAAGTTGCCTCAAAGCCGTTTTTGCCGAGTATGGGATGAAATATCCCTATTATGAGTTCTACTGTACGCTCGCAGCATCGCGTCGATGTCTCGATATTCCAAGCCACCAGTTACACCTTTCAGCCGCAGCCTGTGGCTATGATATGACCAACCACCATCATGCCCTCTGCGATGCCGAGGCTTGTGCAGCCATCGCATTGAAGATACTTTAACTTAGACAGAATTATAGAAATGAGATAATTCATGGAAGAGATTATTGATACCGGATTCGATTCGCTGAATGAGATCCTTGTCGAGGGGTATAGTGGTAATAGTAATGAATTGATAATTGCCACCGCAGGAAATGAGAATAATATCAATGAATATTTGTTGCGGACAATTTTAGTAGATGACAAAAATTAATTTTTGTCATCTACTAAAGGCTACCAATCTTCTTAATGGGAACCCTTGTTGGAACGAACATAATAATTGGACTTTCTGGAAGAATATAACTAAATTATTGTGTCCGGCATTTGAGGATTTGTCAGACGAGTCTAAAAAGATCGTGCTTACAAACGCAACATTTTTCAACACCCCAAATACAGGCACATTGCCAAATAACGTTATTCAAAAGACAATCGGATTTACCATCGATCTTATTAACATCTTATCGCCAACAAGCAAAATCGTCGTTGTATTGAGCGGAGCCAACTGTTTCAAGCTTCTTAAGATACATTATAAGAATGAGTTTCAGGGTGAGAGTGTTTTCGACAACAAACTAATTATTGGCCGGCTTAAGGGAATTACATACATAGGAATATATCACCCGGCAAGTCGCTATACCAGCGTCTTAACCAAACTGATTCAAAAATCAATCTGCATTATCAAAGAAAACATAGATCTTGAGCTGACTAAATTAAAGGATTTGCTTCAAGACAAATGTGCAAATGAGTGGGAGAATGTAAAGAATTACGTGCCTACAAAAAGTAACAATCTGCAATATGCCCTTGAGTTGAAACCACTCTTAGAGCAACGCTATGCAATAGAAAAACCACAGAATGACAAGATTCAAATCCCCATAAACGATCAGATCGAAGCGGTGTTTGTGGCACAATCCGGAGCGCAACACATATATTGGCGCCACATAGGTTATAACGGCAAAATCCACTACAATAATCCATTGGCGACATATAGCCATGCTGCAGAGATTATGGAATTGCTGAAGCGGAACAACTACACCGAAAACAAAGAACACACATCCCTGGGGATACGGGAGTTGAATACGTTCAATATTATGGATGACATTGAGACCACCGCAGCAAAGATTATTGAAGAAATTGAATTCATAAAAAAAGAGATTTCTAAAATCTTCAATTATTAGCATCCTGTCACCGGATTTGATACATCTCATAGCTAACTTTGCCGAAAAATAAAGTTAGCTATGACTGTAAAAGAATTATTTAACTCATTTACATTTGGAGAAATAATCAAAGCATTACGGAATACGCATCGCAATGATAGGTCAATTGAGAATGCCGCTGCTTATAAAGAAGCGTTTGACATTATCTGCCTGACTGAGTTTGATGGCGAAGGTGGTGAAGTTACGTTCGACGTTACTTCGCCGCGCGAGGCATGGTATGAACCTCACAATCTACCTCTGCTTGCCAATAATGTTGAAGGAGACTATTGGGAGAATACAGTTGGTAAGACTGTAATCAGACCTGAGGATAACCCTTTTACAGATGCAGAACTTGCCGGGTCAATTCTTTGGGGTATGACATTCTACGGTTTCACCCGACATGGCGGATGGTCTCCACGTGAAGAGTGTTATACTCATTATGGAGAAATGGCCGAGAGACTTGAACGCAAATTGTATCTGCCCTATATCAGAGATAAACGCAAAAAGCGTGAACTGAAGGGCAAGAAAGAAATGCCTTACGGCATCGCGTTCTCGATGGAGATATGGAATAGGATTCATTATGGCGAGAAGCATCAGAACCGGAGCAAACGAAAACGTTTCTACCGATTGAAACGCCGCATCGCAGAATTAAAACGTCTCGACAAACGCCAGCATTTGATAGATACAATTCACGAGGAATGCGGATTCTATGACGAGCAGCTTGAACACCGGTTAATGACTGCCGGGAGCATCCACGAGACATGGCGAGATTCTCATGTCGCTGACTCGACTAATCGCACCAACTATCTTGAAGGCCTCCTGACCAACTATTTCCCTACGTATCACGATATATGCGAAGGCGGTGAGGATTTGCTTATAGTCGCTTACTCGTCGGAGATGTCACCCTTGACTGATGAAGAAGAAGGTCATCTCAAAAACATGATTCACTCTTTTGAGCCGAAAGTGCCTATTGTCTTTATCAAAGGTGTTGACAATGGAGCAAAATCCGACATAGCTCTCCAGTTTATAATCTTATCAAACAAACCAATCAATGATGACGACGATGAATGATTCAGAAATTCCTACCAACTTTAAGGTCATTGGATTTGGTGCTTCTATCTTAAGTACGTTGGAGTCTATCAGCTATTGCGGATATGATAGCGTGTCAGTTTATGATGCTAACATCCTTAAAAACATAATTCCGACAGACGAAGATAAAATGGCGATAATCCTTGTTACTGGCGATTTAGAAAGAGCCATTCAATGCGCAAAGACATTTTATCAAGCTGGAGTGTTGACAGTGGCAATCACACTTGAAGGACTCTTCCTTCCAGACGATGCTTGCGATACACAGTCCTCAACCAAAGAATACAAATTTGTTGAAATAATAAAATGCCTATTAAATGTAATCTTTAATTAGGGATTTTCAGTTAATGGCCTCTGATAGACATTGGGGAATGGTCCGAGGATGT
>OGLG01001234.1_pt1 | contig 15559 bp, 14 predicted proteins | sample 1572621 | NCBI WGS metagenome assembly OGLG01 (sample SAMEA2581912, study PRJEB24529) | metagenome | biome: Human gut stool | place: China | collected 2011 | reverse complement strand
TTTTCTCGATCTGCTGGGCCAGAGAAGTTTTTCTCTGGCCCTTTTTCTTTTCAAACGGCTTGTCCGCAAAAATGCCGTCCAGGAACCACTCATAGCGCTCCTGAATCAATCGGATGGCATCCAGCTGCTCCTGCATGAACCTCGGCAGCGTATCGTCCTGCACTGCATATTCGCAGAACGCTTCCTGCGCTTCTCCCACAAATAATTCGCTCACATCCATGCTTGCAAACAACTGCACGTCATTCCAATACAGGCGGTAAAGCGGCAAAGACGCAAATCCATTCGCCACAGCCTGAAACGCCCGTGCTGCCTGCTCCGCATTGTTTTCTGTAACGGCCTTCCGATACTGATCCAGTAATTCCTGAAATGGTGCGGCGTCAAAATTCAGAATTTCCGTCAGCACAGTGCCGTAGGGCTGCATCTCCGGATGGGATTCGACCCAATAGCCGGAAGCGCCGAACTCCACCCTCGTATTGGTGCGCGGTCGGTGAAAATCCAATAAATCTTTCCCTAAAACGCCCATGTGCGTGCGCCTCCTTTGTAGAGAATGTATTTTCGCTTGTGTAGTGTATGCGCTTAAATGATACATTGCCTATTGTGGAATGTCAATGGTTGTGCTATCATTCGATTGTAGATTTGTAGAGAATGTATATATAACAAATAAAATCGAAAGGAAGTGAAAAAATGACCAAACTGGAAACCATCACAGCGGAAGATCTGCAAAACAGGACATATGAACCAACGCCGTTTCTCGTCGACGAACTCATCCCGGAGGGCTTACACATCCTCGCGGGCGCGCCGAAAATCGGCAAATCGTGGCTGGCTTTATGGCTGTGCCAGTGCGTTTCGCAGGGGCAGCCGCTCTGGAATTTTGCCGTGACACAGGGTGAAGTCCTGTATCTCAGCCTCGAAGATTCCTACCGGCGTATCCAGTCGCGGCTCTTTGATCTGACCGAGGACGCGCCGCTGACGCTGCACTTTGCGATCATGGCAGACACACTAAAACACGGCTTGGAGCAGCAGATCGAGCAGTTTCTGACTGAGCATCCGGCAACAAAGCTCGTAGTCATTGACACCTTGCAGCGTGTCCGCAGCGCAGGCGGCGACAGCAATCTGTACGCGAACGATTATCAGGACGTCGGCCTTCTCAAGCAGCTTGCAGACAAACACCACATCGCAATTCTCTTAATTCACCATCTGCGCAAGCTCCATGACGATGACCCTATGAACATGATTTCCGGTTCAACGGGTTTAAGCGGCGCGGCTGACTCTGCCTTCGTGCTGCAAAAGAATGCGCGAAGCGCCAACGCCGCATCCCTGCACTGCACTGGGCGTGATATCCCCGATCGGACGTTAAAGCTGGAGCTTGGCGAGGACGATCACATCTGGAAGCTACTTGCTGACAGCAAAACTTGCAGCAGCGCTTCTAAGATTTCCGCGCTTCAGCTCGTGCATCTTTTCTCTGCGCTGCTCAGTGCCGATCCTGCATATACCGGCACACCATCGGCACTGTCCGCAAAGATCGACCCTGACGGAAGTCTCGGTATCACGCCGAAAAAGATCACTCGTCTGGCGCTGGAAAGCGTTGAGACTCTAAGGGAAAACGGAATTCTGGTCAAGACCTACCGCAGCAACGGCAAGCGGCTGATCTCGCTCCGGAGTGCCGAAAGTGCCGATCTTCCCGCCGTGGGGAAAATCGACCCTATCGACCCTGTCAGCAGGTCGAGCGCCTGCGCCGCGCCGTGAGGCGCGTGTTGCCGCTGTGTGCGGCTTTGTGCCCCGGCTACGGGTGTGTGCGCGGCGCAGCTGAAAAAGCCCACGTTGCACCGACGTGCGGGCAACGCAGGAAAACACAGGTGCAATACGCCAGTCCAACGCAGAGAATCCCCGCTACGGCGGGGAAAATCCTCCCGTTCGGGAGGAGCCAGCATCGCATTTGGCTAGTCGCCGGCCCACCGGCTCCCTGCCAAATGCTGTTTGCGGGCAGAAGCCCGCACCCACTTTTTATAAACGGAGGAAATATGAAAAAAGACAAACAATTCAGCATTCGCATCTCGGAACAGGATTTGGACACGATACGCCGAAAAGCGGCACAGGCACACATGACGCAGAGTGACTATGTGACCGCCTGCTGCCTTGGCAAGCGCATCGTCATCATGGACGGTCTGAAGGACGTCTTGCGGCAGCAGAAGGCCATCGGCAACAACCTCAACCAGCTCACTGTGCTGACGAACATGGGTAAAGTGCAATTCGCCAATCTGGACACGGCTGCGCAGGAGTTTTCCAAGATCAACATTGCCCTGCGGGAGTTGCAGGAGGGAGGTGCGGCGAAATCGCAATCGTCCATTTCGTGAACTACAAAAAGGGTACGCAAACGCGCAGCTGCATGAAAAGCGTCATGCGGTATGTAGCGCAGACGAGCAAGACGCTCTGGAATGGACAGCAGCTTGTCAGCGGCATCGGCTGTCAGTCGGAAACCGCCTTCGACGAATTCCTGAGTACAAAGCTGCTGCACCACAAGGACGGCGGCGTGATGTTTTACCACATGGTGCAGAGTTTTCCAAAAGGTGCAGACATCGACCCGTGCGCAGCACACGAAGCTGCGCAGCAGCTTGCCGGATATTTCGAGGGCTGTGAAATCCTTGTCTGCACCCACACCGACCGCGAACACATCCACTCGCACTGCATCATCAACAGCGTTAATTTTGAAACCGGCAAGAAGCTTCACATGGCGGACGAACAGATTCAGGCGCTGCGCGCCCGCAACGATGCGATTTGCGAGGAACTCGGACTTCCAAAATTCCAGAAGGACGAACAGCGGCAGTCCGACGGGATGTCTAACGCGGAGTATTATCCGGCAGCGAAGGGCGAGAGCTGGAAGCTGGAGCTCATGCGTGTGATCGATGAGTGTATGCGCTATGCAGGCAGCCGCGAGGAATTTCTGGCGCTGTTCCGTGCCGAGGGATACGGCGCGACGTGGACAGACAGCCGCAAAAATATCACCTACACCACGCCGGACGGCCGCAAGTGCCGTGACAGCAAGCTACACATGACAAAATACCTAAAAGAAAATATGGAGGCAGAATTTGGATACAGAACGGAGAATGACAACACAAGAAATGTTGACGCAGCACAAAAAGCTGATGGACGAGGCGCAACGGCTGGAACCCGGCGTGATGGTGACAGAGCGGAACTGGAACGCGATGCTCAAAATGCAGCACAATCTGTTTCAGCAGCAGATGCAGCTGGACGCAGACCTGAAAAAACTTCTAACGAGGGAGGGCGCACAGGAATCCCTGATCAAGATGCAGACGAGCGCAGAAAAATTCGAGAGACAGGTTGGAAGCCTGAACGAGAAGTATTCTTCCGGCTGCAAAGCACTGACCGAGAGTACGAAGATTGCCCTGACCGAGACTCTGAACGATACGAAGAAACAGCTTTCGGATACAGTACAGGAAGCGCGGAAGAAAATTCACCTGTGCGCATGGATCTCAATCGCGGCATTGATCTTGTGCGCGACGCTGTGCGCCTTGGCCGTGCTGTGGAGCAGATGACGGATGATGCGCCGCAGCACGACGGAACGACTATGCTGCCGCACATCGACAGCAAGCGCCGCAAGAAGCTCCGGCAAAAGAAAACCGCCCTCGGTCATGCCGAGGACGATCACGAAGAAATGCGAATGGACACGATGTAGACGTTGGGGGGTGGCGAAGAAGAACTGCATGATTCTAATTTCCGCTGGGAATACTTACAACAAAAAAGGAGGTGGACAGCATCAGTACACAGAGGAAACCGTCGCCGGAGCAGGCAAAGAAAGAGCTTGCCGAACAGCTCTGGCTGAGCTACTACAATCAGGTTCTGTTTGAAGCCGGACTGATTACGGAGACGGAACGCAACCGCATGAAGAACAAAATCAGTGCATTGGCGCCGTCCGCTTCCAATGGGGCTGACAGGAGCATCCTGACATGATGTTCCTGTCAGAAACTCACACTTGCTTGTTTCGCGCAGGTGTGATATGGTAGAAAAAACATGATAAAACGAAAAACGAAGGAGCCAGTCAAATGGACATACATACGATCAGAATGGAGCTAAGAACAAAGTCCATTTACGATTTGCCGCTGCGCGTGACCTACTATGCGCGTGTGTCGTCTGAGAGTGACGAGCAGCTGAACTCACTGGGCAATCAGGTTTCCTACTATGAGGATCTGATCCGAAGGAATCTCCCGTGGACATTCGTGCCGGGGTACATTGACGAGGGCTTGTCCGGTATCTCTACGAAGAAGCGTGAAAACTTCAACCGCATGATCGAGGACGCCGCCGAAGGCCAATTCGACTTGATCATCACCAAAGAAATCTCCCGCTTCGCCCGAAACACGCTCGACTCTATCCAGTACACGCGCCAGCTTCTGAGCTACGGTGTCGGTGTATTCTTCCAGAACGACAACATCAACACGTTCGATGAGGATGCCGAACTGCGCCTGTCCATCATGTCGTCTATCGCGCAGGACGAGCTGCGCAAGCTGTCCTCGCGTGTGAAATTCGGTCACCAGCAGGCCATCAAGTCGAGCGTCGTACTCGGCAACAGCCGCATTTTCGGCTACACAAAAGCGGACGGGAAGCTGGTCATTGACGAAACGGAAGCGCCGATGGTGCGGGAACTGTTTGAACTCTACGCAACCGGCGAATACTCGATGAAGCAGTTAGAGACACTGTTCTGGGACAAGGGCTATCGCAACCACAACGGCAAAAAAATCGCGCACACCACCATGTCCAACCTGATTTCCAACCCCAAATACAAGGGCTACTACGTCGGCAACAAGGTCAAGGTCGTGGACATGTTCACGAAGAAGCAGAAATTCCTCCCGCCGGAGGAATGGGTCATGTTCAAGGACGAAACAGGCGAGATCGTACCGGCAATCGTGTCTGAGGAAATCTGGGACGCTGCGAATGCTGTTCTGAAAAAGCGCAGCGAGGATGTGAAGGCTCGGCAGGGCGTCTGCAACCACGCCAATCTCCTGACTGGAAAGCTGTGGTGTACGGAGTGCGGGCAGCCCTACTACCGCCGCGAATCCGAGGACAAGCGCGGGAGAAAGAACAGTAAATGGCTCTGCTCCGGCAAGATCAAAAACGGCGCGGATTCCTGCAGATCCTTTGCCATCTACGAAAGCGAGATCAAACCGCTTCTGTTCGAGGTATTCCGCGATACGTCTGCCGATGCCGATGCGATGGTCGAAGAATACATCCGTATGTATAACGAGCTGACGCAGCACGGCTCGCTCCGGAAAAAGATCGAACAGCAGAATAACATCATCGATCAGGCAAATCGGAAGAAGAATAAGCTCCTGCAGCTTGCCGCAGACGACAGTATTACGAACGCGGATTTCAAGAAGATGACTGCTGACTGCAATCGTGAAATAGAAGAAGCCGAAAAGGAAATCGCAGAACTGGAGCAGACAGACGCAGAGGGCGACGCCTTCAAGCAGAAGATCGATGAGATCCGCAGAGTCCTGACGAATGCCCAGCGCGACGCGGCGCAGGGGATCATCACAAAGGAGTTCATCGACAAGTATATCAGCAAGATCTTCGTGACACCGAAAGACGACACGACTATGCTGCTTCAGGTCAAGATATTCACCGGGGAAACGACGGAAAAGTACCTCCGGAAACTCGAAAGCCGCACGGGTCACATCACCCGCGATTTGACTGAACAAGCAGAAAAGCCAGACGCCGCAAGGGTTTCCAGCCCTGACGATTCTACGGGTCACATGTCCAAGAAAATGATCGAGTCCTACGAGCGCAACATGAAGTAAGTCTTTTTCTCCGGAACACCGGAGGCGAAGACGGGGGCCGCTGCAAAAGCAGCGGCTCCTTTTCATAGAAAATGGTCTTGAATTGAATTTCTGCATATGATATGGTAAATATGGGAGAAAGTAGCAATTTTTGAAAAACGGGAGAAAAAAGGAACAATAATGAAGCGATGCTTTACCAGTCTGACCGCGCTGCTCTGCTCGGCAGCGATCCTGCTGTGCAGCCTGCCCATGCAGGCGCTGGCGGTGGAGTTCCGGATGCAGACAGCCTATGAAGACGTCTTGCCGGACGAACTGACCGCGCAGAAAGAAGCGCCCGCCGCCCCGGCAGAACCGGAAGCGCCCGAGGCCGAAAAACAGCTGGAAGCCCCTCCGGAGGGGCCGGCCGTCTCCGTCCTCTCCACGGATAACAGATCCGGCGATTTTACATACAGCGTCCTGCCCGACAATACCGCGCAGATCACGGGGTATTCGGGAACGGCGGCAAATCTGATTGTTCCGGATAAACTGGACGGGTATACGGTGACGGAAATTGGTAAGCTATGCTTCAGCGGAAACATAACTCTGGTTTCGCTGAAGCTTCCGGATACGGTAACAAGGATCGGCACCAGAGCGTTTGCGTACTGCACAAACCTTGCGAGTATCAACTATCCGCTTCACTTGGAAAGCGCAGGGGATGGTTATAACGGCGGATTCCTGTTCGATGGAACCAGAATCAGCAGCATCACCGTAGCGTCAGATATGCAGGTCGTATCTGGGTCTTAACTGGACGTGGAACCTACTCTGCGGCGGACGAATTTTCTATATTCTGTAAGAATACAGGATTCGCAAAGCTTGTGGGATCTGCTACAAGCGGTAATGGCGCGGGACGGGCTCCCCATTGGTTTGCGTTGCCAAATAGCGGCCTCTTGATTTCTTACGAAGCCTATCATGCGTTTAACGACAACGGAACCTGCAACGCTATCGTGGGCACAAGTCCTGACATTGAAGCAAAGGAAGGCCAGACCGCGCTGGAAGCTTGTCTGGAGCAAATTCAAGGTGGGATTAGCGGTAATCCCTAGAAATATATTCGACAATACTGCGGGCAGCGTTGTATTATTAACCATAAGACAAAAACATCAAATAAGCATAAGCTTAGTTTATTTAGGGATGAGCAAAACTCCGATTTGCTCATGAGACTATACAATAAATAGTGCCATCCGACTTGCTTGAAACCTATATATTGTGGCTCGACTTTGCAAAACTCGCGTTTTGCTCAACCCTATAATTATTTAAAAAGGAGGTGATTTTATGGAATATTTGGTACATCCACAAGATGGCATGATAGATCAAAACTGCTTTATAAAGTGTTTGATTTATGTATGCGGGGCAGAATGTTCTTCGTTATGTGGAGCAAACTGTGAAACGCTATGCGCTGCTAACTGTGAAACTTTATGTGCTGCTAATTGCAGTTTGTGTGGAGCCAGATCCTGCGTTGGTAAAATGGTTCCTGAGCCTTATGGCGGATAATCGCACATCGGATGTCTCTAATGGTTAATAAATAACTGCTGTCCGCAGTATTATACTTAGGATGACCGGAATTTGAAAGGAACTATAAAGGCATGAAGCCATATAAGTTATTTATCTTAGTTTTATCAATGCTAATGACCCTCTTATGCTCCTGCGATGGGTTCATCGCCAATCATAGCATTCCAGAGCATTCTCCGGGAATGCCTGATAAGACTACTACAAACAGGTTTTCTGATTATGACAAATTTCCACTCCCATATGAAACAGCACTGAAAGTTAGTTCAGATGGAGAGCAGTTAATTCTATCTAAATAGCAAGCGCTTGAAGACTATGATGCCTTATGGGAAATGTTGGAGGATAATTACCCATATTTTGAAACGATAAAAAATGAACTGGGGCTGGATTGGAGGGAGGTAAGGGATACTTACCGTACTGAGCTGATAAGTGTGTGTAGGGGATCCTCCATACTTCAGGATAATTATATAAATGTAATCAATAACTGCTTGAATCAGTTTGAAAGCATAGGCCATCTATATGTCATTCAACCGTTTTTGTATCAACGCATGGTCGATTCTTTTCGATCGGTAGTGGAATCGAGCGGAGAGAATCAGAACCCCGACAGTAAAGAAGGAGTCGATATGCTATCCAGGATACTATCCATAATAGAAAGCCAAAAGGTCAAAACCTTTTATGACTATTATAAAAACTTAATACCAAGCCACACACCTGCCTCTACCGAAGGTAGTACACAGCTATACCCGCAAGAACAATCATTGTATGAAGAAGTCAGACAAACGATTATAGAGGCTACGGTTGGAGAAGATATTCCTTACATAAAAATTACAGGTTTCCTTTGGTCGTCTCCAGAATGTACGCCGATTGCGATCAAGATGATTCAGGATTTTTTTGAAGCAAACAGCGAGGCGGATGATATAATCATAGACATACAGGGAAACGGTGGAGGGAACGACGTCGTGTGGATGGATGGAATCATATCACACATAAGTTGCGAGCCTTTGATACAATATGGTATGATCGGTGTTAAGGATGGCAAGTTTAACCGTTTTATGTGGGATGCAGAGCAGCCGTTTCCGTCCGAGTTTCAAGAAATCGATAGCGAGACTTGGAATAAGACATTTCCGGATTTAAATATGGAAGATTTCGGTCATCTGAAGTTTTACAGTTACGAAAACACTTGCACGCAACACGAGGATAACATTTGCTTTCAAGGTCAATTATGGATGTTGATTGACAGTAGCAATTACTCCGCTTCTGATGCATTTGCTTCCTTTTGCAAGGCTACGGGCTTTGCAAGGCTTGTAGGCGAAACAACGGGCGGAAACGGACGTGGGGGGCAGCCATATACATTTGCCTTGCCTAACAGCGGACTGCTCGTGTACTTCGACCCATATTTTTCTTTAAATCCTGACGGAAGCTGCAACGCCATTGCAGGCACAAGACCGGATATTGAAACTAAGGCAGGAATGACCGCGCTGGAAACTTGTCTTGAAGCGATAGGGCGAGACAAAGATTAGTCCTGCATCCGCTGCACGGCCAGAATCTGTTCCTTCATGCACGCTCAACTCCTTACGACGGCATTTTACCGCACCGGAGAACATTTTTCTCGACGTTCCTTGCTGTTTTGCTTTTGCTATGCAGAAAATGACCGTTTGTAAACCGGCAATACCCGCTTCCAGAATACCAGCCCATTTACAAGGAGCAGTATGCCGAACAGGCACCTTGCCGCCCATTCCGGGCATAGACGGGCGATGCCGTTCATATCCCCGCCGCCGAAGAAGCCGCACAGGACGCTTAGCCTTTTTCAAAGGCTTTGCGTTTGTTTTCGCGATTCATGTTGCTCCTCCTGAAGATGTCGGTTCCGGTTCTTCGGGAGGAATGGCGTGTGATGGAATTTGCCAGACCTCCCGGTCAGACTACACGCTCCAGTGATAAAGTGATACGCTTCAAAAAGTTCTCCTTAAAATTGAAATTAAGAATTGCGTTTTCGTAATTGTACGGGATGCTTGTTCTTACGCCTGCATCTTCGATCTGTTCAAGAATCTATTGTCCTGATTTCAGATAAAAGGCTTCATACGCTGCGCTCCAATGCCGCAAGATCGCCTGCCTGAATGGCGCTGCGTTGAACCCCGTTGCGGCAAACATGCTGAACCGCTCGACGACGCCGAAATACTGCGCCGGAACAAGCTTCGTGCCGACCGCGCCGACGAGCATCATGCCGAGGGCAGCAGCTGCGCATACGCCGTAGGAGCGGCACCGCCGGTCCTTCACACCGGCGGCAATGAGGATCGCCAGCGACACGATGGACAGCAGTACGACCGCAGCGGTGACGGCCATGTGCATAACGTCCTGAAATGTGCCGGCATAGCCGCTGCTTGACAGCGGGAACATCCGGTAGCCGATCGCAGAGATCCACTCCATGACGGCAAACAGATAGACGCCGGTGCGCAGCAGCTTTGGATTCCGGCCCTGTATGCCGATGCAGACGACCGTCGCGCAGACGACCTCACACGCGTTATAGCCCGCACTCAGCTGGTTCCACAGCGCAAGCGACGGCGCATCCGCCGCGCTCAGATCGCTGACGGCCTGCGCCATCCAGTCATATCCCGGGTAGGGTGTATCTGAAAACTCATGATGTGACCGGCAGCGAGGGATTTTTGCGTTGCGCAAGACATTTTTTCGCAGGAATACTGACGTATTTCAAGGAAAAATGACGCGGCGCACCGCAAAAAGGCCCGCTGTCCGGGTGCGTTGGGAGTTTTCAGATACACCCTAGGCCAGCGGGGCAAATATCACCGCTGCCGCATACGAAAAAAAGCTGACCAGGCCGAGCAGGCCAAGCTTTTGTACTAGAGTTCGTTTCATTTTGTTCCTCCTGTTCAAAAAACGCAGTGCTGACCACGTCAGACATGGTCAGCACTGCGTCCTTGCGTCTGGCTGATTGACTTCTTCGATTTGAAAATTTCTTGCGTTGATGATGCTTTCCCGGCGGCATTTCGGGCAGAAGAGCGGGAACTCCTGCAAGATTGTCCGCCGCAGCAGCCGCAGCCGCGTTTTTGCGCTGCAGACCGGGCACAGGACCCAGCGTTCCTCTGCCGCGCTCATTGCAGCGGCTCCTTTTTGTGAACCATACGGAAAAAAAGCGCCACATGGCGGCGGAGCATATCCAGACACTCCGCCTCCCGTTCCGGCTGCCGGTCGCAGATCCCGATCAGCGTCAGGACGGGCGCGACATACTGCATCGCCAGAGCATCCGGGTCTTCCGCCTGAAGCTCACCGGCTGCGATAAGAGCGCGGAAGATCCCGGCGTGGTAGGCGAGCAGCCGGTCAACATACCGACGGGAATACAGCGCCGCCAGCTCCGGTGAACGGAACTGCTCAATGGTCATCATGCGCCGGAAGCGGCTGATCGGCGCATTGTGCAGAGAGTATTCAAAAATCTGCCGCACCTTTTCAAACAGCGCTTCTGCTGTGATCTCCGTAAAGACCGGAATGTCCTGCGACACGTTCTGTACATGAATGTCGATTTTTCCGGTGTCCGCATCATACTGTGCCGCCGTGGATTCCACGATCGCGTCAAAAATGGCCCGCTTGCTGGGAAAGTGGTTATAAAGAGAGGGCGCCTTGATGCCGACCGCCCGCGCGATCTCGCCCACGCTGACAGAATCGTATCCCTTCTCGGAAAACAGCTCCAGCGCCTGTTCCAGAATCCTCTCCCGTGTATCCTCCTGCTTCATTACTTCACCAGCTAACTAATATTCGTTAGCTTCAATATAAAGGATTTTCCCGGAAAAGTCAAGCCCCAAAAAAGGCTCCCCTTTGTGCAAAGGGAAGCCTTTGGATTGTATAAATTTACAGCGTTGCGGCCATGACGGCTTTGATGGTGTGCATACGGTTTTCCGCTTCGTCGAAGACGATGGACTGACTGCTCTCGAAGACCTCATCCGTGACCTCCATCGCGTCAAGTCCGTATTTCTCGCTGATCTGTTCGCCGATGGTGGTGTTCAGATCGTGGAACGCAGGCAGGCAGTGCATGAAGCGGCACTGCGGCCCGGCCTGCGCCATGAGCTTTGCGTTGACCTGATAGGGGAGCAGGTCGTGAATTCTCGTCTGCCAGACCTCGTCCGGTTCTCCCATCGAGACCCACACGTCGGTATAGATCACATCCGCGTTTTGAACCGCGTGCATCGGCTCTGTGTCGAATTCCAGCACCGCGCCGGTCTGCGCGGCGATCGCTTTGCACGTTTCGATCAGAGCCTTATCCGGGAAGTACGCCTCCGGCGCACAGGCGACAAAGTGCATCCCCATCTTTGCGCAGCCGACCATCAGGGAGTTGCCCATGTTGTACCGCGCGTCGCCCATGTACACGAGCTTTTTGCCGGTCAGATTGCCGAAATGCTCCTGGATCGTCAGGAAATCGGCCAGAATCTGCGTGGGGTGAAATTCGTTCGTCAGTCCGTTCCAGACGGGGACGCCCGCGTATTTTGCCAGCTCCTCGACGATCTGCTGCCCGTAACCGCGGTACTCAATGCCGTCGTACATACGGCCAAGCACGCGCGCAGTGTCGGCGATGGATTCCTTTTTGCCGATCTGCGAGCCGGACGGGTCGAGATACGTGACCGTCATGCCCAGATCATGTGCCGCGACCTCGAACGAGCAGCGCGTCCGCGTGCTGGTCTTCTCGAAAATCAGCGCAGCCTGCTTGCCCTCGCACAGCCGGTGGGGGATACCGGCCTTTTTCTTTGCCTTGAGCTCGGCGGCAAGCGCCAAAAACTCCGCGATCTGCTCCGGCGTAAAATCAAGCAGCTTTAAAAAGCTCTGTCCTTTGATGTTCATGTCGTACTCCTTTTTATTGATGCGCCGCGAGGAAGGCCGCGACGGAATCCAGCTGCGCCTGTACCGACGCGGGGCCGGTGCCTCCGGCGGAAATGCGCCGCGCCACGCAGGTCCTGAGCGAAATTTCTTCATACAGATCGTCCGTGAAAACGTCCGAATACGTCTTGTAGGTTTCCAACGGCAGCTTCTCAAGCACGGTATCATGCGCGATGCAGTACGCCACAAGCTGACCGGAAATTTTGTACGCACTGCGGAACGGAACGCCCTTTTTTGTCAGATAATCGGCCAGATCCGTCGCGTTGATAAAGCCCTTCTGCGCGGCCAGCAGCATAGCCTCCGGCTTTGCACGAAGGCTGGAAAGCATCGGAGCCATGATCTGCAGGCAAAGCTTCGTCGTGTCCACGCAGTCAAACACGGCCTCCTTGTCCTCCTGCATATCCTTATTATAGGCCAGCGGAAGCCCCTTGAGCGTCGTCAGAAGCGCGATCAGATCGCCGTAGACCCGCCCGGTCTTGCCGCGGCACAGCTCAGCCATGTCCGGGTTTTTCTTCTGCGGCATGATGGAAGAGCCGGTCGTAAAGCCGCTGTCCAGTTCAATAAACTGAAATTCCCAGCTCGACCACAGGATCAGCTCCTCGGAAAGCCGCGACAGATGCATCATGACCAGCGCGCACGTGCTCATCAGCTCCACGCAGAAATCGCGGTCCGATACGCCGTCGAGACTGTTTTCACACACGGCGGCAAAGCCGAGCTTCTGCGCCTCCCAGACACGGTCGGTCGGGTACGTCGTCCCGGCCAGCGCGCAGCAGCCGATGGGGGAGGCGTCCGTGCGCTTATACGCGTCCGCAAGCCGTCCATAGTCGCGCTCCAGCATCATCGCATACGCCAACAGCTGCTGGCCGAATGTGATCGGCTGTGCCCGCTGCAAATGCGTGTAGCCGGGCATAATGGCGTCCTTGTTCGCCTCCGCCTGCGTATGCAGCGCCTGCATGACGGCCAGAACCAGCGCTTGCAGCGCCTTGATCTCATCCTTTAAATACATCCGCAGATCAAGCGCGACCTGATCGTTGCGCGAACGCGCCGTGTGGAGCTTTTTGCCCACATCGCCGATGCGCTTCGTAAGCTCCGCCTCGACAAACATATGAATGTCCTCAGCCTGCGGGTCGAGCTGCAGCGCCCCGGATTCCAGATCGGCCAGAATGCCCGCCAGACCGTCGATGATCGCATCCGTATCCGCCTGCGTCAGAATGCCGCATTTGGCAAGCATTGCGGCGTGTGCCATGGAGCCGGTGATATCCTGCCTGTACATCCGTCCGTCGACGGCGATCGAAGAGTTGAATGTGTCAGCCAATGCCGAAGTCTCCGCCTCCGACCGGCCCGCCCAAAGCTTGTTCATGGTGCGTTCTCCCTGCATGATATTTGCAAAGCCTCCCCTTGCCATGCCCCACGTGGTAAGGGGAGGTGGATTTTTACAGCTTCCCCTGCTCCCGCAGCGCCTGCACCTTGGTCGGCAGGCCCCAGATGTTGATGAAGCCCTCGGCCTCGGCCTGGTTGAAATCGCTCTCACCGAATGTGACGAGATTCTCAGAATACAGAGAATACGGCGAGGTAATGCCGGCGTTGATCATGTTGCCCTTGTAGAGCTTGAGCTTGACCGTGCCGGTGCAGAATTCGTTGGCCTTTTTCGCGAACGCTGTCAGCGCCTCCTGCAGTGGGGTGTACCACTTGCCGTTGTAAATGAGGTCGGCATAGTCGACGGCCAGCTTTTCCTTCATATGCAGCGTTTCCTTGTCGAGCGTGAGCATTTCCAGCTGCTCATGCGCGAAATAGAGGATCGTGCCGCCCGGCGTCTCATAAATGCCGTGATCCTTCATGCCGATGAGCCGGTTTTCGACGATATCCAGAATACCGACGCCGTTCTCGCCGCCGAGCTTGTTGAGCTTGCGGATGATGTCGGAAACCTTCATCTTCTCGCCGTTGACCGCCACGGGGACGCCCGCCTCAAAGCTGACGGAAACCGTCGTGGGCGTGTCGGGCGCCTGATAGGGGGACACACCCATTTCAAGGAACAGCGCCTTGTCAAGATCCGGCTCGTTCGCGGGATCCTCAAGATCAAGGCCCTCGTGACTCAGGTGCCAGAGGTTCTTATCCTTGGAGTAGTTCGTCTCGCGGGAGATCTTCAGCGGCACATGATGCGCCTCGGCGTAGTCGATTTCCTCGTCACGGGACTTGATCTCCCACTCTCTCCACGGTGCGATGATCGCCATGTCGGGTGCGAAGCGCTTGATGGCCAGCTCGAACCGGACCTGATCGTTGCCCTTGCCGGTCGCGCCGTGCGCGATGGCGTCTGCACCCTCGGCCAGCGCGATCTCGGCCAGCTTCTTGCCGATGACGGGCCGTGCAAACGCGGTGCCGAGCAGGTATTTTTCATATTTCGCGTCCATCATGACGGACGGGACGATAATATCGTCGCACATCTCGTCGGTGAGGTCGGCGATGATCAGCTTGCTCGCGCCGGTCTTGATGGCCTTTTCCTCGAGACCTTCGAGCTCGTCGCCCTGCCCCACATCGGCGGCAACGGCAATGATTTCAGGATCGTTGTAGTTTTCCTTCAGCCAGGGAATAATGACCGACGTATCCAGACCGCCCGAGTAGGCGAGAACGATTTTCTTGATGGTTTCCTTTTTCATGGTGTTGCCTCCGTGTGTCATATTTTATGGATAAATATTATATCTTTTTGCATAAAAATGCAATACGCATCCTGCACAAATCCCACACGGATTTTTCTGCCGTTTTGCATATATCGAAATAAATTCTGCATAAATTTCTGTATATACGTATATTTATTCGTTTACAACGAAAAATTTCCCGGCAAGCGACTGCCTGCCGGTATAAAGCATACACTGTTCAGCGAATGAAATTTGTGCGCTGGAAGGGCTCGACGGCGGGCGGATTGATGCCCGCGTCCTTTCCTGCCTCGATGCACGAAAGGAGCCACGCCATATTGCGCCCCAAAGCGCGCATGGTCTGAAGACCCTCTAAATCCTGCTCCACATCCTGCGCGTTTGCGCCGTGCACCATGTTCCAGTACTGGCTGCTGGCGATGGGCATCCCGGCGATGGTGAAATACTTGTTCAGCACGTCGAAGCTGGCGGTGTTGCCGCCCCGGCGGCAGGATACCACTGCCGCGCCTACCTTCATGGTCATGTCGATACCGGTGCTGTGAAACAGCCGGTCCATAAAGGAGATGGCGCCGCCGGCGGGGGAGGCGTAGTATACCGGTGCGCCGATGACCAGCGCGTCGGCCTCGGCCAGCTTGGGCGCGGTCTCATTCACCACGTCGTCAAAGACGCATTTACCGGTCTCGCGGCACTTGCCGCAGGCGATGC
>OGLG01001222.1_pt1 | contig 15719 bp, 12 predicted proteins | sample 1572621 | NCBI WGS metagenome assembly OGLG01 (sample SAMEA2581912, study PRJEB24529) | metagenome | biome: Human gut stool | place: China | collected 2011 | reverse complement strand
GCGGCCCTTCCTTTTTTCTTTCCTTCGTCATGGTTCGCATGGGTGCCTCCGCTTTTGTTTTCTTCATTTTACGGGTTCGGTTTTTGATTTCCAAGGTGCGATTGTGACAAGATGGCTGGCGATTGTGACTGCGTTGATTGTGCATTATTCCTGCATCCAGTTGGTATCTGCGTGTTTATTTTAAGCATTGTCGCCAAAAAATCAGCATTGAATTTGACGATTCGTATTTGCTCTTTTGTTAATATGCACAGAGACGATTACATGAAATTATGCAAAAGGCACATGCGCTGCCGCATGTGCCTTTCATATCGCTTATAAAAACTTCATGCTGACCAACCATTGACGCAAAAGCTGCCGCCACTGTCCGACGGAGGCATCATCCAGCGCCAGCGCCTTGCCGTGCTGTCCAAACGGGAAGATGTGCAGCTCATACGGCACGTCACATTTTTGCAGTGCAGCGGCGTAGAGCATCGAATTGATTGCCGGAACGCTTGCATCCTGTGCTGTGTGCCAGAGAAAGGCGGGCGGAGTGTTTTCTGTCACACAGCGCTGCGGAGAATAGAATTCGATCTGTGCCTCATCCGGCACATCGCCGAGTAGAAAGCGGCGGCTCCAATCGTGTCGGTACTCGCCCATGTCGATCACACTATAGCAAAGGACGGTAAAATCAGGGCAGGCAGATAGATTGTCAAGCTCATCCTGCGGCGGGTAAAAGGCTTCATCATAGTGGACAGACAGTGTCGCTGCCAGATGGCCCCCGGCGGAAAAGCCCATGATGCCAAGGCGCTCGATCCCACGCTCCATGCAGAGCTTTCTTGCCAACCGCATGGCCCGCTGCGCGTCGGACGGCTGCGCCGGGGCTTTACTCGGCGCAACACGGTATTCCAGCACAAAGGCTGTTATCCCGATGGTATTCAGCCACGCGCCAACGTCATTTCCCTCATAGTCCGCCCGGCCGCTGTAAGCGCCGCCCGGACACACGACAATTGCCGTCTTTGCGGCGTCACAGTCATATGGCGTCAGATACGGTTCAAACGCATCCTCTACGCAGCGGTGCGGCATGGTTTGGTTCCATAGCTTTATCATGGTTGCTTCTCCTTTCGCTGGCTCAAGTTCAGTTTCTGCTGGTATTCGCGCATGGAACAGCCCGCGAACCTCCGGAACACGGAATAAAAGCTTTTTTCGTCTCTATATCCGACCGCCTCCGGAATGGATTTGACATCCCGACCAGCCTCCAGCATTTGAATTGCCGCCTGAACACGGATGTGGGCCAGATAATCCGTAAATTTCTCGTTCATCTCTGTCTGGAATTTCCGGATAAAATGCCGCGGGCTGATGTGGACATACTCAGCCAGCTCCTGCACAGTCAGTTTTTCCGAGAGGTGCGACTGCATATAGACGCAGGCGCGCCCGATGGGATCGCTTTTCAGCGCGTCCTCCTGCGTGATATAGCCCTTTTCGGAAAGCAGCGCCCAGATGGCGTCCATGTACGCCGCCGTTCCCTGCGCGGAGGTCAGCATGCCCAGCGGCGCAGCCATCATGTTACTTCGGAGTTGCGCGGCCAGTGCCTCATCCCTGCGGCAAATTTCTGCGCGCAGTTCCTCCATCAAAGAGCGCACCAGCAGAGCCTCCATGCGCAGCGGAGCATCGCTCAGCAGCGGCTTGACTTTGGAATACATTTGCCAGTGATCCTCGTCGATGCCCGGCTTCAGTGCCAGAAGCAGCTTCAGAAGTCTCGAAATGCACTCATCCCAGTTTTGCTGGCCGCGCAGATATGCTTCTTCCCGACTTTCCGTGTGCAGTTCCTCTGAAACACGGATCATCGCGCTGCGCAGCGCGTCGATCCCGTCAGACTTCGGCAAATAGTCATATGCACCGCACCGGACGGCTTGCTGCGCTTCCGCAAGGTTCGGCGTGTCAGTCAAAAAAATCACGCGGAGGCACGGAAACTGTCTGCGGACATGTCTGGCAAGTTCAAACCCAGACATATCCGGCAGGCTTGTATTTGTGATGAGCACGGCCGCAGCTTCACCTTCCTGCATCCAGCGCAGCGTTCCTTCCGCCACACATTCGCCGCGTACCATGCTGAATCCCAACCCGTAAAAGTCAATGCCGTTAATCACCTCTGTGCGGTATCGCATACAGGGATCCGTAAAAAATGCTTCAAACATAAGCTGCCTCACATCCGTCCATCGGTCCAGTATCCTCTGCATCGCATTCTAATAGAATGCGGGTCAAAAATCATAGGTGGCGAATATGACATTTTTGCGGGCCAAAGTGTCATTTTTGCAGATTGCCTCCCTATATGCGCTGTGTTACGATACGAAAAAGCAGCGAAAAGGAGAACATATATGGATCAATTCGCACAAATCGCGGCAAACGGCATCGGCGGGAACGCTGCGCTTCTGGAGCCGGTCACGCCAATTCCGCATGAAACCGTTATCTGCCGTCTGGAACAGGCAGATGCACAGCCCATCGCAGTCAAGCCGCATCTGTCTACAACGGAAGAACTGAAAACCGAGCTTGCTGCCATGCGGGAAGCATACCGCCCGTTTCTGGAAAATCACGCGCCTGCGTTTGAAAGCCTGCGCCGGCGCATGGATCTCACGTCGTTTCTGCGCGATGGTCAACCGGTCACGATCCCGGAATACGGCGGGCCGATCGGCGTGTGCAAAAAGACATATGAAACCACGTTTGAGCTGCCTGCGCTTTTGGCGGGCCAGTCGGTCTATATCCATTTTGACGGCGCGGATTACCGTGCAGTCGTTACCGTCAATGACATATTTGGCGGAGAGCATGAAGGCTTCTTCTCTCCATTCGAGTTTGAGATTACAGGCATCGTCAAAGACGGCACAAACCGGCTGAAAGTTGAATTGTATAATGATCATATTTATATGGGAAACGATCCCGGCGGCAGCGAAGAAACAGAAGGCGACAAGCTTTATGCCGCCACCGGTCTCGGCTGGGACGGCCCGCTGGACGGCTGGCACCACTGCCCCTCCGGGACGGGCATTTACAACCGCGTCTATGTGGAGATCCGAAATTCCGTCCATATCAGCGACCTCTATATCCGTCCGCTGGACGGGAAGGCAGAAGCATGGCTGGAAATTCAGAACGACAGATATGATACCCTCCCGGTCGAGCTTTCGCTTTCACTCTACGGGCAGAACTTCCCCGAGACGGTCTTTGAAGACCGCCGCTTTACGCCGGAGACGACGCGCTTTGTCGGCATGGGCGACAGCCTGACGGAGGCCGCCGTCAAGTCCGAGCTTGGAAAGGGTATTCCCATGCCGCTCAAGCACGGAAAGAATCTGTACAAACTCAAATTTGACCTGCCGGACGCAAAGCTGTGGGATCTGGAAACCCCGTATTTGTACCAGCTCCATGCAGCCGTTCTTGTAAACGGGACGTGCACCGACCGCCTTGCACAGCAGTTCGGTATGCGCAGCTTTACGCAGGACACAGAAAGTCCGCAGCGCAAGGGGATGTTCTATCTCAATGGCCGCTCCATCCGTCTGCGCGGGGCCAATACGATGGGCTTTGAGCAGCAGGACGTGCTGCGCGGCGATCTTCCGCAGTTGATCGACGATATTCTGCTGGCCAAACTCTGCAACATGAATTTTCTGCGTCTGACGCAGCGGCCGGTGCAGGATGAGGTCTACGAATACTGCGACAAGCTCGGCCTTATGACGCAGACGGATCTTCCGCTGTTCGGCGTCATGCGCCGCTTCCGCGTCCCGGAGGGCATCCGGCAAGCGGAGGAGATGGCGCGCATGGTGCGTAAGCATCCGTGCAATGTCGTCGTCAGTTATATCAACGAGCCGTTTCCGAACGCCAATAACGAGCCGCACCGACATCTGATCCGTCCGGAACTGGAAAACTTCTTCACCTGCTGTGACCTTGTTGTGAAGCTCTCGAACCCCGATCAGGTCATCAAGCACGTGGACGGCGATTATGACCCGCCCACAGACGGGATACCGGATAACCACTGCTACCCCATGTGGTATAACGGCCACGGTATTGACATCGGCCGTCTGCACCGGGGCTATTGGCTGCCTGTCAAGCCCGGCTGGTACTATGGCTGCGGTGAATACGGCGCAGAGGGGCTGGACTCGGCGGAGGTCATGGAGGAGTGCTACCCGCGCGAATGGCTGCGCGAGCCGTTTGACCCCGGCCATATCGTCCGCAGCCAGACAAAGAGCTTCAGCGGCTTTTTCTATGACGCGCAGGAGGATATGCAGGGCTGGGTCAGCCGCAGCCAGCGGTATCAGGCCTTTGCCGCGCGCATGATGACCGAGGCATTCCGCCGCGACGACCGCATGGTCTCGAACGCCATTCATCTGTTCATCGACGCATGGCCCAGCGGCTGGATGAAGTCCATCATGGACTGCAAGCGCATCCCGAAGCAGGCGTATTTTGCCTACCGAGATGCACTCGCGCCCCTGCTGGTGTCGCTGCGCACCGACCGCTTTGCCTATACGGCGGGCGAAACGATTCAGATCGAAGCGTTCCTGTGCAATGATACCGCGAAATCCGGCGCGTATACGCTTGCCTTTGAGCTTTACAACGAACAAAACAAGCTGATTCAGACCGGGCGCATCCCCGCGCACGCGGACGCCTGCCGCGCAGCCTATATCGCTAGCGCCGAATTCCCGGCAGAGACCGCGCAAGACCGCGAAACGCTGACGCTCCGCGCCGTCCTGCTGGACGGGAACGGGGACGTTGTCAATGACACAGAGCAGAAGCTGACCGTATTTCAGGACGTGACTGTCGTACCGAACGACAATGTTGTCATTCTGAAGCTGGAACCGGGTTTGCATACCGTCGCGGGCGAAACCGTGACGGTCAAGCCCTGCGGGATGCTTCCGCTGCATTTTGTCTCCCGCAAAACGGGGCATCCGGCTGTCGACGAATTCAAGGAGCAGGACTTCTCCTACTGGTATGACGCCAAGGAGGACTGCATCACGCCGCTGCTGGACACGACGTTTACCGTCGAAGGCTTCACACCCATTCTTTTGTCCAACAATATGGACGAACAGGGAAATTGGGGGCCAGTACTGGCTGCGGCAGAAAAGCTATACGAGGGCAAGCACTATGTGATCTGCCAGCTGGATCTGCGGCAGGAAAACCCGGTCGCAAAGCGCTTCCTGAGAAATCTCTACAGGTTGGGTACAAAATGAACAACATCGAACAGGCGATTTCCTTTGCGCGGCAGGAATATACCCGTCAGGGTCTGGACGCGCTCTATCAAAAGGACTTTGAGGAAGCGCTGCTTCCGGCACTTTCTCAGGCCGCCGAAATTTACAGGGCAGACACGCTCCGTTGGAGCGGCGATCCCAAGACGGATCTGCTCGCAGCGCTCCTTTGGAGTCAGAAGCTGCTGAACGATTATCAAAGGCACCAGCTTCCGGACGAGGTATTTTATCATACGATCGACGATATCGGCCGCTGGGCCTTCGAATATTGGAGCTATAGCGGCAAGATCGGCCTTGCCGAAAGCGCATGGCTGACGAATCATCTGACGCTGCGGCTGTTCCAGCTTGGACGACTTCAATTCTGCATGGAGCCGGCGGACTTTTCCGCCCCGGCTTTTGGACTTGAACCGGGCGAGCCGCTGGTGTCTGTGCACATCTGCCGCGGCGGTTCGCTCGATCCTGCGGCGTGCGACACCTCGTTCGCGCGGGCACGCGCATTTTTTCCAAAACACTTCCCAGCGTATGCGTTCCGGTTTTTCAGCTGCCACTCCTGGCTGCTGGATGAAACACTGCTGCCTCTGGTTGGAGTATACTCCAATATTTCATTTTTTCAACAGCGTTTTCAAATCGTCGGACGCACCGCATCCAACGCAGCTGCACGATATGTGCTCCGTTGGGACATTCAGCCGGATGAAATTGCTGCTTTTGTGCCGCAGAATCGCTTTCAATCGAACCTCAAAGAGCGGCTTCTTGCCGGGCAGCAATTTTATGAGGCGACCGGCCTGATCGTCCGATAGGGCATTATCCAATAGGAGGAGAGACACGATGGAGCTTGAAATTCTTCTTCCGTTTCCTTCCGCAGAGACCATGACAGAAAGCTGGGCATTTTCGGAAGCGCAGATTGATTTTCGACATGATCCGGAGGCTGGCGCAAGATGCACGATCAGCTATGCAGCGGTGGAACTTAGAACACATTTGCTGCAAATGGAGCCAGACGCACAGATTTGCTTTGTCTCACAGTGGCACAGCGGAAAAACAGCGATCGAATTGCACGCCGATTCTCTTACGGCATCTGGGGATGCATACGCGCTGCTGCCGCAGAAGGACGGTCTTTTGATCCGCGGTGCAGGCCGGGTCGGTGTTTTATACGGTGTCTATGAATTTCTGAAAATGCAGGGCTGGCGATGGCTGGAACCGGGTACAGCTGGAGAATATGCGCCCGAGCCGGGATGCGGCCTTCTCTGGCCGAAGAACGCCGTGCATGATGCGTCCTCTTCCACGCTCGGCCGTGGATTTTCCATCGAAGGTGCGCTCAAGGAGAGCGCGGATCTTCTGATCTGGATGGCCAGAAATCGAATGAATGCGTATGGAAATCGGCCGAACACACGCGCGCTCATGCGGAAGCTTGGAATTGTCATGCGCGATGGCGGTCATATTTTTGAGGCTATTCTGGCGCCGGATCGTCCGACCCCATCCGGCCGGACGCTTTGGGACGCGCACCCGGAGTGGTACGGAACACCTGCCCACGGACCCAAAAGCAGGCAGACCGCACTGCAGACGCAGTTCTGCGTTTCTCAGCCGGAACTGATTCCATATTTATGCGAGGAGCTGCTGCGGCACATCATGGGGCCGTGGCATGAGGCAGATGAAATCGATGTCTGGGGCCTCGATACATGGGGGAGTGTCTGCACATGCGAGCGCTGCCGTGCGCTCGGAAACGGCACAGACCAGATGCTGCATATGGCATCACACTTTCGTTCCTTCCTGGACCGCGCCCGCGCGGCAGGCCGGTTGGACCACGATGTAAAGATGGCCTTGATCGCGTATGAAGGAACCTCCACGCTTGCGCCGCCGGAGCGTCCGATCCCGCAGAATCTTCTGGATGCCGGAGACTATCTCATTTACGCTCCCATTGTCCGCTGCTATGCGCATGGCTTCGACGATCCCGGCTGTTCCTATAACCGGGCATACGCAAGCGCGCTTTCCGGCTGGAATCAGATCCGGCCGCACCTGCCGGTGATGGTGCTGGAATACTACAATGTCAGCAAATTTGAGGATCTTCCGCTGCTGTTTACGCACAGTATGGCGCATGATTTTCAAGTCTACCGCCGCACCGGTGCAGCAGGCTTCGTATATATGCACGTCCCGCTGGTAAACTGGGGAATGCGCACATTGACACAGGTTTTATTTGCAGAGCTGGCGTGGGACCCGGACGCCGATATCGCGAAGATCAAAGCGGAATTTCTTTCGCGCCGGTACGGTGCATACGCGGGACGGCTCCGGTCTGTATACGATCAGATCGACATGGCCTCGCAGCAGATTACAAGCTGGCGGGCGTGGAAGGACAGAAGCCTGCTGAGCCGGCTGCAAAGCTGGAACGGAGGCAGACCGGAGCGTCCGCTGCAAGTCGACGACCACTTTCAAACGCCGGAAGCGTTTGACACAGCCGGGGAGCAAATGCTGTCGCTTCTGCAGGCAGCGCTGCTGACACTGCGGGAAACCCTGTCTGCGGTCAAACACGATACCGCGGCCATCCGTACCGATATCGTCACAGCGGTAAATCCTGCGCAGCAGCGCAGCGCACAGCAAAGCGCGCAGCTGCGTCATGCACTGGAGGAAGACCTCCGGCTTCTGGTCTACGGAACAGATACCATGCAGCTCATGCTCCGCATGGGACAGTATTATACCGCGCTTTATGCAGGATGCGATGACCGCGCCGCACTTTTATGGCGGCAGATCGACACGCTGGAACAGCGGCTGGAGCAATACTATATGCCGCTTACGTTCAGCACGGACTGCCTCGATCTCATCAGCAATGACGCGCTGACCAGAACACAGTTGCGCGAGGTCATTGCGCGGTGCAGAAATTTTAGAATCGATCAACATTGGGAGGATGCTGTATGCTGATCAGAACCATTCAGACAGATACGCTTTTTTCATCCGTATATGATTCGCGCAGTTCAATGGGATACGCTGCCGCAGAAGCGGCGGCCAGCGCCATTCGCGCAGTTCTGGAACGGAAGGAAACTGCAAATGTGATTTTTGCCGCTGCGCCTTCGCAGAATGAGATGCTGGAAAGCCTGCTGCGGCAGGACCTGGATTTTTCCCGGATCAACGCCTTTCACATGGACGAGTACCTCGGCCTTGGTCTGGATGACAGCGCTTCCTTCAGCTGCTATCTGACAAAGCATCTGTTCAGCAGGGTAACGTTCCGCGCTGTGAATCTGATTCCCGCAAAGCGAACGCCGGAGGCAGCCTGCCGCGCCTACACAGAGCTTCTAAAAGACAATCCGCCGGATGGCGTCTGTATGGGCATCGGGGAGAACGGACATATTGCATTTAATGATCCCGCTGTGGCAGACTTTCAGGATCCCGTCTGGATGAAGCCGGTTCAGCTTGATGCGGTCTGCCGTATGCAGCAGGTGCATGACGGCTGCTTCCCCACACTTGATGCCGTTCCGAAAATTGCCCTGACGCTGACAGTTCCCGCCCTGATGCAGGCAGCGCACCTGATCTGCACAGTGCCGGGACGTACAAAGGCTGCTGCCGTCAAAGCCATGCTGACCGGGCCGATCGATACCGCCTGTCCGGCGTCCATTCTCCGCAGCCACGCGCATGCACAGATGTTTCTGGACACGGACAGTGCCTCGCAGCTTCTGTAAGGTGGGCGCGTATGGAACGCATCGCCATTTGCGGCGGCAGACTGCTCACGCCGCAGGGGATCTTGGAGCAGCATATCCTATTGGCGGAGGACGGCGTGATCACCGCGATCATACCGGAGATAACGCCGATCTCCACGGATTATCGCCGTGTGGATGCAAAGGGACAGTATGTATCCCCCGGCTTCGTCGATATCCACCAGCACGGCGCTGGCGGAAGCGACTATATGGAGCCGGATGCCGATACATATTACACCGTTCTTTCCACACATCTGAAATATGGAACGACCTCTGTCATGCCGACCCTGATGTCTGCAAGCGCAGAGCACACCATCCGCGCAGCCAGGCAATATGTCCGCGCGTTGGCCGATCCCCGGATCTCCTGCAATTTACTGGGTCTGCATGTGGAGGGGCTGTATATCTCGCCCGAGCAGGCAGGCGCGCAGAATCAGAAGCAGATCAAGGCCTTTGACCCAGCAGAATATCACGCCATATGCGAGGCCGCAGAGGGGCATCTTCGGCGCTGGAGCGTTGCGCCGGAGCTGCCCGGTGCGGATGAATTTGCCCGCTTTGCGCGTGACAATCGGATCACATTGAGCATCGCACATTCCGACGCCGATTTTGATACAGTCTGCCGGGCGTTTGAGATCGGCTACAGGCATATCACGCATCTCTATTCCGGATGCAGCAGCGTCGTCCGAAAAAACGGCTTCCGGATCGCAGGCGTGGTCGAGGCTGCCTATTATCTGGATGATATGGACGTCGAGATCATCGCAGACGGCTGCCATCTGCCGCTGTCGCTCCTGAAGCTGATCACAAAGCTCAAGAAGCCGGAGCATATCGCTCTGATCACAGACTCCATTCGTCCAACCGGTCTTGATGTCCGGGAGAGCTTCTCCGGCAGTTCCGATGATCCGATCCCGATCGTCGTCGAGGACGGTGTCGCCAAACTGCTGAACCGGCAAGCCTTTGCCGGCAGCATTGCAACCTCCGACCGGCTGATCCGCACCATGCTTCAGGCCGGCATCGCGCTGGAAGACGCTGTGCGCATGGTCACGGTTCATCCCCTTCGGCAGATGGGTGCCGGCATGAAAAAGGGTGTTTTGCAGGAAGGCTTCGACGCAGATCTGTGTATCTTTGACGAGAAGATCCATGTCACGCAGGTTTTGATTCACGGGAAAACGGTGTATAAAGACGCTGCGGCAGCATAACGCGCTGCCGCAGCAGGAATGCATGCTTGATGCAAAAGAAGGGACGCGAGGTAGCGAGTTGTCTTTTTCATAATCTTTCACCTTTCATTTGTACTTGCTCCCGGTGCCGTTTCTTCATGCTCGAAGTTGCTGCAAAAACGGCATCACGCTACTTCTTCCCCAAGATAGCGCGATACCGTTTTTGCATTCGAGGATTGGGCGTGTATGAACTGTGCCTTTATCCTATCAAAGCATTTTTTGATTGTGAAGCTCCCCCGGGGGATGTTTTTTGAAAAATAGACAAAGTTTTTTCGTATATGAGAGCAGCCCGCCATCGGCGGGCTGCTCCTGCTTTGCGTCCTCTTGGCTGCCATCGTTCCGATGGGGGCGCACTGTCAAGGTCGGCGCAGTTTGCGAACTCCGCCGCCGGGCAGGCCGTGAATTCATAATAGATCGGCTTGTCCGGGTCGAAGGGCACGACGTCCATTTCATAGTCGTGCCACTGGTCGCAGAGGGACTTCGCCCGCGTAAACGCCTTATACATGAGCTTCCTGAAAAACGGCTTGTTGCAGTCCACAAATTTCAGCTTGCGGAAGGAGGGGAGAATCAGATTTTCCTCCATCTCCTCGATCTCCCGGAACGACGTGACGGCTTTGCAGGCCGCATAATAGCTCAGAATGGCAATGCAGTCATAGGTGCCGCCTGCGCCGTTGTGGAAATTCTTTTTGCCGCCGAGGTCGGTGCGCCAGTCGGAAAGGAAGGCCACATACTGCCGCTGCACCTTCTCCCACACCGCCTCCCGCTCCGCTTCCGGATAGTGCAGCGCGATTTTTGCGAGAATTTCCTTTTTGCACGGCCCGGAATACAGCACGTGGCAGGTGCGGTCAAATTGTAATTCGCTGTCTTTCATCGTGTTTTCTCCCTTATTGCTTCAGAATCTCCGCGATTTTCGCGAAATCCTCCTTCGCCTCCCGGAAAACCGGCAGCATACAGTAGCAGTGCACCATTTTGGGGCGGGCAAACGCCGTATAGGGAACGTTCGCGCGTCTGCACGCCGCTTCAAAATCGGGCAGCGCGCCGCCGGAGGAAAAGCCGCACGTGCTGACGTTCCCGCCGCCGTACAGCGCGATCATCCTCCGGCAGCCCAAACGCCTTTTTCGCGCCGGAGCGCCTGTTTTTATGCTTCGAGCGCGGACAGGACATCGTCCCAGACGCCCGGGAAGATGCAATATTCGATCAGCGTCAGCGCGCCGGTCGGGTCTTCGCCGGACGAGAGCGCAGCTTCGAACGCGGACGTGTCTTCCAGACGGTAGATCGCGCCCGCGCCGCTTTCGTCGTACAGGGCCGCGACGCCGCCGGATTCAAATTCCAGCCAGATCACGGGCTCACCCTGTACAGCACTCGGTTCCGGGTCCATGATGTTGAGCGCGGTCACAAGATGCTTCGCCCGTTTCTCCGTCAGAACCTGTTTTTCCCAACCGCTTTCCGTGCGGGAATAGGCCGTGACCGTCCCGCCGGAGAGGGTGTCGTAGGGGGTGAAGGTGTACGGGTCGGTGGGAGCGGGTTCGTCCTCATCCAAGAAGTGCTCGGCATTCAGACCGCCGAAGCTGATGTGTGAGACTTCACCCGCTTCGACGCGGATCAGCATGAACAGGTCGCCGGACGTGAGCTCGTACAAGTCATACGGAATCTCCTGATCGTTCTCGATCATTGTTTCATGCGTCCACACGGCGTCCGGATACGCAGCCTCGACGGCCTCCTGCGGGCTTCCAATGCCGATGCCGGTATCCAGCGCCCAATCGCAGGGGCTTTGCGTCCAGACCTCGCTCAGCACCGAGCCGCTGCCGTCGCGCATGCCGGTGTTCGTGAATCGCAGACGCAAATCATACTGCACATCCGCGCTGCCGGAGGTATTATAGAACCAGCAGACTTCCCACACGCCGTCCTCGCGCTGGATCTCTCCCGTGTTGCTGACGCTGTCCGGCTCGCCGAGCATGGCCTGCACGTCCTCACGCTTCATCCCCAGCCGCAGCCCGCCGAGCTCCGTCGTCAGAATGCGTGCGGCCACGGAATCGCTGTCCTCCCAGCCGCCGTCCGCTTCGGGGCTTCCGTCGCGCGGCGGCTCGGGTGAACCGGAAATGCTGTCCTCCGCAGGCTTTTCATCGCTCACCGGCGATTCTGTGGTGGGCGTTTCGGCATCGGCGGCGCTCTTGTAGCCAAGGTTCCGCACGGCCAGCGGGATGGAGATGGCCAGCACCGCGCACGCGGCCAGCGCCGCGATGGGCAGCCAGCGCATTTTCCGCCGGATATCGGCAGCTTCCTCGATCATGGTGTCGCTCAAATCCCCGATGCAGCGGAACAGATCCTGTGTCGTCATACCGCGATCCCCTCCTTCAAAAGCGCGTCCCGCAGTCCCGCGCGCAGACGGAACAGCCGGGATTTGACCGTGTTTTCCGTCAGCCCGAACAGGCCCGACAAGCGCCGGACGGAGTCGCCGTAATAATACCGGCGCAGAAACAACTGCCGGTTCTCGCGCGTCTGCGATTGCAGGAATCCCTCGATCGTCAGCGTGACGGCCTGTGCGTCCAGCTGTGCCTCGGGCCGTTCGCCGCCCGGCAGACAGTCGGAAAGTTCGGAAAGCAGCAGCTCCGTCTGCCCGCCGCCGCGCTTCTGCGCGCGGGCCGCTTCCCAGCGCGTAAAGGACAGATTACGCGTAATGCGGCCCAGAAACGCCCGCAGACAGCCGGGCCGCGTGGGCGGAATGGCGTTCCACGTATGCAGCCACGTGTCGCTGACGCATTCCTCCGTGTCCTCATGGCTGTGCAGGATGTTGAAGGCAATGGAGCGGCAGTAGCCGCCGTATTTCTTCCCTGTCTCGGCAATGGCCCGCTCCTCGCGGGCGAAGTACAGATCAATGATCGTTTCGTCTTCCATGTCGAATCCTCCTCTGTCTGTCAAGACCGGATTTTTCCGCGTTGGTTGCGTGAATTTGGGTTGATTTTTTTGAGCTTCCGTGCTATGTTCTGTATGCAATTTGCATGAGATCGTGCATTCAAAGCGGGAGGAAAAATAAAAATGCAAGAGCCGCTGCAAAAACCTGCATTTTCAAAGCAGGCGCTGCTGCACTGCGCGGGCATTGTCGGCGCGGGGCTGCTGTATTCACTGGGCATCAACCTGTTCGTTGTCCCGACCGGGCTGTATACGGGCGGAATTATGGGCTTTGCGCAGCTGCTGCGCACGCTGTTCCTGCATCTGACAGGGCTGGAGCTGAAGATCGACATTGCAGGTATCATCAACTATGCAATCAACCTTCCGATTTTATGCATCGCGTGGAAACAGCTCGACCATCGCGTGGTGTTCAAAACGCTGCTGTCCGTCACGTCGACGACTGTTTTTATGTCCCTGCTCCCGCGCACGGACATTCTGCACGGCGATCAGCTGGCCGAATGTCTCATCGGCGGCATTCTCTGCGGCTGCGGCATCGGCATCACGCTCTGGATGGGCGGCACGACGGGCGGCATGGACGTGATCGGCATGATGCTCATCAAAAAGGGCTCGCATACGTCCATCGGCCATGTGAACCTGCTCTGGAACATGGCGCTCTATGCGATCTGCGCCGCCGCGTTCAACCTGTCCACGGCGATCTATTCGATCCTGTTCTCGTTCATCTCCACGACGGCAATGGACAAGCTGCATATGCAGAACATCAACGTCGAGGTCACGGTCGTGACCAAGATCCTGAGCCCGGAAATGGAGCATGAAATTCTTGTTGACCTGCACCGCGGCATTACGCGCTATGAGGGCATCGGCGAGTACACCGGTGAGCCGGTCCATATCTTCTATATTCTCGTCACGAAATACGAGATCAGCCGCCTGCGCGCCATCGTCTGCAAACACGACCCCCACGCCTTCATCGTCGCCAAGGACGGCGCGGTCGTCTATGGGAATTATAAGAGGAAACTGTAAACGCCCGCCGCTGCAGGGTTTCTGCAAATTTTAATATGTTTCAGAAAAACCGGGCCGTGGTGGCCCGGTTTTTCTGGTTACAACACACGCTCGACCGCGTGGTACAGGCTGCGGATGGCAAGCTCGTAGTCCGTCTCCTTGACGGCGATGATGATGTTCAGCTCACTCGATCCCTGGTCGATCATGCGGATATTGATGTTCGCGTCGGCAATCACGCGGAAGATGCGCGCGGCGGTGCCCTTGGCGTAGATCATGCCCTGGCCGACGACGGCGATGAGGGCCAGTCCGTCCTCCACGCTCACGTGGTCGGGCTGCAGCCGCTCCTGGATCTGCTGCAGGATCACCTCACGCGCGGGAGCCAGCGCCTCGGTCGAGACGAGGATGGAGACGGTGTCGATGCCGGACGGGCAGTGCTCAAAGGAAATGCCATGCTCGGCGAAAATCTCCAGCAGCTTCGCCACAAAGCCGATCTCGCCGTTCATCATGGACTTTTCTACGTACACGCTGCTGAAGCCCTTGTGGCCTGCGATGCCGGTCACGACGCGCTTGTGCGCGTTGGACGGCAGCGAGGGGACGATGAACGTGCCGGGGTCGGACGGGCGGTTGGTGTTGCGGATGTTGATGGGGATGTTCGCCCGGCGGACGGGGAAGACCGCATCCTCATGCAGGACGGACGCGCCCATGTACGAAAGCTCACGCAGCTCACGATAGGTAATGTAGTCGATCACGTGCGGATGCTCGATGATGCGCGGGTCGGCGGACAGAACGCCGGAAACATCCGTCCAGTTTTCATACAGGTCAGCACCGACGGCACGGGCGACGACGGAGCCGGTCACGTCCGATCCGCCGCGCGAGAAGGTGTGCACCGTACCGTCTGGCATGGCCCCGTAGAAGCCGGGGATCACGGCGTGCTCCACGCTTACAAGCGCGTGCCCGATGGCGGTATTCGTCGCCTCCGGGTCGAACGAGCCGTCGGCCCGGAACAGGACCATCTGCGCCGCGTCGACAAAGCGGAAGCCGAGATACGCGGCCAGTAATTTGGAATTGAGATATTCGCCCCGGCTGGCCATATAATCGCGCTGGGGACTCTGGCGCAGGTGCGCCTCAATGGCGGCAAAGTCCGGCTCCAGATTGGCACTCAGGCGCAGCGCGCCGATGATATCGGCAAAGCGCTGCCGGATCTCGTCCAGCACGGGCGCAAATTCCTGCCCGGCGCAGGCCGCGTCATAGCAGCGGTAAAGAAGATCGGTGACCTTTGTATCGCCGTCAAAGCGCTTGCCCGGCGCGGAGGCGACAACATAGCGGCGGGCCGGGGCTTCCCGGATGATCGCCGCGACCTTTTCAAACTGTGCGGCGGTCGCAAGCGAGCTGCCGCCGAATTTCACAACGATGGGATTCATGGAAAGCTCCTTTCAATGGAGATACTTGCATTATTTTCGCACAAAGTCCCCCGCCGCGTCAACCATGTTTTCACGGAAAACCGCTTTTTCGGCAAAAAATCTGCGCACAGGAGAAAAACATCTGTCTTTTTGTCAGGAACGCACAAAGCCGCCGGACAAACGTCCGGCGGCACACGATACTGTCAGCTTTGCAAAAGCGTTGGTAGGGGCGGGGCTCTGCTCCGCCCGATGGGCAGGTGCAAATCTGCACAGCACTCTGTAGGGGCCGACGACTCTGTCGGCCCGATAAATATTGCGGATTCGCCGCAG
>OGLG01001209.1_pt1 | contig 15816 bp, 16 predicted proteins | sample 1572621 | NCBI WGS metagenome assembly OGLG01 (sample SAMEA2581912, study PRJEB24529) | metagenome | biome: Human gut stool | place: China | collected 2011 | reverse complement strand
CGGCAAGGAAGTTGCCGAGAACACCTCGATTCTCTACGGCGGAAGCTGCAAACCCTCGAACGCAGCCGAACTCTTCGCCAAGCCCGACGTTGACGGTGGTCTCATCGGTGGCGCCGCCCTCGACGCAGCATCGTTCATGGGCATCGTGAACGCCTTCTAATCATTCTCTTTCTCACTTACCAAGCACTTCACACATCCTTTTTAGCCATGACCCGCATTTTCCGACACATAGCTATGGCTGTCAGCCTCGCCATAGCGGCAATCGCCGCTCCGGTCCGGGCGCAGTCAGTTTCCGAACAGGTCGCCGACAGCATCGGCGCCTCCACCCCGTCGGGCATAGTGGAACGTCTGGCCGAAAAGGGTTCGTCGGTCACAGTCGCAGCCCCGGAGCAACTGCTCCGCCGGGCTGCGGCCTCCGCCGCCGACGCTCCCGGCGAAAACGCCGAAACCTCCTCCGAAGGTGAAAGCACCGAAAGCGAAGCCACCGAAAGCCGCCCCAAAGGGGGCAAGACCGTTGGCTACCGCGTTCAGGTCTACGCCGACAACAACGTCCGTTCCGCCAAATCCGAAGCGCGTCAGCGCGAACGCATGGTGGGCGGCACTTTCCCTCAGTGGGACACCTACGTAACCTACGCATCGCCCTACTGGCGACTGCGCATCGGCGATTTCCGCACGCAATATGAGGCTGAAAAAGCCGCCGCCGACATCCGCAAGCAGTTCCCGCGCTACGCCAAGGAAGTGCGCGTGGTGCGCGACCGTGTGAACGCCCGATAACCCCTCCACCCGTTCCCGATTTCGGTTCGGGGCACAATTTTCAAAACACTTGTTATAAATGAGCTGCGAAAACTTCGACTTTGAAACCGATAAGGCACCGACACTCTCCGAGCAGGAGCGTATCGAGGCCATAGCAGATCATTACCGGGAAATAATACGCCTGATTGGCGACGATCCCACCCGCGAAGGGCTCGTGAAGACTCCCATGCGCGCTGCAAAAGCCATGTGGTTTGCTTCGCAGGGCTACCGCCAGAATCCCGACGACATCCTCCGCCAGGCCATATTCAGCAGTCAGGGCTCGCAGATGGTTGTAGTCCGCGACATCGAATTCTATTCGATGTGCGAACACCATATCCTCCCGTTTTTCGGCACCGTGAGCATCGGTTACATTCCCCGAGGCTCGATGGTAGGCCTGAGCAAACTCCCCCGACTCGTCAACGCCATAGCGCGCCGCCTGCAGGTGCAGGAACGCCTTACCGCCGAAATCTGCGCCCACGTGGCCGCCACGCTCGATACCGACGGCGTTATCGTGGCCTGCAACGCCCGGCACCTGTGCATGCAGATGCGCGGCGTGGAGAAACAGATGGCATCCACCGACACAATCGACTACTGCGGACGCTTCGCCTCCGACGCCTCCCTGCGTCAGGAGTTCTTCTCCCTTATCAACCGATAGGCTGTGTCCGACATCCTACGGCATTTGTCCCTTTAACTTATCAAGACATCCCAACATGCCTGCAGCCACTGCCGCTTCCGACGACCGCCAAGCCCGACTCGAGCAACTACAGACAATGCCTGTAGGGAGGTTATTGTGGCAGTATTCGCTTCCGGCGGTTGTAGGAATGCTCGTAATGATGCTCTACAACGTGGTCGACCGCATTTTTATTGGTCAGGTGGTCGGCCCGGAGGCAATCGCCGGACTCGCCATCACTTTTCCGGTAATGAACATCACTACCGCGCTCGGCACTCTCGTCGGCGCCGGAGCCTCGGCACGCGTGAGCCTGCTGCTCGGTGCAGGCAAGGCGGAAACCGCGAGAAAAGTGCTCGGCAACTCGCTGACACTCACGCTAACAATCGGCATAATCTACATAGGGCTGTTTGCAGCATTCATGGATACCGTGCTCCGCTGGTTCGGTGCCAATGAGATAACGCTCCCCTATGCGCGCGACTTCATGACCTTTATCCTGCCCGGACTGCTGCTCACAAACCTCACATTCTCGTTCAACAACATAATGCGCGCGTCGGGCTTCCCCGTACGGGCCATGGTGACAATGTTTATCGGCGCGGGGCTCAACGTAGTTCTCGCTCCTACATTCATCTACCTCCTCGACGCGGGAATAAAGGGTGCGGCAATCGCCACCGACATAGCCATGGCCATCTCGGCAATCTTCGTGATGCGGCATTTCACCGACCGGCGCAACGGCGATGTCACCTTCGCGCCGGGCATCTACCGCCTCGACCGAAAACTCGTATGGGCTATAATGGGTATCGGCGCGGCGCCGTTTGTTGTCAACACAGGCTCCTGCATCATAAACATTTTCATAAACCACGCTCTGCTTGACTACGGAGGCGTTGCGGCCATAGCCGCGTCGGGAATTTTCGTGACCTTCACGTCGTTGCTCTGCTGCGTGATCTTGGGTATATGCCAGGGGATGCAACCCATTGTAGGATTCAACTACGGCTGTAACCAGACCGAGCGCGTGGCGCGCGTCTACTGGCTCGCGGTAGCCGTCGCCACAGCCATAAGTTTCGGCGGCTGGGTTATAGGACTTACATGCCCCCGGATTGTAGCCCGTGCGTTCGTTTCCGACCCAGGCCTGGTCGACTTTACCGCGAAAGCTCTTTCCACGGCAATGATTTGCTTCTGGATGGTAGGCTTCCAGATAGTCTCCACCACCTATTTCCAGGCTATAGGGAAAATCGGCAAATCCGTATTTCTGAGCCTCATACGCCAGGTAATTTTCTTTATCCCGCTTCTGCTGCTTCTGCCGAAATGGTTCGGGCTCAACGGCGTATGGTTTACTTTCTGGAGTTCCGACATACTGGCTACGCTTGTCACGGCCATCATGATGGCAGGAGCATTGCGGAGCTTAAGGCGCCACCGCGCTGGAAGCGTCATTCCCAGCGCATAGTGCGGGCCGGGCTGAGGCGTCGCACCAACGTGGCCGGCAACAGGGCAACACACATCGCCAGCAGAGCGAAACCCACGTTCACCGCCAGCCACTGCCCTATTCCGATAGCAACCGGTACATAGCTGAGATAGTAATTGGCCGGATCAAGAGGAATCAGCCGGAAAGATTCCTGAATCCATATGAACGCAAGAGCAATCGCGTTGCCGATAACCATGCCGGAGAGAACGACCCTTCCGCCTAAAAGCGTAAATACGCGCTCAATACGGCTGTCGGTCGCGCCAAGAGCCTTGAGTATTCCGATAGTCCTGACGCGCCGCAATACAAGAATCAAGACACACGCAATCACCATCAGCGCACTCACACATCCCATCAGCACAAGTATCACTATTATATTGGTGTCGAGCATGTCGAGCCAGTTGAAATATCCCGCAGCTGCCGAAGTCACCGGAGTGGCAACGGTCAGATCCGATATGCGGCCCGAGGTAAAGGCCAGGTTCAATGCAGTCTGAAGGGCCAAAGTCGCGTCGTCAATGCGTGTGGGGTCGATTCCGCGGATTTCAATGGCATCGGCCTGCGTTTCTCCCAGGCCGCGCAGACGCCAGACTGATGTAGCCGAGCAATAGGCCGCCGAATTGTCGAACTCGCCTAAATCACTGCGAAAAATACCTACCACATCGAAACGCCTCGGACGTATGCCCGCTCCCCCCGCAGCAATGAAATACGCGTTTACCTTATCGCCGACGGCCAGACCGAGTTCCCGCGCCGTGGTGGCTGAAACAGCGATTTCGCCCGTAGAATCCACACCCGGCATCCGGCCCTCCTCAAGCATCCCGCTCTCGAAATCAGTCATCGAACCGCCACGTGAGGCCCTGAACGCGAGTCCAGCGAAATCCGAGGGCGACTTCAGCATACCTGCCACTGCGGCCACCGGGGCTATATCCGGTTCCTTACCGGAAGCGAACGGCATCAACGCATCGGAAACAATGCCTGCAAAGGTGGACGACCACTCCACCGGCACCCCGGCATCCGCACCTCCGCGCAGCAATGTAATTCTGATCTGAGCTTCCAGCCCGCTTATTTTATCGGTTATCTCACGTTTGAACCCCGTAGTTATGGCCACGGCAAGCAACATCACGGCCAAAGAAAGAGCCAGCCCTCCGGAAGCGACGGCCACAGCAGGACCGGGACGGTTGTCCACCCCCCGCGAAGATGCCAGACGGCGCGCTATAAAAGTCGAAATCGATGACATACGTGCAGAACTCTGGTTGGCCATGAAGTCATTGAAAGTTTTTCTTCGAAAAGGATTTATGACTTCTATAAACAGGTTGCAACCGCAAATTTACCACAATATGTCGAAACGGCCAACAACGCACGAAGGCGGATAAACATTTTGCGTGATACTTTATCTACCTTCGTTTGTTATTAAAATAGAATAAGCTCCACGGGAGCGATTGGCTATTTTGATTATGAGACTTACATGGGATATGAAGATTAATCACCGATTACACTACCGCATTATGTTCATCATGCTTCTGATGGCGTTCGTGCTCACACTGCTGGCGCTTCCCGCAGCCGCGCAGACTTCAGCCTCCGACTCAACGACCGTCACCACCGTCGTCGTCGACGAACTCGTGGTGAAGGCCCGACAGCCGGAAATGCCTGTCATACCGGAATCCGACGCCCGCATGCGTGCGGAATCCTACACACCGCCCGAGCCGCCGAAACTCGACGCCGAGGCATCGGCCGTAGACCGCGACACGCTCGCCATGATACCCTCGCGCCCGCGCTCACTCTACTCGATGCCGGCATCCTGGACGCTCAACGAGCCATGGTGGCATGGCATGTGGATAAACACAGCCGTGCTTTCAGGCGCGTTTGTGGGTACACTTTTCGTATTGGAGCTACTTCCGGAAGACGCTACCGCATGGAACCGCGCCGAAATGCACAATACGCATTTCTGGGACCGATGGTATAAGAACATCTTCAAGAAAGGCCCCGAGTGGGACCACGACAAGTTTATCTTCAACTATGTGCTCCACCCCTATGCCGGGGCGGCATACTTCATGTGTGCGCGCACATGCGGATTCAACTTCTGGCGCTCGATGCTCTATTCAGCCATAATCTCCACCGTAGGGTGGGAATTCGGAATCGAGGCCTGTATGGAACGGCCCTCGTATCAGGACCTGTTTATCACCCCGATTGTCGGCTCGCTCATCGGCGAAGGATTCTACCGGCTCAAACGCATTATCGTGGAAAACAACTACGAAATTCTCGGGTCGCCGGTACTGGGCCATATAGCGGCTTTCTTCCTCGATCCCGTTAACGAAGTAGTAGGCGCCCTGCGCCCGGGCACGTGCCGTTCCCTCGGTCCCGGCTGCCTGACATCGCAACCACTGCTCATACCATCGCCGGCACCCGGCTCCGGCGCAGCATTCGGATTCTCCCTCTCGGCCACTTTTTAAACAAAAAAATGGCCGCAGACTATTGCGGATTCAGAAATAAGTTGTAACTTTGCACCGCAAACGAGCCAAGGAGCATTGCTCCGAAGCATCAGCATGGTGAGATTAGCTCAGTTGGTTAGAGCGTCGGATTGTGGTTCCGAAGGTCGTGGGTTCGAGACCCACATTTCACCCAAACCTCATATTAACACTCTACATCGACCTCGGCAAGCGCAGCGTGTGGTACGTAGCGCTTGCTAAATTTTTATACCCCGCCATCATCCTTTTGCCCCCGCTTATTGTTATAAAAAATGTTAGAGGAGGCCTGCAGAACGCTCTACAGCCCCTACGGATCTGACACACCTATATTATATTAAAATTAATTTTGTAAATTTGTAACGTCTACAAGGCTCTCTCCATCCATATCATCACACCTACACATGACAACATCCATCAGCCACGACAACACGACAATCAAAAATCTCGACGACAAGCAGCTCCGCGAAATGATTGTGGAAGCCGCCCAGAATAAGAAAGCGAAAGGGATAACGGTAATCAATCTTGAAAGCATAGAGTCGGCTCCGGCCCGCGAATTCATCGTGGCCGAGGGGCGCACGCCGCAACAGGTAGCTGCCATAGCCGACAATATCCGCGAGGAGCTTCTCGACATCGCACGCGTAAAACCCTATAACTACGATGGCTACCGCAACGCGCAGTGGATCGTAATCGACTACGGCTCCACCATGGTCCACGTTTTCACTCCCGACGCCCGGCAGCTCTATAACCTCGAGGAACTCTGGAACGACGCCACTATCACCGAGATTCCCGACCTTGACTAACCGTTTCCGCCAAATAATTCACTAAATCCATGGCAGCACCCTCCCCCAAGCCCAATCTGCGCAAGCCTCAGATAAAATTCAGCATCTACTGGATGTATGTGCTGATTATCCTGTTTCTGGCCGGAATGTATTTCATGAACGACCAGACCGTAACGGAAAGCATGGACTACACTCCTTTCGAGGAGCATCTCACAGACTCTACTACGGTTAGAAACGGCGACATCAAAAAGATAATCGTCGACAAGAAAAGCGGCACGGCCACGGCGCTTGTCAGCGATTCGCTCGCAAAGAAAATATTCCGTATGAAAGAGGTAATGCCCGGAAAGGAATATTACATACGCACCACGGTGCCGTCGGTCGACAACTTCGCCAAAAAAGTTGACGAATGGCATGATTCGGGCATCTACACAGGCCCCGTAGCCTATGAGGACAGCACCGACATCTCGTCGTTTATCTGGACGTTCGGCCCCATACTTCTGCTCATCGGCTTCTGGTTCTTCCTTATGCGGCGTATGAACAATCGCGACGGCGGTCCCGGAGGAGTATTCTCCGTAGGGAAATCTAAGGCTCAGGTATTCGACAAGGACAACGCCATGAAAGTAACCTTCGCCGACGTGGCCGGCCTTTCCGAGGCTAAGACCGAAATCGAAGAGATTGTGGAATTCCTCAAGAATCCGCAGCGCTACACCAATCTCGGCGGCAAGATTCCCAAAGGAGCCCTTCTTGTAGGCCCTCCTGGAACCGGTAAGACCCTCCTGGCCAAGGCTGTGGCCGGCGAGGCCAACGTGCCGTTCTTCTCCATGTCGGGCTCCGACTTCGTAGAGATGTTTGTCGGTGTGGGCGCATCGCGCGTTCGCGACCTCTTCCAGAAAGCAAAGGAGAAAGCTCCCTGCATAGTGTTCATCGACGAAATCGACGCTGTAGGCCGTGCCCGCGGCAAGAACCCCAACATGGGAGCCAACGACGAGCGCGAAAACACCCTCAATCAGCTCCTTACCGAAATGGACGGTTTCGGCACAAACTCCGGCGTAATCATCCTTGCGGCCACCAACCGCGCCGACATCCTCGACAAAGCGCTCCTGCGTGCAGGCCGCTTCGACCGCCAGATTTACGTGGAGCTACCCGAGCTCCCCGACCGCGTGGCTATATTCAACGTACATCTCAAAGGCATCAAGACCGACGAGAGCGTCGACGTAGACCTTCTGGCCCGTCAGACACCCGGATTCTCCGGCGCCGATATCGCCAACGTGTGCAATGAGGCGGCCCTTATCGCCGCCCGTCACAACAAGACCCACGTTCAGCGTCAGGACTTCATCGATGCCGTAGACCGCATTATCGGCGGTCTTGAGAAACGCTCGAAAATCACAACCACCGAAGAGAAAAAATCCATCGCATGCCACGAGGCCGGCCATGCCACCGTATCGTGGAATCTCCGGTATGCCAATCCGCTGATCAAAGTAACGATAGTGCCGCGAGGCAAAGCCCTCGGCGCAGCCTGGTATCTGCCCGAAGAACGCCAGATTACGCCTACCCAGGCTCTGCTCGACGAGATGTGCGCCACACTCGGAGGCCGTGCAGCCGAAGAGCTTTTCCTCGGCCACATTTCCACCGGGGCAGCCAACGACCTTGAGCGCGTCACGAAACAGGCATACGCCATGGTGCTGTACTACGGCATGAGCGACAAACTTCCGAATCTCTCCTACTACGATTCAACCGGTCAGGCCTACGGCTTCACCAAGCCATACAGCGAGGAGACCGCCCGCCTGATCGACCAGGAGGTAGCCCGTATTGTCGACGAGCAGTATCAGCGCGCCAAGCAGATTCTGCGCGAATATGCCGCAGGCCACAACAAGCTGGCCGAAGTGCTCTACACACGTGAGGTAATCTTCACCGAAGATGTGGAGCAGATTTTCGGCAAACGCCGCTGGACCTCGCGCACCGACGAAATCCTCGCCGCACAGCAGACGGCCGAACAGCTCCGCGACGCCGAGAAAGCCAAGGCATCGGATGCACCCCACGACAGCGACACGCCGGAAATAGTGGATGTCGAAGCCGTTGATGCAACCGATTGCACCGCTGCCAACGTCAAAGATTCAGCGGATGATAAGAATAGCAACGGCAATTCAGCCACCCCCCCTCCCATTCCGCGCAAAACCGACAATAAAAAGGAATAATGCCTACACCCGCACCATTCACCCCACAATCCACCATGCGGTCGCTGATATCGGCCGATCCCACCCTCCTGATGGTGCTCACTCGTTTCGGTATCTCGCTCGGATTCGGCGATAAACTCGTCGAAGAGGTCTGTGCCGACAACGGGCTCGACTGCCCTACGTTTCTCGCCGTGGCAAACTTTATGAGCGGCCGCCCGGCCGATCATACCCTCATAAAGCTGCCGACGCTGATGGCATATCTGAAAAATGCCCACACATATTTTCTCGATTTTGTTCTGCCGCTGATTCGCCGCAAACTGATCGACGCCATCGACACTTCGCGCACCGACGGGCTCGGATTCCTCATTCTCCGCTTTTACGACGACTATGTGACCGAAGTTTCGCGGCATATGGACGCTGAAGACCGGCGCGTATTCCCCTATGTGGAAAATCTTCTGAAAAGCCGCCCCGCGCCCGACAGTTTCAATATCGGCAAATTCGCCTCCCACCATACCCATATCGACCCCAAGCTCAAGGAGCTCAAGGATATGGTGGTACGCTACTATCCCGAAAAGGGAAACGATATGCTCAACTCGGCCCTTTTCGATATCATCACCTGCGAACACGACCTCCACATGCACTGTCTGGTGGAAGACCGGCTGTTTGTGCCGGCCGTACGGAGGCTTGAGCGCGAAATCGAACAGAGCCCCGCACACCTCCCGGCCGACACGAGCGCCCACGGCGCCGACGAGCCCCAGTCGGATGCCGAAAAAATCGCAACCCTCTCCGACCGCGAGAAAGAGATAATCGTGCAGATTGCAAAAGGGCTGTCCAACAAGCAGATTGCCGATGCCCTCTGTCTGTCGGTCCACACCGTGACAACCCACCGCCGCAACATCAGCGCCAAACTCCAGATACATTCAATGGCCGGTCTGACGATTTTTGCCATCGTCAACCATCTGATAGCGCTCCAGGACATTCCGCGGCCTCGCTGATATGCACATTCCATTTGCATATTACGAAATTAACATTTAATTTTGTAGCAAGTAATCGGTAAGTAACTGATTGAAATTATTTTAACATTTCCCCTCCCCCTCCATTATCCATACATTAATCATTATCATCCCAATCGTATGAAACACTGCAACACATGCGGGAAAGCCAACGCCGACGAGGCTCAGTTCTGCTCATATTGCGGAGCACAGCTTACCCAGACACAGCAACAGAATTACACTCAGGCCCAGCAGCCATACACCCAGCCCCAGCAGCCCTATACTCCGGGGCAGCAACCCTACGGCTACTCGAACTTCAACGCCGAGGATTACTACGCACGCAACAATGCTTTCGATTCCGACGCGCTCGGCAAGAGCCGCGGAATATTCGCCTTGCTCGCCATCTTCATCGGAGGCCTCGGCGTTCAGTATTTCTACATCGGCAAGACCACTGCGGGCCTGCTCACCATTCTCCTGTCGGTAGTTACGTGCGGCTTCTGGAGCCTTCTCACGCTGATTCAGGGCATCATTCTGCTCTGCTCCGACAACTACTATTTCGACCGCAAATTCGTGTACTCGAATTCGGCCCTTCCGCTGTTCTGATACAGAGGGCTCTCTCCACGTTCTTTCTCTCCGCCGCCTCCTCTCCGAGCCTGCCAGTCAAATCAATACCTATGTAAACCCATTATGTACGAAGACTACGAAGACATCACAGAGCTCTTCCTCGCTATTCTCCACGAGGCCGACAGCCTGGACGTTGCGGAATCTGAATTCAAAAAAATAATCGCCGACGACGACACTCTGCACCAGAAGTACCGCGACTGGTGTCACGAAGTCGGCAACAGCGAACGCAACGGCTTCATCGACTTCTGCGAAGAATATCTACAGGACCGCGATGAGGTCTGGGACAACCTTAACGATTTCGACGAAGACGAATAATTCCGCAGATGTTGCAAAGCTATGCCTCTGTATTAATGAAGTCATTTAAGCTTATTCTTCAAATGGCTTCAATGATGAAAGGACGTTTTGCAATATCAGCCGACATGAACCTTACAGACTGAAGAAGAATGGCTGAAACACTTCCACTGCGTCTCCCGGCCGAATGGGAGGACTACGACACCGTAATGATAGCGTGGCCTCACGCCGCCACCGACTGGGCCGATATGCTCCCGGAAATTACCCGGTGTTACGTCGACCTGGCCGAAGCCGTGGTGGTGCGCAGCGGGCTGCGTCTGCTCGTGGTTACTCCCGAACCTGAGGCTGTAGGTGACACACTAAGCCATCTGCCGAAGGGAAAGATACTCCTGTTCACCTGCCCGACCAACGACACCTGGACGCGCGACTACGGACCGATAACCGTGATCGTAGCCGGAGAGCCGTGCGCCGTCGACTTCCAGTTCAACGGCTGGGGGCTGAAATTCGCCGCCGACCTCGACAATATGGTCAACCTCCGCATGCTCCATGCATCGCTGCTGACCCCACGCTACCGCTCGCGCCTGAATTACACGCTCGAAGGTGGGGCAATCGAATCCGACGGCCGGGGCACCATGCTCGCAAACGCGCAGACCCTTATGGCCCTTAACCGCAACGGTTTCACCGACGAGCGCCATCTCCGGAGCTATTTCCGCGAGAACCTCGGCATCGAGACGCTGCATCTGCTGCACCATGGCGCTCTCGAAGGCGACGATACCGACAGCCATATCGACACGCTCGCGCGCCTGGCGCCCGACGATACGATTCTATACGTAAAATCCTATCGTCCCGACGACACACACACGCCCGACCTCGATGCCATGGAAGCCGAACTGAAAGTATTGCGTACGCCCGACGGCAATCCATACAACCTCATCGCCCTGCCGCTTCCGGAGCCGATTTACGATGCCGACGGCGAGCGGTTGCCGGCCACATACGCAAATTTTCTTATTACTCCACGCACGGTGCTTATGCCGACTTACGCCCAGCCGGACCTCGACCGGATGGCCTCGCAGATGCTGCAGATCGCATTCCCCGACCGCAAAATCGTGGGGGTGGACTGCCGTGCGCTCATCCGTCAGCACGGATCACTCCACTGCGCTACGATGCAGCTCCCTGCCGGAGTACTGAGAATCTGACAGTCTGACATTTTAACATTCATTCCACAAAATAGAACGCCATGCCCGGAAAACTGCCCGTAGGGATAATCCAACAGCACAACACCGCCGACGCGCACCTGAACCGCGCCAGAATCGCATACAAGACGGCCGAACTCGCCGCCAAAGGAGCAAAACTGATTGTCAACCAGGAACTGCACGATTCGCTCTACTTCTGCCAGAGCGAAAACGTAGACCTCTGCTCGCTGGCAGTGGCAATCCCTTCGGAAACAACTGAGTTTTATGCCGACCTTGCACGACGCCACGGCGTAGTTATTGTCACATCGATTTTCGAACGCCGCGCGCCCGGACTATATCACAATACGGCGGTGGTATTCGACTCCGACGGCTCCATGGCCGGAAAATACCGCAAGATGCACATTCCCGACGATCCGGCCTACTACGAAAAGTTCTATTTCACCCCCGGCGACCTCGGTTTCGAGCCTATCGACACTTCGGTAGGACGTCTCGGTGTGCTCGTATGCTGGGACCAGTGGTATCCCGAAGCAGCACGCCTGATGGCGCTCCGCGGCGCGGAAATACTCATCTACCCCACGGCTATCGGCTTCGAATCGAGCGACACCCGCGAGGAACAGCAACGCCAGCGCGAAGCGTGGACCACCGTGCAGCGCGGTCACGCCATCGCCAACGGGCTCCCCGTGGTGGCAGTAAACCGCGTGGGCCACGAACCCGACCCGACAGCTCTTACCAACGGCATACAGTTCTGGGGCTCAAGCTTCGTTGCCGGCCCTCAGGGTGAACTGCTTCACCGCTCCCCTGCCGACGCCGAGGATACGGCCCTGATAGAAATAGATCTCGACCGGTCGGAGGCCGTGCGCCGCTGGTGGCCCTTCCTTCGCGACCGCCGTATCGACCAATATCAAGGACTTACAAGCCGCTATCTCGACCGATAACGGCTATAACCCTTCACCTTCACTCTCAATCCCATCCTCCCGCCATGCAACTTCCTCCCAGAGCAAACGACCGCCCGATTGACCTTCCCGACGATGTGCGTCAGATTACCGTAATCGGTGCCAACGGCAGCGGCAAAACACGTTTTACCGAATACCTCGCCCTCCAGCTCGACGCCAAAGCGTTCCGGCTCTCGGCGCTGGAAGCAATAGGCGACGCAATAGCCGACCGACCGCACGACGACACCTCTATCGACGCAATCTATGAAGAGGCAAATGCCACCGGCACATTCCTTCATGCAGGCGAACAGACCACGTTCGAGCGTCTGATGGTTCTCCTTCTCAACGAGGAGATTGCAAATCTGGTGGATTATAAAATGCGGCTCGCGAGATTTCGGAGCAATCCGGAAGGCGACGAGCCACGGCTGCCGCAATCAAAACTCGACACGGTAATAGCCCGATGGCGTGAGATTTTTCCCGAGCATCACGTGATGCGCGAGGGCGGTTCATTGCTGTTCACACGCAAAGGCGACACGGAAATGTACCGTCCGAGCCGCCTCTCACACGGCGAGAAAGCCACACTCTTCTATATCGGGTCCGTTCTCTACGCTCCGGCCAACGGAGTGATTTTTGTGGACAATCCGGGTATGTTTCTCCACAATTCGATACTCGGACGCTTCTGGAACACAATCGAAGCGATGCGACCCGATTGTCGGTTTGTATACACGACCCACGACGTGGATTTCGCCGCGTCGCGCGCTGAAAACGCCATTGTATGGGTGCGCTCATACAATCCCGACACACTGGAATGGGACTACGACCTGCTCCCCTCCGACAGCGGCCTGTCGGAAGACCTCTATATGGCCCTTGTGGGCTCCCGGCGCCCTGTGCTCTTCATCGAAGGCGATTCCACCCACTCGATCGACGCCAAGCTGTATCCGCTGGTATTCAGAGATTTTTCGGTTAAATCGCTCGGGAGCTGCAATAAGGTAATCGAAGCGACACGCGCCTTCAACGATCTGCGTGCGTTCCACCATCTTGAAAGCTTCGGCATAGTGGACCGCGACCGCCGCGACGAGCAGGAAGTGGAATATCTGCGCGGAAAGCATATTTTTGTGCCGGAAGTAGCCGAAATCGAAAACATTCTCATGCTTGAGGATGTGGTGAAGGCCATGGCACGGGCCTACGGCCGCGACCCGGAGAAAGTTTTCTCCTCGGTAAAATCGGCGATACTTGCGATGTTCCGCCACGATCTCAGGCAGCAGGCGCTTCTGCATACGCGCCATCGCGTGAAGCGTACGCTCGAATATCGCGTGGACGGCCGTTTCAACAACATCAACGCCCTCGAGGAGCATATGAACACGCTTGTCAGCTCGCTCAACCCGCGCGGCCTTTACGAGCAGATGTGCCGCCAGTTCTCCCAGATTGCCGGAACGGGCGACTACGCCGGAGTCCTCAGATACTACAACCAGAAGTCGATGGTGCCCGGCTCCAATGTGGGCCAGATGCTTGGTCTCAAAGGCAGTAAGGATGCCTATGTGCAGGCAGTGCTCGGAGTGATGAAAAGCGAGTCGCCGCATGCCGAAGCCATAAGGAGGGCAATAATGAAGTGCTTCGGAATCGAAAGGAATCCGGAGCTATAAGTAACTGCTCAGGATTATTTCGACCAGTTACGTAGCTGTTGCACATATACGTCATAATCATACATATTTCGAGCCGAGACACACGAATTTCGGCTCTGATGCACCATACCCGGCCGAAAAGCGTTATATTTGTATACAAATTTCCAGGACTGAATCAATATAATATCTACAACCATATGCTACAATTCATTACAAGGCGGTCCGACAGGTGGACAACAGCCGAACAGGCTGCTAAAGCCATAGAAGGCGGCTGCCGCTGGATTCAGCTTTCCGCTGAATCGCTCCCGACGGAGACACCACACCGCCGCGAGGCAGTCGAGGGCCTTATTCCCATCTGCAAGGAGAACGAGGCCTTCCTGATTATCGAGGATGATGTCGATCTCGTAGACCTTCTGAAGGTGCACGGCGTATGCCTGCACGACAATTCCCGAAGTGCCGCCATGCAGGCGCGCGAACAGCTTGGCGCAGAAGCCGTGATAGGCGTCGAAGCCACCTCAGCCGCCGAGATAATCGCCCTGAAGGGCCTTGATATAGATTATATCATGGTAAAGGCTCCGGCCGACGTCACCACTGCGGAAGCTATCACGGCCTTCTACTCAAGTATGCTGCAAATGCTCGAACAGCAGGGGATAGATTTCCATATCGTTGCAGAAGGGGATTATCCGGTCGAGGTTCTGACCGGCTTGCTTTCATCCGGGTGTGCGGGGGTAGCTGTATCCGCCCTGATAGCCGACAGCGAGAACCCCGCTTCCGCGACGGCCACCCTTCTCGATGCCCTCGACAAGGCACGCAAAAAAGCCGAGGACGACTGACCGCAATTCCATACAAACCATCACATTTCAACAGATATCGACAATGAAATTTATCGGCATAATTCCCGCCCGATACGCATCCACGCGCTTCCCGGGCAAACCGCTGGCCATTCTTGGCGGTAAACCCATGATCCAGCGCGTCTACGAACGGGCTTCGCTCGCACTCGACGAGGTATGGGTTGCAACCGACGACACCCGGATAGCCGATGCAGTGAAAGCCTTCGGAGGTAACGTGGTAATGACCTCCGCCGCCCACCGCAGCGGCACCGACCGCTGCCTCGAAGCATACCGCAACATCGGCTCCGACGCTGATGTGGTAATAAACATTCAGGGCGACGAGCCGTTCATCGATTCGCGTGTCGGGGTCGTCGAAGCAACTTTGTATCTGCTTGAGCCCCGACACGCGAATCGCCACGCTTGTACGCCCATATAATCCGGAAGGAGGCATCGAGGGGCTTGAGAATCCGAATTCGCCGAAAGTGGCTCTCGACGCTGAGGGATATGCGCTGCTGTTCAGCCGTTCGGTTATCCCCTATCTGCGCGGAGTGGAACGCGGTGAGTGGCCGTCGCGCCATCAGTATTACACCCATATCGGGATGTATGCCTATCGCGCCGGCACACTTGCCGAAATCACGGCACTCCCCCAGTCGCAACTCGAGCTCGCCGAAAGTCTCGAGCAGCTGCGCTGGCTTGAAAACGGCTTCCGCATCAAAGCGGCGGAAACGCATTCGGAAAGCCTGGCGATCGACACGCCGCAGGATTTGCAGGCCGCCGTCGATTATATGCTGGGCCGGACGAAATAGTGGCAATAATTTTGCTGTTTGCTTTTTTTCGGTTATTTTTGTTGCCGTTACGACTCTCGTGTATCCGTTCGGATACGAAGAAATCACTGAATTTACGATTAAATAGCAGAACCATATGCAGGATGCCGAAGCATTGAAAGGGAAAAGCCTTGCCGAATTGCGCGAAATAGGCCGGTCCATGGGAATCAAGGCC
>OGLG01001200.1_pt1 | contig 15905 bp, 23 predicted proteins | sample 1572621 | NCBI WGS metagenome assembly OGLG01 (sample SAMEA2581912, study PRJEB24529) | metagenome | biome: Human gut stool | place: China | collected 2011 | reverse complement strand
TCGTTAAATTCTGATGCAAATATAGACATTTTTTTACGATAACAAGCTATTTGTTCGCAAAAAATGAAAAAAATAACAAAATATATAGTTTAAACAAGAAAAATAATCCATCTTTTCTGCACATGAGAATTTATGACAATAAAAAGTTTTACATTTCAAACAAACCAAAAGATTGACATAAAAAACATTTCAACCAAATCAAATGGCAACAACAATTTGTTGAGTAGCGAGAAATAATTGAAAAAATAGAGGCAAATAGAAACAATTTAATGGTTTCAATCAGTTGACTGTTTGCACAGTGAAGTGAAAATATATTTTCCGGAGTACAAAGAAGCCTTTGAAAAGAAAAAAGGCTCATTTACTATTGGGCTATTGAAATGGGCATCATTCCGATCAGAAGCTTCAAAATAAGCAGGATTCTGGAAAGGAACTCATTAACCCTGATTCAAGGAAGGAGGAGTATGTATATGAAATGGTGGAAAAAAAGTCTTATGTTGATTCTTGCTGGTACATTGATCCTAACAGGCTGTAATGGAGGGGGAGAGACAGATAAAAACGTTGACAGTGGAAACGCTGGGAACAAAAATCAGACGACTGGTGTTGAAAAAGATACTATTAATTTATGTTTGAATCAGGTAGTAGAAACCTTAAATCCGTATGCAAGTGGAAGTTTAATTGACAATCAGTTATTTTATCAGCTATATGAGACCTTATTCTTTTTCAATGATCAAGGAGAATTGGAACCCCGATTGGCAGAATCATGGGAAGTCGCAGATGATGGAAGAACGTATACAATTAAGTTGAAAGAAAATGTTAAGTTCCACAATGGAGAGTATGTGACCGCAGAAGATGCGGCATGGTCTTTAGATTATGAGTTTAAATCTGGACCATTTGCTAACAAGCGAAGTGTAGTGAGTGATTTTGAAAGTGCCAGGGCTATTGACGAGCATACATTGGAATTGGTTTCCGCAGATACTAGTGCGTCTTTTTTAAGTAGCATATCACAGGTAGGATTTATTTTAGAAAAAGATGCCTTTTTAGAGGCAGTTGCAAATGAAAAAATTGGAAATGAATGGATACCTTTTGGAAGCGGACCGTATGTAATCGAATCGTATAATCCGGATGCGGAAATAAAACTGAAAGCATTTGAAGATTATTACCGTGGAAAAGCACGAATTGATAAGGTAAATTATCAGATATTATCAGATAATAATACAATTACAGTAGCCTTTGAGGCAGGCGACTTGGATTTTATAGTTGTACCAACAGCGAGATGGGGAACTATTGGCACAAATAATAATTATAATAGTTACCTTTCACCTACAAATCATACAAGCTTCTTCCATATTAATATTCATAATAACGATGCTTTATCCAATAAACTAGTGCGTCAGGCATTATCTTATGCGATTGACCGAGAAGCAATGTGTATTGCGGCATATGATGGTATTGCACAACCGGCATATTCTATGTTTAATCCAGATACGGTATTTGGAGGTTTTACAATCGAGGAGTTAGAAGCTGCGGGGGCACCAACATATCAGTATGATCCTGAAAAAGCTAAAGAATTGCTGCGGGAAGCAGGATACGAAAATGGGTTACACATTGGAACGATCCTTACAATTAATGGAAGTTACTGGGAAAAAATGTCTACAATTTTCCAGTCAAATTTAGCAGATATCGGTGTGCAGGTAGATATAGAGTTGGCTGATTCGGCGGCATGTCGTGCTAGGCGCAAAGATCATACATATCAGCTTGCTACAACAGGAACAAACTATACACCAGAGGCTAGTTATTCACAACAGTATTTTCGCTATTTAACAGATGAACAAAGAGCAGCAGGTGAATATAGTGAATTAGATGTTCAGAATGAACATTTATGGGAGGTTCTGCAGAAAGCAATTAATGAGCAGGATAATGAAAAGAGGAAAGAATACTATTTAGAATTTAATTGTATTCTCCAGGATGAAATGTATTCAATTCCGACATTTCATAAAGCAATACCATACGCATATCAAAAAGATCTTGTATGCGACCAGATTAATACAAACTATTATTATATTTACGAATTTCACTGGAAGTAATAGCTTGGCTATATTACAAATTCAAGGGAGCTGGCTATTGTAGCCAACTCCTTTGAAATAGTAATGAGAAAGGATGGAGGGATTTTATGGCGGTATATTTTAAAACGTATGGCAACTATGCTTCTAATTATTGTAGGAGTAGCATTGGTGGTCTTTTCGATTATGGAATTAACACCCGGGGATCCTGCTGTTATGATGTTAGGAGATAACGCAAGTGCAGAAAGCATTCAAGATTTTCGCGAACAAAATGGATTGAATAACCCTTTTATTATTAGATTTTTCGATTACATTTTCAATTTATTTACCAAAATGGATTTTGGCACATCATGGTTAACATCACGTCCTATATTGGAGACCTTACAGCAGAGAATTCCCATCACATTAATCATTGCAGTTTCAAGTATTGCGTTTGCAAGTATTCTTGGAGTTTTATTAGGGGTAATTTCGGCAGTAAAGCAGTATTCGGTACTGGATTATATAGCTCGAGTAACTGCCATGGTAATGGCTGCGGTACCGGTATTCTGGCTGGGAATGATGTTGGCAATTGTGTTTTCTTTAAAGTTAGGTTGGTTACCGGCTAGTGGTGTGGGCAGTTGGAAAAATTACGTTTTACCGATGATGACACTGGGAATTCCTTATTCGGCAAGAATATTACGCAGCACGAGATCTTATATGCTGGAGGCGGTAAGGCAAGATTTTATTCGCACAGCACGTTCAAAGGGAGTACCGGAACGTATAGTAATATGGAAACATGCTTTTTTTAATGCCTGCTTACCTATTATTAATACAATAGGAGTTTATATTGGAAGCTTGCTTGGAGGAGCAGTAGTAACAGAAACTGTATTTGGATGTAATGGATTAGGCAGTTTTATTATTAATTCAGTGAAAAGAAAAGATATTCCCGCTGTAACAGGCGGAACAGTTTTTTTAGCAATTATCTTTTCAATCATTCTGTTGACTGTGGATTTACTTTACGCAGTTGTAGATCCAAGAATAAAAGCTAGATATACAAAAGGGGGCAAATAGAGTATGAAGCAAGGAAGAACCATGTCACCTTTTCAAGAGAAGGTATATCGTTTTTGCCGGAATAAAATTTCTTTATTAGGATTAATGATTGTAATTGGGATAATTATTGTGATATTTTTTGGAGAAGCTATTACCCCATACGAATATGGGGTTAAGCAAGATATTAAAAATAGACTCCAGGGGCCAAGTGCTTTACATTGGTTTGGTACGGACGGCTATGGGCGTGATATCTTTAGCAGGGTAATTCACGGAACAAAATATACAATGGTTATTGCTATTCCAGCAACATTGTGTGCACAGATTATAGGAGCCATACTGGGGGCATGTGCAGCATTTTATAGTAGGTGGTTAGATGATATTTTAATGAGAATTTTAGATGTGTTTCAGGCAATCCCGGGTACATTGCTTGCCCTTGCAGTTGTGGCTGCACTGGGAACATCGCTTCCTAATCTGGTAATTGCCATGATGATTTCCAGAATTCCAGGAGCCACGCGCTCTGCTCGAGCAGTAATGTTGTCTTTAGTGGGACAGGATCATATAGATGCTGCAAGATCTTATGGGAGTCGTGACTTTCAGTTGATTTTCAGGCATATCATTCCTAATGCATTGGGGCCAATTATTGTTGATTTCACAATTAACTTATCTGCAATTACTCTGCAGGTTTCGAGTCTTTCTTATATTGGACTAGGAGTACAGCCACCTACTCCAGAGTGGGGAGTGTTACTAAGTGAAGCCAGGGAGTTTATGCAGGTCGCACCGCACACTATTGTATTTCCGGGACTGGCTATTTTATTCGCAGCATTGGCTTTTAATTTGGTCGGAGATGGTCTTAGAGACGCATTGGATCCTAGATTAAGAGATTAAGAAGTGAGGGTAAGATATGAGTGGAATAGATAATCTTTTGAGTGTGGAGAATTTGGAAGTAGTGTATACAGCACGGAGAGAAATCGTACACGCTGTAAACGGAATAAGTTTTGAACTCAAAAGGGGAGAGACACTGGGAATTGTTGGAGAAACCGGGGCTGGAAAAAGTACAACAGCTTATTCTATAATGCGTGTTCTCCCGGAGCGAACATCTAAGGTTTTAAAAGGCGAAATAAAATTTGAAGGTAGAAATCTTTTAGAAGTACCTGAGGCCATGATGCGGCATGGTATTCGAGGTGAAAAGATTTCTATGATATTTCAGGATCCGATGTCAGCACTTAATCCAATAATGAGAATTGGAGATCAAATTGCTGAGGCATTGAAATATCACAATAAGGAGAATTTGACGGCAGACAAAATAAAAGAACGTGTAGAAAGCACTCTGGAACTTGTAGGAATACAAAAAGAGAGAATGAATGATTTTCCGCATCAACTTAGTGGTGGCATGAAACAGCGAGTGATGATTGCAATTGCACTGGTATGTGAGCCTGATTTGATTATTGCGGATGAACCTACGGGTAGTGTCATATTAGTACAACACTACCCAAAAACAACACCCGTGATATTCTGGTCATTATCAATTCTAATTTCTTTAATGACAGAACGCCAAAGCGTGCGTTTTTCTTCACGGGTCAAATTCTCATAAATTGTTTTGAAATCATTATCAAGGAGCCTGCGGACGGCTGCGAAGTCTGGCGGCGGTTCAATGCTGGGTTCCGGTATCTGTTTAAGTGCAGCAGTATATATTTGATAGTCCCTTTTGTAGTCCTCAATGTCTATTAAGTCATTCACATATAATTCTTTTAACTTGGTCAGCTTCCGTTTCAGTGCTGCTTTATCAGTGCGGGCAACGGACGCTTTCTTTTTGGCTGCGGCAACTTCCCATTCCAGCTGGCAGCGTTCCAGTTCCTCTGCCAGATGTTCAAACAGCCACTTTTCCACGACGTCTTCACGGGCTGAATGATTATGAGAGCAGCGCCCACGCTGGAAATGCTGGTTGCAGCGGTAATAATAATAATCACTTGACTTGTACCCGACCAGTTTATGCCCACATTCAGCGCAAGTCAGAATGGAAGTGAAAATATATACCTTGCCAGACGGAACAGAACGTGCGTTGCGTTCCAGAAGCGCTTGCACACGGTCAAACTGCTGCTTGCTGATGATTGCCGGGCAGAAATGGTCATTGAACCTGCCGCCCCGGTCATACACCCCAGTATACAGCTTTTCTTTCAGCATACGCCGGAAAGTGGCGTCACACCAGTTCACGCCGTAGGTTTCCCGGATATAGCGGACAGTAGCACGCTGGGAAATCGAAGTTTCAAAGTAGTTGAAAGCGTCTTGCACAATGGCTGCGTCTTCTGGCACAACTTCCAGCCGCTTTCCCGCATTAACACGGAAGCCAAAGGGGGCAGAGCCGGAAACAACGGTGCCGTGGGCAATCTTACTGTCAAATACAACGTCTATTCGTTCCCCGTCAATGTCCGCTTCATTCTGGGCAATGGACAGCTTCACGTTAATATACAGACGCCCGTTTGCGGTTGTGGTGTCATATTCTTCATCAGTGGTTTTCCAGTCGCAGTTGTGCGCTTCCAGAACTTCCATGATTTTATAATAATCTGCCACGGAACGAAACCAGCGGTCAAGACGGCAGAAAAGCAGAATATCCACTTCATCACGCTTCACACTGTCCATCATGCGTTGAAAGTCGGTTCTTTTATGAATGTTCTTTCTGGCGGTCTTGGCAGCGTCAATGTAAATTCCAACAATGACCCAGCCACGTTCCCTTGCGTATGCTTCCAGTCGTTCTTGCTGGGCTTCCAGTGACAGACCTTTTATTTTCTGCTCTTCCCCGGAAACCCTTATATATAAAGCAACCCGGACAAGTTCCGGGCTTAAATCAATCTTTTTCACTATTGTATCACCTGCATTTCCTTTCATTTCCCGCCTGCTGGTGATATAATCAAAATTGCAGACGGTATTGTTGTATCTGGTATGACATATCTTTGCACGCCCCGGAAGTGTTCCCAGCACGACCGGGGCATTTTGTTTTATTAGTCTTTCAGAATGTCGTCTGTAAAGGCTGTTATTTTCTGACTTACAAAAGAAGAATAGTTTTCTAAATCCTGTTTAGGGTTATCACCTTGCAGCATGACAAATTCAGATAAAGCAACAATCTGATTTTGTACGTCAATCAAGGCTTGACCGTAGTATGAAACGTCTGGACCGAAGCCAACGGAAGAAACCTGCTCATAATGCCACGCAGCACGCTTCTTTAAATCCACCAGAACAGGAACGGACGCTTTTTGCAGCTGGGAAACGGTCTTTGCGTCGGAGTGTACCAGCTGCCCCCAGCGTGTCAGCTGTTCTTCCGTGATGTATCGTGGGTCTTCCGGGTGTCGCTTTATGTGTATAAAGCTATACAGACAGAAGATACCGAACAGGGCGGCAACAACTGAAAAAATAACATGAGAAGAAGCAAAGAGGAACACGGCACCAGCCAGAGCAACGACGCCGAACACAACAAAGCTGGCGTCTGGTCTTTCCTGCAAAACTGCCGTGGTCTTTGGCGGCTTCTCTTTTGGCTGCGCAGCTGCTTTCTGAACTTTAGCAGGAGCAGGAGCGGCAGCAGGAGAGGAAGCAGAGGAACTGGCGGCGGCAGCAGTGGAAGAAACACGGCTGCTGACTGTCTTTTTCTTTTTGCTTTTCAAATTCTCGGTCTTAACGTAAGAAACACCAGTGCCGGGAACCCCTATGCTGGTTGTGACCCTGCCGCTGCTGTTTATACTTTTACGATACCCCTTGACGCCTGCACTTATACCAACGCTTTTCTTGCTGATGTTAAGACGGACGCCGGGAGCAATTTTCACGCTTTTTCTGAAACGTAAACCCATATAAAACCACCTTTCTTGCGAATATCCACAAAAACATAGAAATTATAATAGTGAGTGCGCCCAGCCTTGCCACGCTGGAAAGGTGGTCACACATGATAAAAAAATATATACACTGGTATGATTGCAGAGTGTACGCAATCTATTACAGCAGCATAAACACTATTTATTATAATTTAGATTTCAATGGAGCAACGCAACTTATAATTTGTAAATAGCGGGGGACGCTGGGTGCGTTATCACCCGGCGTCTGTCCCGGAAACACTGCCAGTGTCAACGGGCGGGCACTGGGCTTCTAAATCTTCTGGATTGTCTGGAACTAACAATGCAGGGTCCGCAGTAACAGCAGCGACAAGCCTGCGTTTGAAAAATTCCACGGCAGTTCTTCTAATTTCTGGGTCAAGTTCAAAGTACGTCTTTATGATTTCCAATTCAAGACCCGTGGCACCTTTAGACTTCACGAAGTCGTCAAGGCTGAATGTGTCCGGCTGTATATACATTTCACCAGAACCAGTGCGCAACCATTCTTCATTCACATTATAAAGAAGACAGATTGCCTTGATTGTCTGGTCAGTGACGGTTGAGCCGTCCCGTTCCATGTAGCTGACGCCAGTTTGCTTCATTCCCAGACTTACTGCAAATTCAGTCTGGCTGATGTGCAAAACATCTTTTCTAAAATGCTTCACACGTTCATTGATAGTCATTTGACTTCACCGCCTTTCTTTTATGTTTAAAGAATAGCAGTAACCGCTAAAAAAGTCAATATTAAAAACGGAAAAAGGGTTGACAAATAGCAGTAACCGCTATAATATATAGTTAAACAAGCAGTAACCGCTACAACAGAAGCGTTTACCGCTTGCGAAACCACACAGCATGAAAGGAGGAACAGACCATGACAGAAGTTAAAAACATGGAAACCATGATTGCAACTGAAAACCAGCAGGAAGCAACAGAGGTCATGGCTTTTCTGGGGGAACTTGAACCGCAGGAAAAGAAAGACTTTCTGGTGTTCATGCAGGGCATAAGATTTGCAAAGGGCATGGCACAGAAAATTGCGCCGCAGTCCGTATAAAGGAGGGCGCAGGAATGGAAGTACAAGGAACATTCAATGCCCAGCGCTTTTTTGAAACGCTGGCGCTGATTATATCCCAGCGGGAGGGCGTGAAAGTCACCGTGACAGTGACACAGCCAGAGCCGGAGAAGAAAGAAAAGCAGTCAGCGTGAGCGCCGGGCAGCAGCAGAAACAAAGGTTTTTCAAAAGTCAATAGCAGTGAATAGCAGCAAGGCTGTTCAAATAAAAATCATACCAGATACAAGGAGGAAAACCACAAAATGAAAGAATTTGTGAAGAAAAAAGCAGTCATTGTCATGGACAGTGCAGGACTGCCAAACTGCATGACCATGTTTTATATGGAGCCGGGGACCTATGAGCCGGAGGACGTGCCGGAACTGTTCAAAATCAGAAACAAGATTGTTCCTGCGGTTCTGGTGTCGCAGTTCACCAACACCATGATTAAGGGCGTCCCGGCGTCCTTACCTTACCAGCAGCCAAAACACACTATCAGTTATGATGAAGCGGCGGCAGCCTGCGGAAGAAAAGGCAAGGGCTGGCACCTTATGACAAATACAGAGTTTGTCTATCTACTGCATGAAGCAGAGGAACTGGGGCACACAATCGGCGGTAATACAAACTACGGCAGCAACTCAAAGAATGAGCAGGAAAGCGGCGTGAGATACGACAGCGCCGGACGCACGCTGACCGGGTGCGACCCCCTCACATGGTCCCATGACGGAACAGCAGACGGCGTGTTTGGTCTTTGCGGTAATTTCTGGGAATGGGTCACGGGCTTGCGTCTGCACAAAGGCGTTGTGGAATACACGCCGAACAACGACGCAGCAGTTGAGGGCTACACAGAGAAGCCAGACTGGACCGTTGCAGAGGTGAACGGCAGACCGTTGAAGCTGTACGGCAACAGTGCTGGTGATGTGGTAATGTCCGTTGCGGAAGAAATCGAAGAAAACTGGGAGGGCTGCCACATGGCAGACTTGCAGCTGGAAGAACTGGACGAAGTGCCGGAAATTGCGTACAAGCAGGGAATTGTACCGCATGACTGGAAGCATGAAACAGCTGGACTTTGGGCAGACAGCGAACTTGAAGAAAGCGTGCCTTTCCGGGGTTCGAGTTTCAACAACACTTCCTACGGTGGTGCTGGTGCGCTGAACTTGTACAACGCCCGTTCTTTCGTCTACGGCGATGTGTCCTTGCGTTCCGCTTTGTTCTTGGAAGACTGGGAACTGGTAACTGAATTACTGAAAGCGGGTGCGACAGCGCACGCATAAAGAACAGACGTTCTGATATTTGACCCATGAAAAAGGGCAAGCAAAAAGCCTTTGAAGATGTGTCGGAAACACAAAATCAAAGGCTTTTCAAAAGTCAATATGTAATAATTCAATACACGTTTATTATACCATATTGGCGGCTACAAGTCAAACATTTTAGAGGGCGAAAGCCTTTGAAAATAGCGGGTTTCAAACCTGTTAAACGGGCTTGTATGGGGTATTAACATTCCTACGAAATATATAAATATATATACGCTGTATGGATAATGAACAGGAGGGATAAGAGGGAGAAGAAGAACCCCACCCCACTTCTGGTATACCCTTATACGCTTAAAACGGTATAGGACAGAAAAGGAAGTGCAGTGGTGTTCATAAGGGAGAAGAAGATAGACTGCGCAGAGTATAGAGAAGTGGATATAATACCACGAACAGAAGCAGCAGAGCAGGCAAGCAGAGGAAAGAGGGGTAAGAAAAGAAAGGTTAATGCCCCAAAGCAAAAGGACTTGAACGACAAGAACGCTAAACGCTATCTGGTACAGTTGGGAAATGGCAACTTCCACATAGGGGACCTGCATACAAGTTGCACATATAGCGCAGAGAACCTGCCGGGAACGGTAGAGGAAGCAGAAAACATTGTGACAAACTACCTGCGGAGAATAGCATACCGCAGAAAGAAGCTGGGGTTAGAACCCCTTAAATACATACTGGTAACAGAATACAAGTACAGCAAGGATGGTCAGTGTCTTAAAAGAATACATCACCATATCATTATGAACGGTGGTTTAGACCGTGACGACGTGGAATTGATGTGGACGAAAGACCGTATCAACTGGAAGAAGACAGACGACCCAGAGTATAGAGCCAGTATAAAGCAGCTGGGCTGGGTTAATGCAGACCGCCTGCAAATGAATGAGAACGGCATAGAGGGGCTTTGCAAGTATATTGTGAAAGACCCGCAGGGAAAGAAACGCTATTCAAGCAGCAGGAACCTTGACCGCCCGGAAACAACCAGAGAGGACGGAGGGGAAAAGCAGCAGCGTGACCAGAACCACTGGAAGTATAGCCGCAATCTGTCAGACCCAACGGAAAAGTGCAATGATTTCAAGTACAGCAAACGCAAGGTAGAGCAGCTGGCGAAGTCACCAGACGGCGGGCTGGAAGAATTTAAAAAGATTTACAGTGATTATGACATTGTTTCATGCGAACCCGTGTTTTATGAACAAACCGGGTGGCATATTTACTTGAAAATGTGGAAAAAGAAGCCCAAAAAGGGCAGAAAGGAGGATAAAAAGTGCAGTTAGGTGAATTGATAGAGAAAATGACGACCAGTGACCGTCTGGTTATCATCAACGCTGCCGGGCAGGTGATATACCGTGGCTATGCGGCAAACTTTGCACACGGGACAATAAACCCATTGCGCCGGGTGAAACGCTTTGGGCTGGGTATGGAAACGTACAAGCGCACAGAAAAGATGTGGGACTGGGCAAACATACGGGAACTGCCGGAGCAGATACCAGTTGAACAGCTAGGACAATATGACATAGGGCAGCTGCAACAGCTGTTATTTATCCGGGTGATTTTGGAGGAATAAGGCATGGAGAACGAAAAGAAAGCATGGCAGACGCCAGAATTGCAGGAAATGGCAGTTGTTGTCCTATCACTGCACCAGAAATGGTGGCAGAAAATGGCAGCAGGTGAAAAGGTTCTGGAACTGCGGAAGTCAAAGCCGCAATGCAAAGCGCCGTTCCGGGTGCTGGTGTATGTCACAGGCGGCGTGGGCGTAGTCGGTGAATTTGTCTGCCCGGAAGTTCTGGAAATCAAGAACTTTGAAGAAGCAGAAAAGAAAAGCCGGGTGCCAGCACATGACATTCACAATTATGCGGCGGGCAGTAGAAACAAGGTGTATGGCTGGGAGATAACAGCCGTCAAGGAATATCCACAGGCAGTGGCGCTGGAAGAACTGGGAATGAAGCGTGCGCCGCAGTCGTGGCAGTATGTGAGGTAGAGAACATGGACCAGATACAACGGGAAAAGATAGCTGCAAAGCTAAAGAAAATTAAAGCATTGGCAGAACGTGGAGTAGGCGGCGAGAAAGAAACCGCAATGCGTATGTATGAGGACTTAAAAGCCAGATACGAACTGGAAGACGAAGAAATCATGCTGGACGCAGTAACGCTTCACTGGTTCGGATATGCAACGGAACTGGAAGAAGAACTGCTGACCCAGATTTTCTACAAGGTCACGGGCGGCACGACATATCACATTTACACGGGCAAATACAGCCGCAGGAAGAAGCGTGGCTGCGATTGCACAGAGATTGAAGCAGCGGAAATCACATTGCTTTTCAATTTCTACAAAGCGGAATTGAAGCGGGAACTGGAAGCGTTCATGGTAGCTTTCAGAAGCGGCAACAACCTTTACCCGGACAAGACCGCCCGTTGCTACAAAGAGAACAACGGACCTGCGCCGGAGAGAACCGACGAAGAAAAGCGAATGTTGAAAAAGGCTGCGTGGTATTCACAGGTGCTTGACAAGAGAAGACCGCCACGGGCACTGATTGGAGAACCGGAGGTGGAAGAAGATTGAGTGAAGACAGAAAGAAAATCATTGCAAAGCTGATAAAGATAAAAGCCCTTGCGGAACGTGGCGTGGGCGGGGAACAGGCAACAGCGCAGCTGATGTATGACACCTTAAAGAAGCGTTACGGCATAACAGACGAAGAAGTGAGCCGGGCAGCAGGCGGCACGGTGGATATAACAGAAATTGACTTGAAACAGTGCTGGGGGCTTGCGTTTGCACTGGGTGTGATAGCAAACAACCTGCAAGACGAAATGGAGTTATGCACAATTTGTCCACATACTCACACAGAGGATTGCGCAGGGTGCGGCACGCACGAGAACATAAAGGATTTGCAGATACAGTATGAAACCATGAAGCAGAAACTTGAAGAAGTGGCAATGGAGGTATAGGGCATGGCAAGAACAAAAATACTGGTGCCGCCAGAAAAGCAGTGCGGGTATACTTCCGTTATCGTTTCATACAGCACAGGGATTGACAGCACGGGCGCTATTTACTGGGCAACACAGAATTTTGCGCCAGAAAAAATATTCCTGCTGTACTGCGACACTGGCGCAGAATACAGCGTGAATGAAGCATTGTTTTTCAATACTGCAAAGGTTCTGGGACTGAAACCAATATTGCTGAAAGCGCCGAAAGACTTTCTGTATCTGCTTTTGAATGAGCGGTTGAAGTTCCCGGACAGCAAGAACCGCTGGTGTACGGCGTATCTGAAAACGGCGGTGACTGACCACTGGATAAGGACACACCGGGACATACTGGGCGAAAAGTGTTTGTTCATATCCGGGGAACGCCGGGACGAAAGCAGAGGGCGTGCAAAGCTACCAGAATGTGAGTATCACAGCACGACGTTGAAAACAGAGCGCAAGGGCAAGTTTGAATGTCATTGGCTGCGCCCGGTGCTGGACTACGAAAAAGGCAAGATGTTTGAGTTTGGAAAACGTTTGGGGCTAGACCCGCACCCGTGTTATGAATACATTGACCGTTGCAGCTGCATGATGTGCATATTTGCGAAAAATGAACAGGTCATGGAGAACATGAAGCGGCACCCGGAAGCAATGCGGAAATGGGTAGACGCAGAAGCAAAGCTGGGGTTCACATGGAAACAGAAAACAAGCCTGCAAGAATTGTGGGACCAGTGTTTTGATATTGACGACGTGACCGAAACAGACACACCAGAACAGACGGGAGGTGACGCCGGGTGTCAGAAACAAGAAAGCGAAGAAAAAAGCCGCAGGAGGTAAAGACAATGAACGAAGAACAGAGAATGGCAGAGGTTGAGAGGTTCAAGAACTACTTTGCGTACATAAACAGACCGGGAGCAGATAAGCTGCTTGCGTGGTTGGAAGAAGTAGGGTTTTTCACAGCACCAGCAAGCACGAAGTATCACGGAGCATACGCAGGCGGTCTGGTGGAGCGTACAAACAATGTATACCGCAGATTGGTGAAGCTGGCAGACGAAGAAGACAAAAGGCTGGGCAGAACATATCCAGAATATACGGTGGACACAATCGCAGTTGTGGCGCTTCTGCCTGATGTTTGCAAGGCAGACGCATATAAAATTAAAAAAGAGGACCTTAACTGCCCATACAAAACAGTGGTGAAAAAGGTGTACTGGACGTACACAAACAATTTACCGCTGGGACACGGTGAAAAATCGGTTATACAGATTATGCGCTTTATGCAGTTGAGCGAAGAAGAAATGCTGGCTATACGCTGGCACATGGGCGCTTTTGATTATGCAACAAAAGGTGGTAGCTGCGATATGAACAACGCTTTTGCGGGCAGCAGGCTTGCAGTCATGCTGCACATTGCGGATATGGAAGCAACACACCTTGACGAAAGGAAAGAAAAACATGAGTAGAGCATATTACAGAAAGCGCAGTGAAGCCACAGAGCAGGAAAGAGTTATAAACTGGGCGACGTTCTACGCAAAGGACTTCCCAGAACTGGAATTGCTGCACCATATCCCAAACGGCGGCAGCAGAAACCAGCTGGAAGCCGCCAACCTCAAACGGCAGGGCGTGAAAGCCGGGGTGCCGGACTTATGCTTGCCAGTACCCAGAAACGGCAAACACGGGCTGTATGTGGAAATGAAGTGGCAGAAGAATAAAACCACGGACAAGCAGGACTGGTGGCTTGACCAGCTGCGGCAGCAGGGATATGAAACGGCGGTCTGCTGGACTGCGGAAGACGCAATGGACACCATAGCGGGTTATCTGGGAGTTATGGAGCAGACAGGAAGAAAGGTGGAAGAGTAAATGGGAGCAATGGACCACACATTGAAACAGACAGTGCCATATTACAGCACCATGAAGCGTGCAGGGGCGTTCAGACAGCCCCAGAAGCCACAGAAGCGGCAGAAAAGAACGACGCTGACAGAATATAGCCAGAACGGACAGAAAGCCGTATTGAAGCCGCACGTTACCGTCAATCAAGCAGCAAAGAAACTGTATGATTATGAGCAGACGGGACTTTCACCGCATGAGGTAGCAAACCTTGTTGAGCAGGTGCAGAACTTGACAAGGCGTGTCAAGAAGTATGAAAGCTGGGAAGAATGACAGACGTTGAACGCTGCGTGATATGTAACGAGATTATCCCGGAGGGTTCGCAGGTCTGCACCGCCTGCCAGAAGAAATATGACATTGTGACCGGGGAAACAGAGGAAATGGCACAGGAGTTGCGGGACGTGGCAGCAGTGCTGAAAATCACGGAAGCCACAGACACGAACATTAGAACGTCAATGGAAAGCATACTGCGGATAGCAGACAGGCTGGAAAGGAAAAACAAAGGTGAAAAAAGACGATAAAATCAAATTACCCCAGTATTTGCCGTTAATCGTAAAAGCAAGGTTACATACTGGCGGCAGAGAGTATGAGAAAATCAAACAGGAATTAAAGGGGCAGGGCTTCACCTGCAATCAGATGAAAAACATGGTGCGTGAGGGTAACTACTTTGACGGAATAGTGCTGTATTTGTCAAAGTGGAACTGGGACAACCACGAAAGCTGGCACCTTTATAGCTGGGACGATAAAGACGACGAAAAAGTTATGCTGGGAATTTATGAAGCGGAGCAGTACCACCCATACAACCGATATAAGGGAGATTTTGAGAAGTTCCAGAGCGACTGGAAAAACGAGGAATACGACCCCGGTATGACATTCACTTTCAAAGACAGTGAAGTTGAGGTGCTGGAAGTCCTGCAAGAGGAAGTGGACAACATAGACCATGAAGCAGTTAAAAAGCAGGTGGCGGCGGCAGAGGACGCACAGTACCAGAAACGGAGAAAACAGCGACAGCGCCGCAAGCAGAGAGCCAGCAAGGGCAGCAGGTATCACAGAAAATTCTTTTGACGGAGGAAATGACAATGGCGAAGATTTCAAAGAAAACAATAGAGAGTCTGCGGGAGTTCTTAGACCGTGGCTGCGATTATGCCGGGACACAAGAAACGGTAACAGAAATTGCAAACGAAGCGTTGAGGGAAAACGGCTGCGAGTTGTGCCAGTGTGACGACGCCAGCGTGTGCGACTGGGACGGTGACGAAGTATGCACGGTAGAAGATTTTGCAAATGTCTTCTGGGACAAAGCAGTTGAGAAAATCTTAAACGTGTTAGCTACGGAGGAATAAGGCATGGCAAAGGGTAAGAAGCATTACAGCGGCAAAGAGTTGATAAGACGCCGCCAGATAGAGCGGCAGCAGGCAGAACAGCAGCAGGGAAACAGACTGACAAAGACATTGAAACAGGTCAACCAGTTACGCCCAGTCATTGAGAGGGCAAAACAGAGAATGAGGGAGGGCAAAGAAAATGGCAGCGTTCTTGATTGAAACAGCAAAAGCACTTCTGACATTCATTGCGGTATGCGTAGGACTTGGCGTGCTGTATCTGGTGTTTGTGGTTGTTAGGGAAGTTGGTTGGATTGTAAAGCAGGAGAACCGCAGGAAATATGAGCAGGAGGGAAAAGAGAATGGAAACGGAAGTATTTAAAGCGGTGTGCCCGTTAGAGATTGGGGACACGGTAGCAATCGGAGCAGGAAAGACCGCAGCAGGAGTGAGAACGGCATATT
>OGLG01001187.1_pt1 | contig 15999 bp, 10 predicted proteins | sample 1572621 | NCBI WGS metagenome assembly OGLG01 (sample SAMEA2581912, study PRJEB24529) | metagenome | biome: Human gut stool | place: China | collected 2011 | reverse complement strand
GACAATTGTCCGAAACGATATCTTTGATTTCTTTGATGTCGTTTCGGACAATTGTCCGCTCTGTTTTTACCAATTGTTTCCGTTTGCTTCCTTCGATGATTTTTTTCTCTTCCTGTTCGATGACAATTTCTTCCGGGGTGAAACGAAGTAATATACCATTTAGTTTGGTATGGTCGTTCAGCTTTATTTCGACACTTTTACCCAGATTTTTTTGATATTGTTGCTCCACTTTGAAAGGATAACCTAGTCCGGCACTGGATACGGTCAATTCGAAATCCTCTTCATCCCGGTTGAGTGAAGATTCGATCTCCCGGCTGACGGCGATACAAGTCTGTATGTTGACTCCTTCCAGAGCATCGACAAAGACTTCGATAACATTGTCTTTAGAAATCTTCAATTCGACCAGAAATAAATGGTGTTCTGTCAGAACCGGTTCTATGAGGTGTTTGATTTCTTCCGTTTTCATCTCTTTGTTTTGCGATTGATACAAAAGAGAGGGGACATCCGTCCCCTCTCTTTGGCTTTAAACCTCTGCAAATATACGACTTAATTATTAAAATACAAAATAATCGCGGGATAAATAGGGCAAAAGTTTATAAATCTGGTTTAAACTACCGTTTTTAGTTACAACGGTTAAACTTGACTGCTGAAACCTTTGTAATCGTTGAAACTCCTGTAACTATTTCAATCGTAGTTTTAAATAGATCGGTGTCGCTTCGTTTTTGTTATATCCTCCGGATAGCTGATCTTTATAGTTTGAAGAGGAGATAAGTGGTTGTTAATTATGAGGTTGATTCAATGGGGAATATGTTTCATTTTTCTTAAAATTGAAACATATTCGTAATATTTTTATGAGTTACAAATAAAATTTGTAAGTTTGCCGAAATTTTTGAAATATGGAATTCAAGGCGAAAGATATTGCTGCATTATTAAAAGGTGTAGTTGAAGGGGATGGGGAAGTGATGGTTAATAATGTATCTAAAATTGAAGAAGGAAAGCCCAATACATTGGCCTTTCTGGCAAATCCCAAATATGAACACTATATTTATACGACAGCTGCTTCTGTCGTTTTGGTGAATCATGACTTTTCTCCTGTACAGCAGGTACCCTGTACCTTAATCCGGGTGCCTTCGGCTTATGAAGCGATCGCTTCTTTGTTGCAGATGTACGATAGTATGCGTTCCCGGCCGACAGGTATCGAACAACCTTCTTATATCGGTGAAGGGGCGGTTATCGGTGAAGCTCCTTATGTGGGAGCTTTTGCTTATATCGGTAAAGGGGCGAAAATCGGTAATGATGTAAAAATCTATCCTCAGGTTTATATCGGTGAGGGTGTTGTGATCGGTGATCATACGACGATCTATGCCGGGGCAAAAATCTATTATGGCTGTGTGATCGGTAGTGGATGTACGATCCATGCCGGAACGGTGATCGGCGCAGATGGTTTTGGTTTTGCTCCCAATGGGGATAATTATAATAAAGTGCCACAGATTGGTAATGTCGTTATTGAAGATAATGTGGAGATTGGTGCCAATGCTTGTATTGACCGGGCAACTATGGGGTCTACCCGTATAAAAAAAGGCGTAAAACTGGATAATCTGGTTCAGATCGCTCACAATGTGGTGGTGGGAGAAAATACGGTGATGGCGGCTCAGTGTGGCATTGCCGGAACAACTAAGGTGGGTGCGCATTGTATGTTCGGCGGACAGGTCGGTATTGCCGGACATCTCAGGATTGAAGACAAGACGATGCTTGCCGCTCAATCCGGGGTTACGAACGATGTCCCCGAAGGATCCGTATTTATGGGAGCACCTGCTTTCGATGTTTCGAAATATCGGAAATGTTATGTGCTGTTCAGAAAATTACCTGAATTATACGGGCAGCTCCGGGATTTGGAAAAAGAAATACAAACATTAAAGTCAAAACAATAATGTCAGTGAAACAAAACACATTAAAAGGAGAATTTTCATTAAAAGGCAAAGGTTTGCATACGGGTAAAGAAGTATGTGCTACCTTTAAGCCGGCAGCGGAAAATACCGGATATAAAATTGTCAGAGTCGATCTCGAAGAGAAAACCGAGATTCCGGCACTGGCGAAATATATTGAATTGGTAGATCGCGCCAGTTGTCTGCAAAAAGACGGAGCCAAAGTATATACTTTAGAGCATGCTATGGCTGCTTTATACGGTTGCGGTATAGATAACTGTGTGATCGAACTGTCGGGAGAAGAATTTCCGATTTTGGATGGGAGTGCCCGTTATTATGTGGAAGAGATTCAAAAAGTTGGGATTGAAGAGCAACAAGCAGAACGCCGTTATTTTTCAGTAAAGAAAAAAATGGAATTTTATTGCGAAGCTTCGGATACCCGCATTACATTATTGCCGGATGATACGTATTCTATCAATACCATGGTAGCTTACGATTCTCCTTATCTGGCGATGCAGTTCGCTTCTTATTCGGAAGCTTCTACTGATTTTGCGAAAGAGATCGCCCCTTGCCGTACTTTTGTATTTCTGCGGGAAGTGGAAATGTTGCTGGCCAATAATCTGATTAAAGGAGGAGATTTGAGTAATGCGATCGTTATCGTCGACCGTAAGATGGATCAGCCCGAAATCGATCGTTTGGCTAAATTGTTCGGTTACGGGAATATTCAGATCAAAGAAGGTGTTCTCAATAATCTGGAACTTTATTTCGATAATGAGCCTGCCCGTCATAAATTATTGGACGTTATCGGTGATCTGGCTTTATGTGGCCGTTTTATCAAAGGCCGGGTGATTGCTGAGAGACCCGGACATAAAGCAAATACTTCTATGGCCAAGATGATCTATAAAGAAATTCTGGCTGAAGAGAAAGACGATGCTTATCCTATAGATCTGGATTTAGATGCCACTCCGCTGATGGACATCAATAAGATCCGTACTTTACTGCCTCACCGCCCACCGTTTTTATTGGTCGATAAGATTTATAAAGTAACTGAAAACATGGTGATCGGTTGCAAGAATGTGACCATGAACGAGCCTCATTTTGTCGGACATTTTCCTGATGAGCCGGTGATGCCGGGCGTGTTGATTGTGGAAGCGATGTCGCAATGTGGTGGTATATTGGTGCTGAGTGGAGTGCCTGATCCCGAAAACTATTCGACTTATTTTATGAAGATCGACGGGGTGAAATTCCGGAATAAAGTAGTGCCCGGTGACACACTGGTCTTCAAATTAATCACTACAGCACCTATAAAAAGAGGTATCGTGCAGATGAAGGGATATGCTTATGTTGGAAAAAAACTGGTTTGTGAAGGAGAATTTATGGCTCAGGTCGCAAAAACCAAAAACTTATAATTATATTTGCAGGCTGAAATTTTTTATTCAGGTAATATAGTATTCATTAAATAATAAACGAATGAAACAACCGTTAGCATATGTTCATCCGGAAGCTCAGGTTGCTGATAATGTGGTGATAGAACCCTTTGTGACGATTGATAAAAATGTGGTGATAGAAGAAGGTACGCGGATCGGATCGAATGTAACTATTCTGGAAGGTGCCCATATCGGTAAGAATTGTAAAATTTTTCCGGGAGCAGTGATCGCTGCTGTACCCCAGGATTTGAAATTCAGAGGTGAAAAGACCATTGTAAAAATCGGAGATAATACGACTATCCGCGAATGTGTGACTGTTAATCGGGGCACTGCTGCTAAGGGAGTTACTGAAATCGGGGATAATTGTTTGATTATGGCTTATGCCCATATCGCTCATGACTGTAAGATCGGTAATAATTGTATCATCACCAATGCCTGTCAGTTGGCGGGTGAAGTGGTCGTAGACGATTTTGCGATTCTGGGAGGAATGACCGCTGTCCATCAGTTTGTGCATATCGGCAAACATGTGATGATCCAGGGAGGCTCTTTGATTGGAAAAGATGTACCTCCTTATGTAAAAGCCGGCCGTTTACCGCTTTCATATGTCGGAGTAAATTCTATCGGTTTGCGCCGTCGGGAGTTTTCAAACGAGAAAATTAATGAAATCCAGGATATTTACCGCATTCTTTATCAATCGGGTCTTAACAACTCCGATGCTATCGAAAGAATAGAAGCTGAAATGCCTGCTTCCAGAGAAAGGGATGAAATTATCATGTTTGTCCGCAACAGTAAGCGGGGAATCATGAAGGGATATATGGGATAATAGGAAAAAGAGGGTGAAGTCACCCTCTTTTTTCATAATAGAATTTCTTTTAGGACACATTGGAGTGAATTGTTCGAGCCGAACAATGCTTCTAAAGTGTATTTGTTGTCTGAAGTCTTCTGGAGGCATTCGGATAATATGTATTTTTACCCTATTATTTTTTATTATCGGGAATTATTGTGAGTTTCTGTTTCCCGGTAATTATGATAGTGTAAATTTATCAGCTACATTTTCCTCTTAGATATGAAGCAAAACAATCCGGAATACTGTTTTCCTATTTTCAGAGATGTTATCGATCAAATCAGAGATCAGAATTATGTCTCACAAAAATAGCATGCAATTTTATTTCAAATTACATGCTTTTTGATAGGTTTTGGGAAGCTATAAAAAAAACTCCCGTTTCCGGGAGTCTTGTAATTTAAAGTTTCGGTCCTGCAGCAACCAGAGCTTTACCGGCAGCATTACCCTCAAATTTCTTGAAGTTTTTGATGAACCGTTCTGAAAGATCTTTTGCTTTGGTTTCCCATTCGCTTGCGTTAGCATAAGTATCGCGGGGATCGAGGATTTTCGGATCTACGCCCGGCAGAGCGGTCGGAACAACGAAATCAAAGAACGGGATCGTTTTGGTCGGAGCTTTATCGATAGAACCGTCCAGGATGGCATCGATGATACCACGGGTATCTTTAATAGAAATACGTTTGCCGGTACCGTTCCATCCGGTGTTTACTAAATAAGCTTTAGCACCTGATTTTTCCATTTTCTTTACCAGCTCTTCTGCATATTTGGTGGGATGCAGTGATAAGAAAGCAGCTCCGAAACAAGCAGAGAAAGTCGGTGTCGGCTCGGTAATTCCACGCTCTGTTCCTGCCAATTTTGCGGTAAATCCGGACAGGAAATAATATTTTGTCTGTTCTGCGTTCAGGATGGATACCGGAGGCAATACTCCGAATGCGTCGGCTGACAAGAAGATAACCTGTTTGGCTGCCGGGCCTTTAGATACCGGTTTGACGATATTCTTGATGTGATAGATCGGATAAGAAACACGGGTGTTTTCAGTTACCGATTTGTCGTTGAAATCGATCTTGCCGTTTGCATCTACAGTTACGTTCTCAAGAAGAGCATCTCTTCTGATTGCGTTGTAGATGTCAGGCTCTGACTCTTTGTCAAGGTTAATAACCTTAGCATAGCAGCCGCCCTCAAAGTTAAATACACCGTTGTCGTCCCAACCGTGCTCGTCATCACCGATGAGAAGTCTTTTAGGATCTGTTGAAAGTGTAGTTTTACCTGTACCTGAAAGGCCGAAGAAGATAGCTGTGTTCTCGCCGTTCTTATCTGTGTTAGCTGAACAGTGCATTGAAGCAATACCCTTAAGTGGGAGGTAGTAGTTCATCATTGAGAACATACCCTTCTTCATCTCGCCGCCGTACCATGTGTTTACGATAACCTGCTCACGGCTTGTGATGTTGAACATTACAGCTGTTTCAGAGTTAAGACCGAGCTCCTTGTAGTTCTCAACCTTAGCCTTTGATGCGTTGTAAACAACGAAATCAGGCTCAAAGTTCTCAAGCTCTTCAGCAGATGGCTTGATGAACATATTTGTTACAAAGTGAGCCTGCCAAGCAACCTCAACGATGAAACGAACTGCCATTCTTGTATCGTGGTTAGCGCCGCAGAATGCATCTACAACATAAAGCTTCTTGTTTGAAAGCTCTTTCTTAGCAAGCGCTTTTACAGCTTCCCAAGCTTCCTGTGTTGCAGGATGGTTGTCGTTCTTGTATTCGTCAGAAGTCCACCATACAGTGTCCTTTGAATTCTCGTCCATAACGATGAACTTATCTTTAGGTGAACGGCCTGTGTAAATACCGGTCATAACATTAACTGCGCCAAGCTCAGTTTCACGTCCAACCTCATAGCCTTCCAAATCAGCCTTTGTTTCCTCGTTAAAGAGTTCGTCATAGGAAGGATTGTGGATAATTTCAGTAGTACCGGTAATACCATACTTAGTTAAATCAATCTTTGCCATTTCAGTATCAACCTTTCTGTTTCTTAAATTACATAGTATCAGAATTTGCGGTGAGTTGTAATTACCAAACAATCTACACTGCAATAACCTATGTTCGTTAGTATTTTAGCATAATTTTTTACCCTCGTCAAGCCAATTGCCAATTAATTTGGTCGGTTTTGTCGTATTGTGGTTTTTTCGACATCAACACTGTATTTGTATATTGATAAGAGGTGAAAAAAGTGCTATAATATTGTATTATAAGCAGGTTTATTCTGTATATTCAGCACTTTAAAAAGCAAAGAAAATTTACCGTTACGGGAGGATATTATGAGCCTTGTTGAATTTAAAGATGTTTACAAAATATATAAAATGGGCGAAGTGACTATTAACGCTGTCGAGGGTGTTTCTTTTAATATAGAGCAGGGCGAGTTTTGCGTGGTAGTCGGTGCATCGGGTGCAGGCAAGACAACCGTACTTAATATTCTCGGCGGAATGGATACCTGTACAAAAGGCAGTATTATTGTCGGCGGCAGAGATATAAGCAAGCTGAAAGACAAACAGCTTATTGAATACAGACGGTTTGACATTGGTTTTGTATTTCAGTTTTATAACCTTGTACCTAACCTTACCGCAAAAGAAAATGTAGAGCTTGCAACGCAGATAAGTAAAAATCCGATGGACAGTACAGAGGCGCTTGAAAGTGTCGGACTTTCACAGCGCAGTGCAAACTTTCCCGCTCAACTTTCGGGCGGTGAACAGCAGAGAGTTTCTATTGCAAGAGCACTTGCCAAGCGACCTAAACTTTTACTTTGCGATGAGCCAACGGGTGCTCTTGACTATAACACTGGCAGACAGATTTTAAAACTTTTGCAGGAAACCTGCCGAAAAGAAAATATGACGGTAGTTCTCATAACCCACAATTCAGCAATTACCCCAATGGCAGATCATATTATAAAGATGAGAAGCGGCAGGGTAATTATGGATGTTCACAATGATGAACCTAAAAATGTTGAAGAAATCGAATGGTAATTCATATTTTCTGCGAAAGGGGAGAGGACATTGACTAAAACCCTGTTAAAAAATACTTTCAGAGAAATTGCAAATTCTAAAGCAAGGTTTATTTCTATACTTGCGATTATTGCACTCGGCGTTGGATTTTTTGCCGGAATCAAAGCTACGATTCCGTCAATGTACAATATGGCAGACGAGTATTATTCTCAATCCGATCTTATGGATTACAGGCTTGTATCTACTGTCGGATTTGATAAAGATGATGTAAAAGCGGTTGAAAATCTTGACAATGTAACCGATGTTATGCCATCGTATTTTGCCGACCTTGTTTTAAAGTCAAACGGAAACGGCGGTAACGGCAAGGTTATAAGAGTAACCGCTGCACCTAAAAGTTATAACAATAATAAAAATCTTAATACATTAAACATAAAAGAGGGAAGACTACCCGAGAAAAAGGGTGAAATCCTTGTTGAATACGGCAGTGTCGGCAGCAGTGATTATAAAATCGGCGACAAGGTTGTATTTGGAAGTGAAAGCGGAGAATCCAATGCACTTGATATGGTAGATACGCTTGAATATACTGTCGTCGGTAAAGCGGAATCACCTATGTTTATTTCATATCAGCGTGGCTCAACTACAATCGGCAACGGCAATATTGCAGCATTTATGTATATTTATCAGGATGATTTTGTAACCGAAAGATATACGGAAATGTATGTGAAAACCGTTTTTTCTGACGGCGACGGTTCAGCCTTTGATGACGAATACGAAAAAGACATTGAAAGCTTTACAACTGTTCTTGAAAATACCGCCGATTTACGCTGTGAGGTATTTGATAAAGATGTTATAGGCAAAGCAAAACAGGAACTTGAGGACAGTAAAAACGATTATGAAACCGAAAAATCCGAGGCTCTTACAAAACTTGATGATGCAAAAGCAACTTTAGATAATTCGGAAAAAGAATATACAGATAAGATTTCAGATGCACAATCGCAACTTGACACAGCCAAAAAGCAGATAGATGACGGAAAAAGTCAGCTTGAAACTGCTAAAGAAGAATACAAAAACGGCATTGCGACAGGTGAAAGCGAACTTTCTTCTGCACAGGCGGAACTTGACAGTGCAAAAGCCGAATATAATGCAGGCGTTGAAGAATATAATTCAAAAATCAGCATAGCGGAAGAAACTCTTGCCGAAAAAGAAGATGAATTCAATGCCGCAAAAAGTGAATTTGAAAACAATCAAAAGCCGCAGCTTGAAACCGCAATAGCAACTTGTAAATCACAGATTGAGGCTTTACAGGCGCAAATTGAGGTTACAGAGGACGAAACCGCTCTTGCTGTATTGCAGGAACAGCTTACACAGGTTCAGGCAGTTTTAGCAGATTGTGAAACAAAACTTGCTATGGCGCAAGAACAGCTTGATACGGCAGAACAACAGCTGAACAACGGAAAACAAGAGCTTGAAACACAAAAAGCGGAAGGACAGGCACAGCTTGACTATGCACTTGCTCAAATTCAGAGTGCAGAACAGCAGATTGCGGACGGACAAGCACAGCTTGAAAGTAAAAAAACAGAGGGACAAGCTCAAATATCGCAGGCTGAAACCGAACTTGCTACAGCACAGGAAAAATATGACAACGGAAAGTCCGAACTTGAGGAGCAGAAAATAAGCGGCAGACAAAAGCTTGATGACGGTTGGAAAGAATACAATGATTCAAAAGCCGAGGCTGATGATAAATTTAAAGAGGCAGAACAAAAAATTGCCGACGCACAGGAAGAAATAGACGCTATAGCAGATCCCGAGTGGTATGTGTTTGACAGGTCGGATAATCCGGGGTATTCAACCTTTGAGCAGAATGTTGAGCGACTCGGTGCAGTGGCATCAGTATTCCCGATGTTCTTTTTACTCGTTGCGGTTTTGGTTTGTGTAACCACAATGTCAAGACTTGTAGAGGAAAAGCGTAAAGAAATCGGAATATTAAAAGCGCTCGGCTACAATAACTTAAGCATAATAATGAAATTTGCGATTTATGCTGTTTTTGCAGGTGTAATCGGTTGTACCGTAGGTGTATTAATAGGCATAAATACACTGCCGTATATTATTTATAATGCATATCAGATTATGTATTATATGCCTGACATCAGCATTGTACCTGATGCACAGAGTATTATACTCGGTACGCTTGCCGCCGTACTTTGTACATTGCTTGTTTCTGTAATAGTATGTGTAAGAGAATTAAGCCAGAGCTGTGCAAAAATTCTAAGACCTAAAACTCCGAAAGCAGGCAAGAGGATACTGCTTGAGAGAATTACTCCGATATGGAAACATATGAATTTTTCCGCAAAGCTGACTACAAGAAATATTTTCAGATATAAATCAAGAATGTTTATGACAATCATAGGCATTGCAGGCTGCACGGCTTTGATAGTTGCGGCATTCGGACTTAAAAACAGCTTTATTCCGCTTACCGATACACAGTTTAGCGAAATATTCAAATATAATGCGGTTGTTATTCCTAAAGAAGGCGGAACTGCCGAACAGCTTGATTATCTGAAAAATACAATAAACAATACGGGCGATGTAGCGTCAATTATGCTTGCAGGTCAGCAGGAAGTTGTTGTAAAGAAAAATAATGTTGTAAAAGATGAAAGCACTTATCTTACGGTAATGGAAGATCCGCAGAGATTTTCGGAGGTTACAGAACTTAGAACAAGGGGCGACAAAAAGCACCTTGATATTACCGATGATTCCGTAATGATAAATGAAAAAATGGCGAACGAATTGTCTGTCAAAGTCGGTGATACCGTAAGTGTAACTGTTGATGATAAAACCGCAGAACTTACAGTAGGCGGAATTTATGAACAGTATATAAAGAATTATGTGTTTATTTCTCCTAAACTTTACAGTGAAAAATTCGGAGAAGAACCGCAGTTTAATATGGCACAGGTTGTACTGAAAAATCCTGACGAACAGACTGCGTTCGGTGAAAAAATGCTGACGAATGATAAAGTAGCGGGTGTAACCTATCTTTCATCAGGTATGGGTGAAATTGAAGATATGCTCAATTCGCTTAATATGGTTGTGCTTGTTATGATTATTTGTGCAGCGGCACTTGCGTTTGTAGTGCTTTATAATCTTACAAATATCAACATTGCCGAGCGTGTGCGTGAAATCGCAACTTTTAAGGTGCTCGGATTTTACAGCAGAGAAACCTCAAGCGTTATTTATAAAGAAAATATCGTGCTTACTCTCGGAGGTATTCTTTCGGGACTTGTTCTCGGTATTTTCCTTACAAGATTTATTATTCAGACCGTTGAGGTTGACAATGTAATGTTTGGCAGAGATATTTTGCCTACATCATTCGTTTTTGCGGCTTTGCTGACATTTGCATTTGCTTTGATTGTGAATTTTGCAATGGGATTTAAGATTAAAAAAGTAAATATGGTTGAAAGCCTTAAGAGTGTTGAATAAATGGTGCCGCACATTATTTGTGCGGCATTATCTGAAAAAGATAGAATTTTTGAAATAAAAATCATTTAAAATATTGATTGCTTAGGCAAATTGTGGTATAATACAAAAGAATAGGCAATTTAGCACAATATCAGTGAAAGGAACTGTAGATATATGATAAAAGCTAATCAGTATCGCACCGTAACTTGCGGTGAGTTAAGAGAAGAAAATATCGGACAGGAAGTTCGTGTAGCAGGCTGGGTTGAAAATATCCGTGACCACGGCGGCGTAATGTTCCTTGACATTCGTGATCAGTACGGTGTTCTTCAGGTAGTAGTTCACAATGACGAGTTACTTAAGGGTATTAACAAAGAATGTACCGTAACATTAAGCGGTAAGGTAGTAAAGAGAGATGAAGAAACTATCAACTCTAAGATTGCTACCGGTTATGTTGAGGTACACACAGATGACATTACTGTTCTCGGCAAATGTAAAAACGCACTTCCGTTTGAGGTTGCCACTTCTACCAATACTTCGGAGGAGGTACGCTTAAAGTATCGTTTCCTCGACCTTCGTAATCAGAAGGTGCATAATAACATTATGCTCCGTTCACAGATTATAACATTCCTCCGTGCAAAAATGAACGAGATGGGATTTAATGAAATTCAGACACCGATTCTTTCAACTTCATCACCGGAAGGAGCAAGAGATTATCTTATTCCGAGCCGTAAGCACAAGGGCAAATTCTATGCTCTTCCGCAGGCTCCGCAGATTTTCAAACAGCTCCTTATGGTTTCCGGTTTTGACAGATACTTCCAGATTGCTCCTTGTTTCAGAGATGAGGATGCAAGAGCAGACCGTTCGCCGGGCGAGTTCTATCAGCTTGACTTTGAAATGGCTTTTGCCACACAGGAAGATGTATTTGCGGTTGCAGAAGAAGTTCTTTACGAAACATTCACTAAGTTTACAGATAAAGAGGTTTCAAAGCCTCCGTTTGTCCGTATTCCATACGCTGAAAGTATGTTAAAGTACGGTACAGACAAGCCTGATCTCCGTAACCCGCTTGTTATCGTGGAGATTAGCGATATGTTTGAGGAGACTGACTTTAAGCCGTTCCTCAAAAAGACTGTTCGTTCAATTAATGTACCGGGTGCCGCAAAGCAGTCAAAGAGCTGGTTCAAGAAGATGGAAGAGTTTGCACTTTCTATCGGAATGAAGGGCCTCGGTTATGTTAAGGTAAGAGATGATATGACTTTTGACGGTCCTATCGATAAGTTTCTTAAAGAGGGCGACAGAGAGGAGCTTATTAAGCGTAATAATTCTAACGCAGGCGATGTTATTTACTTTATCGCAGATACAGAAAAAGACGCTCCAAAGCTTGCAGGTCAGATTCGTACTGAGGTTGCTACCCGTCTTGACCTTATTGATAAGTCAAAGTTTGAGATGTGCTTTATCGTTGACTTCCCAATGTATGAGCATGACGAAACCACAGGTCAGGTAATATTTACACACAACCCATTCTCCATGCCACAGGGCGGTATGGACAGCTTGCTTCATAAGAACCCCGATGATATTCTTGCTTATCAGTATGACATCGTATGTAACGGTGTTGAGCTTTCATCAGGTGCTGTTCGTAACCACGACCTTGACATTATGATTAAGGCTTTCGAGATTGCAGGCTATACCGAAGACGAGCTTAAATCTAAGTTCTCTGCTCTCTACAACGCATTCCAGTACGGTGCTCCGCCACATGCAGGTATGGCTCCGGGTGTTGACAGAATGATTATGCTCATTACTGAAGAAGAGAACATCAGAGAGGTTATTGCTTTCCCAATGAACTCAAATGCTCAGGATCTTCTCCTCGGTTCACCGGGAGAGGTAACAGAGCAGCAGCTTCGTGAAGTTCACATTAAATTAAGATAACTTCATATATACTCAAAGGGCGAGTTGTTTTTATAACTTGCCCTGATTCTGTTTATACAAAGGATGGTTTTTATGGTAACAAGAGAAGATGTTGAAAACATTGCGTTGCTTTCAAAGCTGTTCGTTCCCGAAGAGGAGCTTGACAGCCTTACACAGTCAATGCAGGAAATTATAGATTTTGCCGATACAATCAATAATGCTCCCACAAGCGGTGAGAGCTTTGACAACATAAACAACCTTTCAAATGTATTTCGTGAGGATGTTGTGGTTGAGTCATATGACAGCGAGGAAATTTTGAAAAATGCCCCTGAACAGGCAGAGTCACATTTCCTTGTTAGAGGCAGAGAATAAGAGGTGTAAAAATGGGTAGTATTGCAAAAATTCACGAAATGCTTGTTTCCAAGCAGGTTTCGTGTACGGAGCTTACTAAAAGCTATCTTGAAGAAATAGAAAAATCGAACGGCGAGCTTAACGCTTATGTAAATGTAACTCCCGATACAGCGCTTGAAACCGCAAAGACTGTTGACGAAAAAATTGCAAAGGGCGAAGAAATCGGTATGCTCGAGGGTGTTCCGATGACATTGAAAGATAACCTTTCCACAAAGGACATTGAAACTACTTGCTGTTCTAAAATCCTTAAAGGTTACAAGCCGATTTATAATGCAACTGTATGGGAGAATCTTTCTGCACAAAATGCAGTTATGCTCGGTAAAACAAATATGGACGAATTTGCAATGGGCTCTTCGTGTGAAACTTCATGCTTTGGCGGTGCAATGAATCCGTTTAACACAAAGTATGTATCCGGCGGTTCATCAGGCGGCGTAGCAAGCGCTGTCGGCGCAAACATTGCAGCATACGGACTTGGTTCTGATACAGGCGGTTCTATCCGTCAGCCTGCAAGTTTTTGCGGTATCGTAGGTCTTAAGCCGACATACGGCAGTGTATCCCGTTACGGTCTTATCGCTTATGCAAGCTCACTTGACCAAATTGGACCTATCACAAAGAGCGTTGAAGATGCGTCTATTGTACTTGATGCAATTTCACAGTATGACGAAAAAGACAGCACTTCAAAGGGTAATGTCGGCGGCGCAACTTACGGAAAGCTCAACAATGACATCAAAGGTATGAAAATCGGTATTGCCCGTGAGTATCTTGACGGTATTCGTGACGATGTTAAAGAGGCAGTTCTCAATGCCGCAAGGGTTTACGAGTCGCTCGGCGCTGAAATTGTATATTTCGATATGCCTGCGCTCAAGTTTGCACTTCCTGTTTATTATATTATTGCTTGTGCTGAGGCATCTTCAAACCTCGGCAGATATGACGGTATTCGTTTTGGCTACAAAACTCCGCACTATAACGGCACTCACGATATGATTTGCCGCACTCGTTCAGAGGGTTTTGGCGAGGAAGTTAAGAGAAGAATTCTCCTCGGCACATATGTACTCTCTGCCGGTTATTATGACGCTTATTATAAAAAGGCACAGAATTTGCGTGGAACTATTGTAAAGGCATTTACAGATGCATTTGAGCATTGTGATGTAATTCTTGCTCCAACTGTTCCTATGACTGCTTTTGAGGCAGGTCACGCTGTTTCTGACCCTATTGAAACCTATCTTACAGATATTTGCACAGTACCTGTTAATATTGCAGGACTTCCGGGTGTATCTGTTCCTTGTGGATTTAACGCAAACGGTATGCCGATTGGTATGCAGCTTATTGGCAAGAGCTTTGGTGAGGCAGAAATTTTGAATGCGGCATTTAAGTATCAGCAGGCTGCAGGTGAAAACTTTAAGGATACAAAGTGGGGTGTTAAGCTGTGAAATACGAATTAGTTGCGGGTTTTGAAACCCATATTGAACTTGCTACAAAAACAAAGATTTTCTGCTCATGCACAACAGCATTTGGCGGTGCGCCTAACTCACATTGCTGTCCTGTATGTATCGGACTTCCGGGTACACTTCCAAAGCTTAACCGTGAGGTTGTAAACTTCGGCATTAAGGCAGGTCTTGCTACACATGGCGAAATTGCAGAGATTTCTAAAATGGATAGAAAAAACTATTGCTATCCCGACCTTTCAAAGGCATATCAGATCAGCCAGCTTTATGCGCCGCTTTCAATCGGCGGTTATGTAGAGCTTTCTAACGGCAGAAAAATCAGACTTCACCATATTCATATTGAAGAAGATGCAGGAAAGCTCATTCATCAGCATGGCGACACATATGTTGACTACAATCGTGGCGGTGTTCCTCTTATCGAGATTGTATCGGAGCCTGATATTCGTTCTATTGACGAGGCTAAGGAGTATGTAGAAAAATTACAGCAGGTAATGCGCTATATAGGAATTTCCGACTGCCGTATGCAGGAAGGCTCAATGCGTTGCGATGTTAATATTTCTGTTCGTCCTGAGGGCACTGAAACTCTTGGAACAAGAACAGAGATTAAGAATATGAACTCAATTACAAATATTGCCAAAGCAATGGAGTATGAGTATGAGCGTCAGGTAGATTTAATTGAGAGCGGCGGCAAAGTAGTGCAGGAAACTCTCCGTTATGATGATGCAACAAACACTACATCTTCAATGCGCAGTAAAGAAGACGCTCACGATTACCGCTATTTCAGAGATCCTGACCTTGTTACAATCAATGTCCCAAGAGATGTTGTGGAGAGCTTAAAGGCTGAAATGCCTGAACTTCCTTCTGACAAATGCAAGAGATATATTGAAGAACTTGAAATTCCTGAAAAGGATGCACAACTTCTTACAAAATACAGAAAAATCAGCGAGTTCTTTGATAAGGCTTGCGAGGGTGTAAAATCCGCAAAGTCTGTATCTAACTTTATTATCGGTCAGATTTTCCGCAGAACAGAAACCGAGGCTGATAAAGAAACATTTGATGTATCAATAACACCTGAACAACTCAATGAGCTTGTAAAATTGATTGACAGCGGCAAGATACGCAATAACCTTGCTAAGGCTACACTTGAGAAAATGCTTGATTCCGGCAAGGGAGCACTTGATTTTATCAGTGAAAGTGATATGGCAGGACTTGATGAAAACACTGTAAATGAACTTTGTAAACAGGCTATAGAGAACAATCCTAAGGCTGTAGATGATTACAAGAACGGTAAGGAAAAAGCTATTAAGGCTCTTGTAGGTAATGTAATGAAGAACAGCCGTGGTAAAGCAGATGCTGCAGCAGTTGAACAGAAACTTAAAGATATGATTTCTTAAAGTTTTATTATATAAGAGTGAAAGCCACTTTTGATTTAGTTCAAAAGTGGCTTTTGAGTTTGTGGATTTTATATTAGAAATTAAAATAAATTATGGTTGAGTGGTGTGTCGGTCGGGCATTGAAATTTAGCTAACGCTAAATTATCCTCCAAAAGCAAAAAAGTTTACTCAATTTTTTCAAAAATTGCGGGTTTGGGCAGCGC
>OGLG01001181.1_pt1 | contig 16055 bp, 17 predicted proteins | sample 1572621 | NCBI WGS metagenome assembly OGLG01 (sample SAMEA2581912, study PRJEB24529) | metagenome | biome: Human gut stool | place: China | collected 2011 | reverse complement strand
TTAAATTGAATTATCGACCAAGGCCACCTCTATTGCCGATTCGCTGAATAGTTACATGTGTAAAAACGTGGTGACCTCAGCCAAAGTTCCGTCAGGTCACCACGCTCAAATTCATGTTGAGGGTGGTTAAGAAAAGTGTTTTTGAAATAAAGTGACGTATTTCTTCATCGAATCAAGATTGTTAAACTTGCAGACATTTACAGGCGTTGTGTCAAGGTCGTAAATCTTTGCATCCTCCATAGATAGCAGAAATGGCGAATGTGTGGAGACTATTACCTGACAATTATTGTATTGAACCATGTATTGAATAAGGTCGGCAAGTTTCATTTGCAATTCCGCTGATAAACTGTTCTCGGGTTCATCAAGAATGTATAGTCCCTCTTCAGAGAACATTTCAGAGATATACATGAAACCCGTTTCTCCATTTGAAAAGCCTCGTTCTTCCTTTCCAAGTTTATCGCGTATGTATTTTGTTCCCGACAGACGGTTGATTTCAACAGCGTCTTTAAATCGGCTGACATTTTCACCTGTTTCAAGATTGAGATGTTTTGGCCTGAACTCATCTCCGCCATGCTTGACTGCGAAGACTTTATTCCCGAGCATCTCTGCTTTGAAACGAATCTGATCGTTCTGCACTCTGCCATGAAGCATCGCCTTGAAAATATCATCGCTGGTAATAACATGAGTAATTTCCGAAATGTCGTATCTTCCTGAACGTTTTCCCGAATAATCAAATTCTTCACCAGTCCATCTCATGTCAGTTTGATAATGGCAAAGTTGGAGATAAAGATTCATATATCTACCGGTATTGTAGACACTGTTTCTGGCAGCGTGCAGTTTGGCTGCAATCACATTTAGAATTGTAGATTTACCACTGCCGTTATTACCATGAAGAATGGTGATGTCATCAAAATCCAAAACGCGGAAGTCAAGTTCAGGAAAAATGCCGAATGGATAACAGCTTTCGAAGAACTGTTCGCCGTAGCGTCCTTTTTGCAGTCCTTCAAATATAGTAGTCAGAGCTTTCTCCTCTGCTTCTTTAGATGGGAGTTCGAATTGCTTAAGGTATATCATGATTTTATTAGTCAAAGTAAAAAAATCCTTGAAGGTCGCCATTGACATCTACGGAACTTAAACCTCCATCAGATACAATGAAATCGTCTATAAACAATGTTTTACAAATATCAATAACTTTCAGCTCTGTATCCTGATAGGACGTCCACCGACAAACCGCAACTGATTTTTGAGGGAAGGAATCGGAAATTTCATAAATAATATACTCCATTCCATGTTTACCAAACTCTTCAATCAAAGCTTGCTGATTATCAGTCGGGACAACCAACCAAAATTCCGGTAGATAGTTTTGCTCATGATGAACATAGTCAACTCTTATAGGCAACTGAGGTTGTCGGGCATCCGGAAGAGCCGAATACTTTATCTTTATGATATCATTCATAACCTAATTGTTACTCAGATGTGTAACTTTCATTAATTCTATCATGTCTATTAGGACACAATAGTTTTGAGGTGCTTCAGATATGCGAGGAGAAATTTCATTGACTTTACCTTCTGAGAAAGTAGGTCTTTATCTGTAAGTGTACTCAATGTGACTCCGCAAAGACATTCAGCTGCCCCGGAAGACAATGACATTTCCGATTGCAATTTCTCAACGAGCTCTTCCTCATTTTTAGCTTTACGTATGATTGTTATGACTTGGTCAACTTTATCCGGAATGATACTTGAGAGAGCTTTGCAACACTCATATTCTTGATGTATTGCGTCAATTTCTATGTCAATGCGATTCTTTACACATTTAGCAACAGAAGTAGTAAAGAGTAATTCCCCTTCGAATGCTAATGTTTGAATTACATCTAATACAGGAGAGTTGCTAACTCCACCTGCATAAAAGTTATCAGGAACAGGATGTTCCTTAAAGAACTGTTGAGCTGACTCAAGATATTCGGAAGTGGCTTTGTTGCCGTTCTTATGTGCATTATCAAGTTCTTTATTCAATAATCGATGCTCCTGTTCGATATTTCTAAAAAATGCATATGCAAACGAGAATCTTTTCGGAAGATTCCTAATTTCTATTGTAACCGAATCACCCTCTTTACCAACAATTGTCATGCGTTCTGCCTTAGCTGTTGGCTTTGCAACCGCTTTTATACGATTGCAAAGGGCGTGATTTTTCAAGAACTCCTCAACACTCTTTCTTCGAATATTTTTCAAACCCGTCTTTGCCACGTCATATCCTGACATGCGGAGAGCAATTATCTTCAACTCGCAGTTACGGAGCTTTGGCAAGTTTAACAACTTAAGTAACTCGAAGTAATCAAGGTTGGCGAATTTTTGTTTAAGATTAATCGCACTGTCTATTAAACACTTTGATTGACCGGCCCAATGTATGGATAAGTCTCTAATCACCGTTAAATGGTCATGCCGTTGAAGATATTCGGCTAAAGAAATTACATCAGTTATACCGCAATCAAATAATGATTTAATTTCAGCCCAATCCAGTAATTCTTTCAACCCTTTACGAAATGCTACATATTTGCGACACTTCTCAGTATCATCCCATGCTTCGCCATCGAATATAAACGTATTCTGCGGTAACCCCATATCTCCATTTCCCGCTTCTACTGCTTTATTGACATATATTATAAAAGGGTTTTCTTTTTCTCCGACGGCACATATTTCTACCTTACTCCCTTTTGATACTCTTAACCTATTAAGAAAACTATAACCGTATCCTGTAGCCTCGGTAATTTCGATTTCCTTTCCATACCTGAGCCCCATCAATGGCTGAAATACGACACGAGGACTTAAAGAGCCATCAGAATTAGGCATCCAAATAATATCTGTAACAACAGTTTGCCCTAATAAGAACGTATCTGGTTTATTCTTTTCTTTTTTCATTACTTATCAGTTTTACCACAAAGTTACGGCAGGTATGGGAAGTATGATTTCTCACTTATAAAATTCTGCTGATTTTTTCAGAATTTTTGCAACGTGCAGGCGTAAAGAGAGCGGAGAAACGACTTCAAGCTGCTCACAATGAAGCAATATCTCCTGCACGAAATCAAATGCCGGTATCAAGTAATAACTGAAGTCAGTGAAGTTTTTTCCGACTGTGGCAATCTCCTGGGTGTGGTGGAGCGGTTGCGATTCAAGGTAACGCGGAAGTTCATGGTAAGCCCGTAATATTACACGGCATGGTGTGGAGGTGTAGCCATCGGTTGACACTCCGAAATAATTTGAGAAGTATTCATCCGGCTTGAAGTCAGTAGGGTAATCAAAATGATTGTCAGTCAGTCGACAGCAAGCTAAGCGGTCAAGGGCATAGAGTCTGAAATCGCCATTTTCAACCTTTCTGGTCAAGAGATACCATCTGCGCTTAAGCATCTTGAGTGCCAGCGGCTCAATAAACAAAGATTTATGAACATGGCTATTTACATGGAAACTCTGATAATCAATCTCCAGAACGCGGTTTGATTTTAGAGCTTCTGTTATCACGTTAAGATGAACAGCCCCTTTGTCAGCCGGCTCAAGCAATATCTTATCGGAGAGGTTGCGTGATTGCGTAATCAGATTTTCGGTTGCTAACGTACTCAAAAGCCAGTCAATTGTTTGATTGTGATTGAGAGAATCGCAATCTATTTTGTATCGGCTATATGGTCCGGCTTTAATCGTTTCAATTTCTATGCCGAACTGTTCGGAAATTGCTATCCGATGATTGTAGAAGGTGCGTCGGTCAATCTCCGCTTCTCCACAATCCCTATATAGTCCCGAGGCAGACCATTGGTCGTTAATCTCGGCAAGTGTCAACCCTTCGGGAAATTTCCGAAGGGTATCGACAAGCCACAAATAACGTTTAAGTAGTAGCGCGACCATTACTCTTCAGGTAAAAGATTGATATGGTTCTCGTTGGCAAAGTCAACCACACGGTTGGCTATCAATTCAATGAAAGCATTAGAAATACTTGCAGAAAACTGCGGGCAATGAACGAGCATCTTCGGGTTATCGTTGAGTTTATAGTTGAAATTCACCCATAATTTACCTTCATTGATAGTATCGGACAACTCCACTCCAAATACATCCTCAAAGTATGGTTTGGCAATACTCAATGTCTTATAGACGTCTCGCGGAAAATGCCCCACTGCCGCTATAACTATAGGGAATTTACGGAAGAAATCGGTTGAAAGTAGCACTACACGATTCAAAACTGATTTATATGCCGCTTCTTTATTCTTATGGTTATGCTTCAATGAGGCATACGCACTCATATCTGTATGAAACGAAAGACGATGGAAGTCTATGCAGTCATCTTTTGTCAGAGGCTTTCGCTCAGATGAAATCAGTTCGAAAATTCTGTTGACTAGCTTTTGATAATTACACCAAGTAGGCGCAGTCCCTTCGCGTCCATAATAGATATTATTTCCATTCTCATCTTTCTTCCCGGATTTACGCCGGTATGAAAATTTCTGCCCCTTGTACGGAAAGAGGGGATTATAGTTCTTAAGTGTTTCGGGAGTGCAGGCTATGGGAAGAGCCTCATATCCTATACCCTCTTGAATATTGCGATTCCAGTCTTCGCGATTGCTCTCAATCGAACGTTTATAGTCATTGCGTCCATCTTCTTCAATTGCTACCTCAGGATCACTTGCACCTTCTTGACCTATAAAAAGGATTTCTGCATTTGGATTTCCATGGCCGATATAGCTCTCTGTCGTTGAGCCTATAAGCGCTTTGAATTCTTTTGAGTAATACATATTAGAATTGTTTGTCGCCTACATTAACGTATTTCGGCACTACGTCCGCTGTGACAAGAAAAGGGGCGCGGCATTCCTTTTTCACTTTTGATTAGTCGGGTTCTGGTAAACCTTGAAGCTCAAATAATGGAAAAGGCAGACCGTGCCCCTATGACGGGACAAGCAGCCTACACGATTCATTATTCAGCGCTTCGTTAAATTTACCAGATTTGACTAAGCCGGATAACTTACGAGTAAGTTGTTTGTGATGATTTCATTCTCTGATGAGTAACGCAAAATTAGCGAAATTTTCTCATTCTCACAATAATGATTTAATCATCTCACGGTTCTACTGATTCCGTAGCAAAGTTAACACAGATACGGGAAGCATTATTACCCATACAAGGAATTTGTTTCCGCCATTGAGATTTTATTATAATCCATGCGACATACCCATGTGCCGGGAATGGCCATAGTTGAGCTTGAACATCGACATCGCTTCCTGATTGGTCAGCGTAAGGTGAGACCGGCGGAAGCGTTTGAAAGCCTCTTTGTCGAAACCGCTCAACCCATTATAAAACGCCTCGTATTCGGGATGCGCTCCCGGAGCGAATGGCATTCCTCCACCTGTCATTATGTCGAGGTTGTAACGTGACACATCGGGCTGCTTGGTGTCATGGTTAAATCTGATATAAGCGTCGCCGACATGGATGGTATAGCCTTTGACATACAGTTGCTGTTGCTCCGGGGTAATCTCTATGTTTCCAAATGTAGTAGGCGCAACAGGCGAACCGTCAAGATGAACCCACTGATTTTGTTGGGGTCAATGGTTGTAGCCATATGCTGACGCTCTGCCTGCGCTGAACGCCGGTCTAACTCCTTGAGTACGTTGTTGGGAGTGAAACGCTTGCCGATTTTGGAGGCGACAAAAGAATGATTGCCTTTCTTGTAAATGAGGGTCTTCATCTTTTGCTCCGGGGTCTTGTCGCGCAATACTTTTACTTGAATACCTCTGTCTTTCATTTTATCTATGAAGGTGCCGACATCTTTTACTGATGGGTCGTTCAACACCTCGTTGACAATCTGACGAATCTCAACTTTGCTCCGTTCAGAACCGCGCAGTTTTTCCGGGTCAAGCGAAAGGCTGTCTGTCCCCATCGTGAGATTATGGTGTCGGGTAATATCAAGGCAAACGGCTTTGTTGCGGTAACGGTTGGTCGCCGATTTGATAATCTTGCCGTCATAATCCACGCGACTGAACATGATGTGACAGTGTGGGTGCGACTTGTCGGTATGCCTGACGATTATGAACGGAGTGTTGGTTATGCCCATTTTCTCCATATATTCCTCCGCAATTTTAAGCATATATTCATCGGTCAGCCTGTCGCTGTCTTTAGGCGAAAAACCGAGGGATATATGGCCGCATGGCTCCTTGATTTTAGACCTCGACAATGCCGGACGCTCCATATCTCTGACGGCCATTTTGCGCCAGCCGTCTTCACCGATATTCAGCCGAAGACCGTCGCTTCCGAGTACATTCCAGATTTGTTTTTCTTTTATTACTGATCTAAGTTCGGTTCAGTACGGGGTGTATATATGTAAGCTGAACCTGAACCAAATCCCCAACACATATTTTCGATATGTGGTGCTGGTCAACAACGACCGTGTGCTTCTTGAAAGCAATACATTTCGGCTCAACTACACCGCCAAAAGTGCCGACGCCCATAAATTCCTCGTGGTGGTTGAAGACAATTTCGGCTCTACACCGTGGGAGCAGACATTCGAGTTCAACGGCAAGGATAAAGGCGATGATAACGGCGGAACAATCATCGGCCCGGTTGTCAGCCCCGTAACCCCGGTTGTGCGATGAGAAAACTATTATTCTTCTTCGTGGCGTTGCTGTCCCTTGTGGCGGCAACGCCCGCCGCCAACGCTTCATCGCCTCGCGCTTTCGGAGCAGAGCAAAGAAAGAAAAGGTCGATAATGGAGCTACCGGCGTTTGAACGTGCCGTGCTGATAATAAAAAAGTTTGAGACGCTCCACAAACCGAAACACTGGCCCTATGTCGGCTATGGTCACCAAGTCCAGCCCGGAGAACCGTATCGTCGTGGCGTGCAGCTCACCGAAAGACAGGCTGACGCACTGTTGCGAAAAGACCTCCGAAAGTTCTGCGCCCTGTATTCCCAATACGGCAAGGATTCAATCCTTTTAGCCTGCCTCGCCTACAACTGCGGCCCCGGCGTCGTCAACAAAAGCAGCGTCCTGAAAAAGCTGAAATCCGGCAACCGCGACATCTTCAAAGCCTACACCGCCCACTGCCGTTATAAAGGTAAGTTCCATAAGCAACTACACCAACGCCGGATTATGGAAATTATAGTATTGTTCCAAAAATAATCTTTTGCACAAGCAATTACCATGCGACAATGCCGCCTGTGGCGGCCGAAATTTTAGCGCAAATCGGTGGAGCGACTTCATCACGAGGTCGCTCCACTTCCTACATTACGACTTGGCAAATTTTATCTCAGTTGTTGATTTTCTTGTTGAGCCATTCATCACGGCGTTGTCTGCACTCTGTGAGTGTTCCAGCCACGCAGGAGAACAATTCTCCGTTTGTGTGCCTATAATCATATTGATAGTGTTTCTTTCGCAGTGAGCGATAACCGGTGTAAAACACCTCATATTGTTCAGTGCTGGGAGTTGTGGTTGTGCTTACTCCGTTGGCTGTCATTCTCGTTGCCATAGTATTGCATTTTAGTATTCTACAATCAGTATCCGATATTCAAATGTTATATCGGGGTTGGTTATCTTTCTTTGTTTCAGCCATAGGTGGTGGCTGCCGTAGCCATAGACAAAGTATCGGTCAAGGTCGTACTTGTCGGTAAAATCAGCCACAATCTGCCGTAGCGTTTCCTCGCTGTCGGCATAGAGAATGTGGTTTACAAACTCTATTATGATTTCGGCAATCTTGTTGTCAAAGATTATTGTCGGATGTTCAAATGTCACGTTCATAATCGGTGGGGATTTATGACCTGCGCCATTGCTGACGCAGGTCTGGTTTGACATCATGCCGATATTACATCAGCGTTTTCTGATTTTTGATTTGCTCTCCGTGCAATCTTGTTGAGATTTCTTTGCACGAGCGACAATATCCGGTCGTGATACTTGGAGTTTCGGTAGCAAGCACCATGTGCCTGCGAGATAATGAGGCGTTGGAGGTCTATCTCAATAGTTTCTAATCGTTTGTCGCCGATATGCGCAGACATCACAAGAGAATTGTTTTTCGCATAATAGGCGTTGGAATATACGCAGTGGTGCATTATCTCACCCTCGTTGTAGAAATCCTCGGCAGACTGCAACACGGTAATCTCTATAAGTCCGTCAGAGAACACGAGGTCAAGGTATCGTGACATCCTTTGCGGATAGGTCTTTTTCGCTTCATCATCTTTACGCTGTTGGATTTTACGCTGTATCTCCGCATTTCGCTCTCGCTCAATCCTCTCTTTTTCGTCACGCCGTTTCAGCAACTCCACAAGGCGGTTGTGTTCCGACCGAAGATTTTGGGGGCATAGATAGATTGGGTTGTGAGTGTCCATGCCGAGCCGTTCAAGAGTGTTTATATGGTCATACCATGTCGTAACATCTTTGACTTTGTAGCCGTGCCGCAGACATATTCTTATGAGTTGCCAGCTGTCTCGGTGGTACTGGGAGCGATAGAGGTAGTAAGACAATAATCCGTACTGCCTTGTCTTTACAAGGGTTTCCACCTTGTTGTCTGACATCAGACCTTTCAGCAGGTCGTAAGGGTCTGTATAGTGGAAGCCATTGAAGCCGTTGCGTCTGATAATCGGCAGAACACGGCATTTGGGATATGTGGCGTATATGGGGATATTGTTGTAATTAGCGGTGCTGCTCCTAATCTCCATGTCGCTGTCAAAATTCCACGCATCGCAGTATCGGGGCATAAAGTGTTTTTTCCGTGCGATGTTCACCTCGTTGCCCTCGGCGTCAAACCAACGCTGTAACGCCTCGTTGACGATGTATTCAGCCTTTTCTCCCTTACGGCTGTTATATTCAACGTGTATCACCCTAATGATTTGAAAATTAGCCCTTGTGGTGACAACCGCAAAGTGTATTGTCTGTGTTGACTTGCGTTTGAGAGAGTGGCTGACTGTAAGTTTTGCGCCACATTTCGGGCAACGGCATTTATTGCCCTGCTTGCCTTCCGCAGTCCATTCGTGGGTACACTCGGAACATACCATAGAGCCGTTTTTGCCACGATAGGCGATGTGTTCAAAGCATTGCGAGTATGCCCATTGCTTTTGTGTCGCGGTTATGGGGCGCAGTGTTGCGGATAGTCTTGCTACCTCTTTTTGTATCTTGGTCTTGGGTTTCATAGCCATAAAGTGTTAAAAGTCAAAAAGACTTAGTTGTGCGATTTTGGGATTGTTCTCGGTGGTTTTCTTTTCGGTGGTCTTGGGTCGGCGCATTTTCGCCATTTCCTCGTCACGCAGGCGGTTGATTGCGTCCTGTCGTGCCTGTTCTTTTTCTTCCTCGGTCAATTCTACCGTATGGTTGACTACCACTTGGCAGTTTGTCAAGGGCTTGCCGACCTCAATCTCGTTTTCCTCCCAATAATGGACTGCCATTCCGAAGATTTCATCATCTGCAAAGCCGTTGCAACCGCTTTTCTGCACTTGGTTGATGATAAAAGTACAGCAGTCGGATACTGACTTTGATGGATTGGCGTACTTGACAGCGAACAGAGCGTCATTCTCCGCCATAGCTTCAAGATAAGCCTTGATTGTGTCTTGGAACGATTGTGTTCCTTTCATCGTGTTGCTTGCCATAGTCGTAAATGTTTTAGAGTGTATTCATTATCCAATAGATTATCCCTAATGCGGAGAGGATTGAGATTATCCACCCGATGCCTCGGAATATTCTTTTAATCAGCCAACCGATAGTCAGACCAACGATTGCTCCGATGACAATCAGTATCACTTTTGCCACCTTTGCAACCGCCTTGCTTATGCGGTAATGACAGGAGGATTGGTGAGCTTGCCTTGACCTATTTATATGTTGTTCTGTGGCTTTCATATCGGTGGGGGCTTTTTTTAACCTCATGCGTCCAAAGACAGTGTGGTTGTTTGAGTTGCTTGACACCTGAAAGGCGTGTGGCACAAAAGAAGGGATGTTCACGGCAAGACGGAAAAATACTACTCGCAGAGTGGAGATTTTTCCGGATCGACGCGAATGTCCCTTTGCCACACGTTTATTTTGGCAAGCAACTCCAACAGACCCACAAGGCTCAGGTACGCATCAGATGAAAATGGCCTCCCCGATATACAGGAAAGCCACAGGACGACATTGAAATCAAAAATGCCGGACTTTACTGAACGGCATCATAATGAAAAATCCGGGGTAACAAGAAAATAGCAGAAAGTGAAAAGAAAGGAGAGTGCAATCCCGGAACAGGATAATGTCCGGCATTTGTTCAAGCCATAGAGCAACGGAGGCGCAGGGCAAATGACGGTCTTTATCCCCGTGGATTGAAAACCTGTGCGGGACATGGGATGGCCGTGTTCAGTCGTAAGATGCGGACAACCGTCCCCGGTTGTACATCTTCCGGCGACACGGCTATTCGATGTCCAGCATCGCAGCGAAGTCCAGCGAAGTATATTTCAGATTTAATCATCTGACATTATTAAGTATCAAAAATTATGAGTACTTTTGTGCGCAAAATTACGAATTGGATTTACGGCTACTTCATAATGACGCCGATTATGGTAGTGCGAGAGGTGTACTTTTCGGTGTTGGCATAGGTAAAAACAGGCAAATCGCGACAGTTAAAAATCCTTAACGCAAGCCAAAAATCCAAAATTCAATTTCCTCGGCTTTCCGTCAACTTCCACAAAAGTACACGATTAGTACCCGCGCACTCCCGAACCCCTCTGAAAATCACCGAGTTTGCCCAAATAAGAAAAAATTTGTAATTTCACATGAATTTACGTCTATTATTTCTCCATTATCTCGCCACAAAAATCTTCGCTCCGAGCGCCCTGATTCCGCCGGCTGTTTTATTTCAGCGGATTTATTGCTAAATTTGCACCAACGGCCCTACGGCTGCCTCTCTCCGCTCCTATACCTTATTATTCTATAAGTCAATTATAACCTATCCTTACTTTTTGCCTTGAATACCATGCAACATTCCGCCCTACGCGCGGCGCTGGCCGCCGTTGCCATCGGTGCCGCCGCCTGGCTCATGCCCGCCAAGGCCGCACCGAAAGCCGAAAAGGCTCCTGCCCCGATTACTTTCGAAGCCGGTAAAGGCGCGTTTCTTCTCAACGGCGAGCCCTACGTGGTGAAAGCCGCCGAGCTCCATTATCCCCGCATCCCCCGCCCCTACTGGGAGCAGCGCATCAAGCAAACCAAAGCGCTGGGAATGAACACGGTGTGTCTATACGTATTCTGGAACGCCCACGAGCCGCGTCCCGACGAGTTCGACTTCACCGGCCAGAACGACCTTGCCGAATTCGTGCGTCTCTGTCAGGCCAACGGAATGAACGTGATCCTGCGTCCCGGCCCGTATGTATGCGCCGAATGGGAGATGGGCGGCCTCCCCTGGTGGCTCCTCCGAAAGAAAGACATTCGCCTGCGCGAGTCCGACCCCTATTTCCTTGAGCGCGTCGACATCTTCCAGAAAAAGGTGGCCGAACAGCTCAAGGGCCTTACCGCTCCAGAAGGCGGACCGATAATTATGGTCCAGGTAGAGAACGAATACGGCTCCTATGGCGAGGACAAGCCCTACGTGGCTACCATCCGCGACATGCTCCGCAAGAACTTCGGCTCCGACGTGCAGATGTTCCAGTGCGACTGGTCGAGCAACTTCACCCTCAACGGCCTCGACGACCTTATCTGGACAATGAACTTCGGCACCGGCGCCGACATCGACCAGCAGTTCGCCAAACTCAAGGAGCTGCGTCCCGACTCACCCCTGATGTGCTCCGAGTTCTGGAGCGGATGGTTCGACAAGTGGGGCGCAAACCACGAGACGCGTCCCGCAGCCGACATGATCGCAGGCATCGACGAAATGCTCTCCAAGGGGATTTCCTTCTCGCTCTACATGACCCACGGAGGCACCAACTGGGGTCACTGGGCCGGAGCAAACTCCCCCGGATTCGCCCCCGACGTGACCAGCTACGACTACGACGCCCCCATCAGCGAGGCCGGCCACTACACTCCCAAATACGACGCCCTGCGCCAGACCCTCGCCAAATACGCCCCCGGCAAGCTCCCGAAGGCTCCGAAAGAGATCCCCGTGATGGCGGTGCCCGAGTTCAGCCTCACCGAGGTGGCCCCGCTCATGGCCAATCTTCCCGAGCCTGTCAGCTCCGAGGAAGTACTCACCATGGAAGACCTCGACATGGGATTCGGCTCCGTACTCTACCGCACCCCGCTCCCGTCGCTCCCCGACGGCGCCATCCTGCGCTTCGACGGCCACGACTACGCCCAGGTGTTTGTCAACGGCCGCTACATCGGCAAGCTCGACCGCCGCGTCAACGAGCGTGAGCTGCGCCTCCCCGCAACCGACAGCGGCGACACTCTCGACATTCTCGTCGAAGCCATGGGCCGCATCAATTTCGGCCGCGCCATCAAGGACTACAAGGGTATAACCTCCAAAGTGCTCCTCACGGCCATGCACGACGGCCGCCCCTTCACCTGCGACCTCCGCGACTGGCAAATCTATCCTCTCCCCGACGAACTTGAATTCTACACCTCGCGCACGTTTGCCCCCGTCAACAGTCTTACCGATGCCGACGGCCACCGCATTCCCGGCATCTACCGCGGCACGTTCAACCTCAAGCGCACCGACGATACATTCCTCGATTTCAGCGCCTGGGGAAAAGGACTGGTTTACGTCAACGGCCACCCGCTGGGACGCATCTGGGAAATCGGTCCGCAGCAGACGCTCTACGCCCCCGGATGCTGGCTGCGCAAGGGCGAGAATGAAATTGTGGTGTTCGACGTGGTCGGTCCGCGCGACGTAAAAGTCGCCGGCCACAAAGAGCCGCTGCTCGACATGCTCCAGCAGACCGCCCCCGGCGCCGGCGACAACGAGCGTCTGGCCGCCCGGCTGCTCGACGGAGCCAAACCCGTGGCCGAAGGCACAGCCGCCGCAGGCAACGGCTGGCAGACTCTCCCGCTCGCAGCTCCCGCCACCGGCCGATACCTCGTGGTGGAAGCCCTGGGGACCCACGACGCCAAAGATGCCGACCGCGTGGCTATAGCCGAACTCTATGCTCTCGGCACCGACGGCAAACGCCTCTCGCGCGAACCATGGACCACCGTCCATGCCGACAGCGAGGACACCAAAGGCTCCAACCGCACTGCCGACAAGGTCTACGACCTCCAGGAATCCACCTATTGGCAGACGGCCAAACGCGTTCCCTTCCCCCACTACATAATGCTTGACCTCGGAGCCGACGAGACGGTTTCGGCCATCGACGTGCTGCCGCGTGCCGAATCGGGCGCACCCCATTCAATGGCAGGCTACCGCATATATCTTATCCCGGCTGCCGCCGCCAAATAATTCCGACGGCACAACGCCTTACCGCGGCCGCCCCGATGCGTCGATTTTAACACGCATCGAGGTGGCCGCCGCGCTATCTGCCTATTTTGTTTCGCGAAATTTATTGCTAAATTTGCGCTAAAGTTTCAAAACTTCGCAACAGCATGCACTCCGTACGTCCGAAAAAGGCCCTCGGCCAGCACTTTCTCACCGACCTCGGCATCGCCGCACGCATCGCCGACACCGTCGATGCCTTTCCCACGCTTCCCGTAGTGGAGGTGGGACCCGGCATGGGCGTCCTCACCCGCTTCCTGCTAGACAAGGGGCGCGACGTGAAGGTCGTGGAGCTCGACGCCGAAAGCGTGGAATGGCTCGATGCCAATGAGCCGCGCCTGCACGGGCGCATAGTCGAGGCCGACTTTCTGCGCCTCGACCTCTCCACGCTTTTCCCCGGCGCGGAAAAAATATGCGTGATAGGCAATTATCCCTACAACATCTCCTCGCAGATATTCTTCCACGTGCTCGAATGGAAGGAGCTGGTGGAATGCTGCTCCGGGATGCTCCAGCGCGAGGTGGCCGAACGCCTTGCCGCCCCCGCAGGCACCAAAGCCCGCGGAATCCTGAGCGTGCTGCTTCAGGCGTGGTACGACGTGGAATACCTCTTCACCGTCGACGAGCATGTGTTCAATCCGCCGCCCAAAGTCAAGTCGGGCGTAATCCGCATGGTGCGCAATTCCACCCGTAGCCTCGGATGCGACGAGGCGCTTTTCCGCACCGTGGTGAAAACCACATTCGGCCAGCGCCGGAAGACGATACGCAACTCCATCCGGTCGCTGCTCGCCCCGGGCGCACAGTTGGCCGAGTCTCCCCTGCTGGCTATGAGGCCGGAGCAACTTGAGGTAGCTCAGTTCGTGGAGCTTACCGCACTGCTCGCGCAAGCCAACTCCCGGACCTGAACGCCCCCCGTCGCTCTCCATCCGCATTTTGAATCCGCAACCACCGATGCCGCCGTCCGCAGCCATCGACCCATAAAGGAGCTTTACGATTATGAAGGAGTTTAACGAAGAATATCTCGACAACATCCGCAAAATCATCGCCGAACACGACGATGCCAAGGCGCGCGAACTCCTCGACGAGCTCCACCCCGCCGACATCGCCGAGCTCTACAACGACCTCGACCTCGACCAGGCCGAATATCTCTACAAGCTCCTCGGGGGCGACAAGGCCGCCGACGTGCTCATGGAGCTCGACGAAGACGACCGCCACAAGCTCCTCTCCGACATGGAGCCCGAGGACATCGCCCGTAAATTCGTGGGCCACCTCGACTCCGACGAGGCCGTAGACCTTATCCAGGAACTCGACGAAGAAGACCGCAACGAGGTTATCTCCCACATCGACGACGTAGAGCAGGCCGGCGACATCATCGACCTCCTCAAATACGACGAGGACACCGCCGGCGGCCTCATGGGCACCGAAATGCTCGTGGTCAACGAGAACTGGAGCATGCCCGAATGCATCAAGCAGCTGCGAATGCAGGCCGAGGACATGGACGAGGTCTACTACGTCTACGTCGTCGACAACGACGACCGCCTCCGCGGCACCCTCCCGCTCAAAGAGCTAATAACCCACCCCTCCGTCTCCAAAATCAAAAACGTGATGGAGACCGACCCCGTCTCCGTAAAGACCGACACCACACTCGACGACGTGGCAATCGACTTCGAGAAATACGACCTCGTGGCAATGCCCGTGGTCGACTCCATCGGCCGCCTCGTGGGCCACATCACTGTCGACGACGTGATGGACCGCGTGCGCGAATCCTCCGAACGCGACTATCAGCTGGCCAGCGGTCTGTCGCAGGACGTGGAATCCGACGACACCCTCTGGACCCAGACCAAGGCCCGTCTCCCCTGGCTCCTCATGGGCATCGTGGGCGGCATCGGCAACTCCCTGATTCTCGGAAACTTCGAGCAGGGATTCGTCACCAACCCCGCCATGGCTCTGTTCATCCCCATGATCGGCGGCACTGGCGGAAACGTCGGCATACAGTCGAGCGCCATCGTGGTCCAGGGCCTCGCCAATGGCTCGACCTCAAGGAGTCCGGCAGACAGATACTCAAGGAAGTAGGCGTAGGCTTCGTCAACGGCCTGATAATCTCCCTTCTCGTATTCATCTACAACTGCTTCCAGCTCTCCCCCTGGAATCCCACCACCCTGGCCGTATCGCTCTCGCTGATGGGAGTGGTGCTCTTTGCATCAATATTCGGCACCTTCGTACCCCTCACCCTCGAACGCTTCAAAATCGACCCCGCCCTCGCCACCGGCCCCTTCATCTCCATCACCAACGACATCATCGGCATGCTCATCTACATGCTCATCTCCTCCTGGCTCATGAGCCTCTTCGCCTGATTCCATCCCTACCCGCTCCGCACCCCTATATGTACGGATTCCTGCACTCCACCGAATTTCTTGTAAGCCTCTTCGTAGTGGCCGCCCTGCTGGTAGGCCTCATCGTGAAGCCATCCCGACGCGGTCAGGCCGAAACATCTTTTGCCCGCGGAGAGCTCTACCCCGACGCCGACACCACCCCGCGCGTCGAATTCCGCGTCGCCCCCGACGGCACCCTCGAAATCTCGCGCTGCGGCCTCACCGACCTGACCTCCGCCGACTCCGTATCCCTCGCCATAACCCGCATAGGCTTCGACATCGACATCCAGGAACGCATCGTGCGCAACGACCACGCCC
>OGLG01001178.1_pt1 | contig 16074 bp, 18 predicted proteins | sample 1572621 | NCBI WGS metagenome assembly OGLG01 (sample SAMEA2581912, study PRJEB24529) | metagenome | biome: Human gut stool | place: China | collected 2011 | reverse complement strand
GGAACTGGTTCTGCAGCAGCTCGCCCACGCAGCGCAGACGGCGGTTGCCCAGATGATCAATGTCGTCCTTCGTGCCCGCACCCTGCACCATGCAGCACAGATAGTTGATGGAGGCGAGAATGTCGTCTCTCGTGATGTGCATCGGAATGAGGTCGCTGCGGCGGGCCTCAATGGCCTCCTCCCAGCCGTCGGCGGGGACAGTCTCGAGCATTTCACGAAGAACGCTGAAGCTGACCTTTTCTTTGATGCCATACTGCGCCGGGTCAAAGTCGACGAACTTCGCCATATCGACCATGCCGTTGGAGAACACGACGACCTCGCGGCCGTTCACGTCGATCACGGCGCGGCTGACGCCGCGGCTGGAGATCTCGTGTGCCTTGGCGCGGTTGATCGTCTCGCCGTTCATGGCGATGATCTCGCCGGTCATGGGATCGGTCACGGGCTGGGCCAGCGTCTGGCCGTTCAGACGGCTCCAGATGTCGAGCTTCTTGTTGAACTTGTAACGGCCGACCTTGCTCACGTCATAGCGGCGGGCATCGAAGAACAGCGCCTCGAGATAGCTCTCGGAGCTTTCGACTGTGGGCGGCTCGCCCGGACGCAGGCGGCGGTAGATTTCAAGCAGGGATTCCTCACGCGTCTTGCACGGGTCCTTATCCATGGTCGCCTTGATGAGCGGGTCCTCGCCGAACATCTCGGTGATCTGGCCGTCGGTCGCCACGCCGAGGGCGCGGATGAGGCAGGTGATGGGCAGCTTGCGGTTCTTGTCGATGCGGACCCAGAAGACGTTATTGAAATCCGTCTCATATTCCAGCCACGCGCCGCGGTACGGGATGACCGTCGCGGAATAGATATGCTGGTCGGTCTTGTCGACCTCGTCGCCGAAGTAGACGCCGGGGCTTCTGACGATCTGGGAGACAATGACGCGCTCCGCGCCGTTGATGACGAAGGTGCCGCCGTTGGTCATGAGCGGGAAATCGCCCATGAAGATCTCCTGCTCCTTGATCTCGTCCGTCTCCTTGTTGTGCAGGCGCACGCGAACCTTGATGGGCTTGGCGTACGTCGCGTCGCGCTCCTTGCATTCCTCCACGGAATACTTGGGCGGCTCGTTCATGGAGTAGTCGAGGAAGCTCAGCTCGAGATTGCCGGTGTAGTCGGTGATGGTATCGACGTCGCGGAACACCTCGCGCAGCCCCTCGCGCAGGAACCACTCATAGGAATCCTTCTGGATCTTGAGCATATTCGGCAGTTCCAGGATCTGCTCCTGCTTCGCGAAGCTCTTGCGGGGCGTCTTGCCCATCATGACATCCTTTGTGATCGCCATGTAAAGTCATCACAGCCTTTCTGTAGTTGTCTTATGACACGCCTGGTTGCGTTGTTTATTTTTTTCCTTTTCTGCTTGCGTATGCGGTCTTGCGATGCTATAATCACAATAGATAGTGGTGAAAATTGCGAATGGCCCTACGCAGGCATTATGGACTTACATTCTATCAGCTTTTGTCTGGAATGTCAATTCATCCGGCCCATTTTTGTGAATTATTTTCTGTTGACAACCGGCGCATCCAAGCGGATGCGCCGGTTTTTTGCGGTTCATATAAATATAAAAATGCAGCAGACGCGCTGTGTTCACGCCTCAAGCAGGTAACTCAGCCCGAGCAATATGTACAGCGGGCCGAAGCAGTAGGCCATGAACAGCTCCTTCCGCGGGACCTTCCGCCGGAAGCCATCCGTCAGGACGAGAATTTCGGCAAAATACGCGCCCGCGCCGAGAAAATATGCCGCTGCGCGCAGCAGCTTGTGGATATCCGCCAGCGCAAATGAGGCAAGGAACAAAACAGCCGCCGCGCCTGCCGCGAAGTTGCGCGCGATGAGCAGGATATGCTCCCGCCGGGCCTCCTCCGGCGACTGCTCCTCCATGATGGTGTAAACCGCGTTCTTTTTCTCCATGCAGCGTCTCCAATGCTTTAATTTTATATATTGTATCAGAACCACATGGCGTTTGCCTAGTCCTTTGGGAAGAAAACTTCCTGCTTCGACAAAATTTCCATCCGCTCCCCTGTCATGGGGTGCGGGAAAACGAGCCTTGCGGCACACAGCTGCTGCGTGAACAGTCCGTGGGCAGCGGAATACGCCGTCGATTCCGGGCTTGTATACTGCGGGTCGCCTAAGATGGGGAAACCGGAGGCCATGCAGTGCAGGCGGAGCTGGTGCGTGCGGCCCGTCAGGGGGTACAGCTCCAGAAGCGCCGTTTTTTCCGCCCGTTCCAGCACGCGGTACTGCGTCAGCGCCCGCTGCCCCCGCTCGTCCACGACGCGGATGAGGCTGCCGCCGCCAACCTTATAGACTGGCAGGTCGATCTGCCCTTCCGCCTGCGGCGGCTGGCTGAAACCCGAAGCAAGATAGGTCTTCTCCAGCTGCCGCTCGCGCAGCATCCGGCAGAAGCGGTCGTGGATATTCGCGTTTTTCGCTAAAATCACCACGCCGAACGTGTCCCGGTCGAGCCGCGTCACGGGATGGACGCCGGACGCCTCGCCGCGCTCCAGCAGGTGATACAGCACGCCGTTTGCCAGCGTCCCGCTGTTTTTCTGCGGCGACGGATGCACCAGCATTCCAGAGGGCTTGTCCACAGCGAGAAAGCATTCATCTTCATAAAGGATGGAAAGCGGCAGCGGCTCCGGGTCAAAGCCCTCCGTCCGCTCCTCCAGCACGACGCGCACCCGGTCGCCGGGCGTGACCGGCGCATCGGTATGGGCGGGCGCTCCGTTTACAAACAGCGCGTTCTGCCATTTGAGCCGCTTGACCAGCCCGGCGGACAACCCGAATTCCCGCCGCAGGAGCGACAGCAGCTTCGTCTGCCGCGCGGCTGTCTGTTCCAGAATCATGCGCACCGCCTCCTTCGGCGCTATTATACCGTGCGGAGGCAGATCGCGCAAGCCCCGCTATCCGTCCGGCTGCAGGCCGGAATGGTCCCAGAGCTGCTTGAAGAGCATGGCCGCGATGGGGAACACGATCATCCCGCCCACGCCCAGCAGCCGGTAGCCCGTGTAAAGCGCCAGCAGCGTCAGAACCGGGTTCAGCCCCACCTGCTTTCCGACCAGACGCGGCTCAAGCGCCTGTCGGCTGAGGGCCGCGGCTCCGTATAGAATGACGAGGCCGATGCCGGTTTTCGTCTCCCCCTGCAAAAACAGCGCCAGCGCCCACGGGATCAGGATCGTCCCCGTGCCGAACACCGGCAGCGCGTCGACCACCGTAATGACCAGCGCAGCCAGCACCGGGTACCGCACCCGAAGAAGCAGCAGCCCCGCGTTTAAAATCAGAAATGTAATGCCCATCAGCTTCAGCTGCGCCCGCAGCCAGCCGCCGAGCGTCGTGCGCACGTGCCCGCCGAGTGTCTGCAGCTTTTCCAGCCACGCCGGGCGCACCGTGCGGCGCAGCCAGCCGCGGATGGCAGGCAGCTCGCCGGAGAGCATGAAGCTGGACAAGATCGCCGTCACCGCGAACAGCACCGCGTCCGGCAGCCGCCCGATGATGCCGGACGCCCAGGAAAAGAGCGTTTCATAGAGCTTCGTGCCGAAGCCCGCGCCGGTCTTGAAGAATTCCTCAACGCCCGCGCGCAGCCCCGTTCCAAGCCCGTCCGGCAGTCTTTCGGCAAGCGCAAGCAGACGCGATTTCAGCTTTTCAAAGAGCGGAGCCAGATTTTCCGCCAGCCGGGGCAGCTGCCGGGCCAGATCCGCCGCCTCCGCGCACAGCAGGCGGCACAGGAAAAACAGCCCGCCGAACAGGAGCCCGAACAGCAGCAGCACGCACAGACCGGACGCCAGCGAACGCGGAACGTGCGCCCGCGTCTGCAAAAGCCGCACCGGCTTTTCCGCCAGCAGGCTCACCGCGAGCCCGATAAAAAACGGCAGCAGCACCGGCAGCAGCAGCGCGCCGAACACCCACGCGCCGAGCGCACAGCCCAGCGCAATCAGAACGGTCTTCCAGATTTTGCGGCTTTTCATGCTTCGAAATTCCTCCTGTGCTTTTCTGCTTGCAATTTGCGGGTATGTGGTGTATATTGAAGTCTGAGTATAGACACTTGCTTTTCCAACACGGACAATTGTGAGGTGAACGCTATGGAACATAGCCCGAAGTATTATATCGTGGAGGCCGCCGCCCTGCCGGAGATCTTCCAGAAGGTCGCCGAGGCCAAGCGGATGCTCGAAACCGGCGAGACGGACAAGGTCAACGTGGCCGCGCAGGCTGTCGGCATCAGCCGCAGCGCGTTTTATAAGTACCGCGACGCCATCGCGCCGTTTCAGAACCTGATGGCCGGCCGCATCATCACGTTTCAGATCATGCTCAAGGACAAGGCGGGCATCCTGTCCGAGATATTAACTATTTTTGCCAATTGCGGTGCGAATATACTGACCATCAACCAGTCCATCCCCACCGGGGGCCGCGCCATGGTGACCATTTCGGCGGAGACGAGCAATCTCAACTGCAACATCGAAGCGCTGACCCAGCAAATCGCAGAAAGGACGGGCGTAGTCAAGGCAGACTGCGTCGCAGGATAAGCATATGCACGGATTTGAATATTTCGTACCGACTGAGATCGTGTTCGGCGCAGGCAGCACAGAGAAGCTGCCGGAGCTGCTGAAAAAACGCGGACTTTCGCGCGTGCTGGTCGTCTATGGCGGCTCGAGCGCGAAGAAAAGTGGATTGCTTGACCGCGTGTTCCGGCTTCTGGACGAGGCGGGCGTTCAATATCGCGCGCTCGGCGGCGTGCAGCCGAACCCGCGCGCGGCGCTGGCCCGCGAGGGCGTGCAGCTGGCGCTGGAATCGGGTGCGGAGCTGATTCTGGCGGTCGGCGGCGGCAGCGTCATCGACACCTGCAAGGCCATCGCCCACGGCGCGGCCAACCCCGGCACAGATATCTGGGAGTTCTGGAAGCGCCGCGCGCCGCTGACAAGATCCATGCCCGTCGGCGTTGTGCTGACCATTCCGGCAGCCGGCAGCGAGACGAGCGACTCCGCCGTTCTGACCAACGCGGAGGCAGGCGAAAAGCGCGGTCTCAACACCCCGTTCAACCGCCCGGCCTTCGCCATTCTCGACCCCCTGCTCGCCGCGACGCTCCCGGTGCATCAGGTCGCGTGCGGCGTGAGCGACATTCTCATGCACACGCTCGACCGGTATTTTAATCCCGTCACCGATAACGCTCTGACGGATGAGCTGGCCGAGGCGCTGCTGCGCGTCGTGCTGGAATACGGCCCCGCCGCTGTGCGTGACGCGCATGACGAAACAGCCATGAGCGAGATCATGTGGGCAGGCTCCCTGTCGCACAACGGCCTGACCGGCCTCGGCGGCAGGAAGGACTTCGCCACGCACCAGCTCGGCCACGCGCTGAGCGAAAAATTTGACGTGTACCACGGCGACAGTCTGACCGCCGTATGGTCAAGCTGGGCGCGGTCCGTCATGGATGCAGATCCGGCACGCTTCGCCCGCTTCGCGCGGAACGTCTGGCACGTGGAGGAGGCGGACGACACCGCCGCCGCGCTTGCCGGTATTGCAAAGCAGGAGGCATTCTTCCGGTCCATCGGCATGCCCGTGCGTCTGGGTGAGCTTTCCTGCGGCAGGCAGGACGAGGCAGGTCTTGCCGACCTTGCCAGCCGGTGCAGCTACGGAAAAACACGCACGATCGGCACGTTCCGCGTGCTGGACTATGAAAGCATTCTTGCGATCTACCGCAGGGCCAACGAAGCGTGAGGTGGGCTGACATGAAAAAGCTTGCCATCCTCGGCCCCGGCGTCGTCGGCGGGAGCTGTGCGGAGATCTTGCTGCGGGACGCAGATCTGCTCGAACGGAACGCGGGCGAACAGCTGGAGCTTTCGTATGTGCTGGCGCGCCGCGCGCTGCCGGACAGGCCGTATAAAGACAAGGTCGTCACGGATTTCTCCGTCATCGAACACGATGCAGACGTGTTTCTCGTCATAGAAACCATCGGCGGCTGCGGCGCAGCGCTCGAGTATGTCCGCCGCGCGCTTGCCGCAGGCAAGCACGTCGTAACAGCCAACAAGCAGCTCATCGCCGAGCACGGCGCGGAGCTGCTGGCGCTTGCGAAGGCGAATGGCGTAAGCCTTCTGTTTGAGGCCTCCGTCGGCGGCGGCATTCCGGTGCTGCATCCGCTGAGCCAGTGCCTCGGCGCGAATGAGATTTATGAAGTGCGCGGCATTCTGAACGGCACGACGAATTTCATCCTCACACAGATGCTCGAACACGGGCAGAGCTACGAAGCGGCGCTCCGTGACGCGCAGACGCGCGGCTACGCCGAGCAGGACCCGACCGCCGACGTCGAGGGCATCGACGCGGGCCGCAAGGTCTGCATTCTGGCCGACATGATGTTCGGGAAAAACGTCGACCCGTCCCGCGTCCGCATGACAGGCATTTCCGCCATCACGGCGGCGGACGCCGCGTTTGCAGAGGCAGCCGGGATGAAGCTTCGCCTGCTTGGCCGTGCGGTCCGGCAGGGTCAGTCGCTCACGGTTTTTGTTTCGCCGCATTTCATCGCGGGCACGCAGCCGCTGGCCCCCGTCTCCGGCGTTCTGAACGCCGTCGAGGTGCTGGGCAGCAGCGTCGGCGCAGTTCTGTTCTCCGGCCCCGGCGCAGGCGGCCCGGCGACGGCCAGCGCCGTTCTGGCAGACGTCATTGACATCGTCCGCAATCCCGGCCGCGTCCAGCCCGTCAGCTGGCCGGCAGAACCCGCCGCGCTCTGTGACCCGGAGGAATTCGAATCCCTGTTCTTCTTCCGCACAAGACTTCCCAAAGAAGCCTGCGAGCAGGCGCTCGGCCCCGTCCGCTGGCTGCCCGACGCAGGCGCGTTCCACGGCGGCTTTACGCAGAAAACCACCCGAAGGGCGCTGCGCGCCTCCGGCCTCGCGCTGGACGCGGTGTGGCCCGTGCTGGCATAAAGACGTTCTGAACTCGCTCTCCCCTGTCATACATCTATGGCAGGGGGGATTTTTTATGAAACGCAAATGGCTGATCATCGGGCTTTTGAGCATTCTGGCCGGCTCCGCGCTCCATTTTCTCTATGACCTGTGGCCGAACCCGCTGACGGCGGTGTTCGCGCCGGTCAACGAAAGCGTCTGGGAGCATCTGAAGCTGCTATACTGGCCGTTTCTCGCCGCCGCGTTCGTGCTGACGAAGGACGAAGCGGACGGCCGAAAAAGCTGGTGCGGTCTGCTGGCGGGACTTCTGGGCGCGCCGCTGCTTCTTCTGGGCGCATATTACACGCTCTTGTCCGGCTTCGCGCTGTACGGCCTGCCGCTCGACCTTATTTTGTACGCGCTGGCAATGGCCGGCGGCTTTGCGCTGGCATGGCATTTGCAGAGGGCCCGCCTTCCCGCATGGCTGTGCGGCGTGCTGGTGATCGCGACGGGTATTTACGGCGCTGCGCTGGCGCTGTTTTCCTTTGCGCCGCCGGAGCTGCCCATTTTTCTGCCGCCGGTCTGAAATTTTCTGTATTTTTGTGTTGACAACCGCGTTTTTCTCCTGTATAATAGCCCGGAGAAAACAAAGAAGGAGCGGCAAGCACCGCAACTCACCTCCAGCAGTCTGCGAAGAGGTTCATAATTTCCTCCGCCTTGTGCGGAAGTCTGGATTTTATGTGCGGGTGCTTTGCAGCATCCGCACTTTGCATTTGGAGGTGCTTTACAATCGGTAAATTAGAACATCAGATCAACGAGGAGATCCGCGACAAGGAGCTTCGCGTGATCGGAGCTGACGGCAGCCAGCTTGGTATTATGACCTCGTCCGACGCTCTGGCGCTTGCCGAGGAAAAGGACCTTGACCTTGTCAAGATTGCGCCGAACGCTGTTCCGCCGGTCTGCAAGATCATGGATTACGGCAAATTCCGCTTCGAACAGCTGAAAAAGGAAAAGGAAGCCAAGAAGAACCAGAAAGTCGTGGAGATCAAGGAGATCCGTATGTCTCCCAGCATCGACACCAACGACTTCAATACCAAGGTCAAAAGCGCAGTCAAGTTCCTGAACGATGGCAACCGAGTCAAAGTCACCGTACGTTTCCGCGGCCGTGAAATGGCGCATACGTCGCTCGGACAGGAGCTTCTTGCGAAGTTCGGCGCCGATTGCAGCGAGATCGCCACGATCGCCAAGGACGCCAAGCTCGAAGGACGCAATATGTCCATGTTCCTGAGTCCCAAGAATTCCAAATAAACTACAATCGCAATCACACGGAAGGAGAACCACTATGCCTAAGCTGAAGTCCCATAGCGGCGCCAAGAAAAGATTCAACCTCACCAAGAACGGCAAGGTCAAAAGAGCGCACGCATTCAAGAGCCATATCCTCACCAAGAAGACCACCAAGCGTACCCGCAACCTGCGCAAGAACGGCTACGCCGACGTGACTGTGGAAGATATCGTGAAGAAGATGATCCCTTACAAATAATCGGTAAGGGTTGACGACACATAGGAGGATAATATAATGGCAAGAGTAAAAGGCGCAATGATGACGCGCAAAAGAAGAAATAAGACCCTGAAGCTCGCGAAGTCCTACTGGGGCTCCAAGTCCCGTCACTTTAAGATGGCCAAGCAGGCCGTTGCAAAGTCCGGCGTTTATTCGTATGTCAGCCGCAAGCTGAAGAAGAGAGATTTCCGCCAGCTGTGGATCTCCCGTATCTCCGCGGCCGTCGCACCCTACGGCATCAACTACAGCCGTTTCATCTACGGTCTCAAGAAGTCCGGCATCGAGATGAACCGCAAGGCTCTGAGCGAGCTCGCCATCGCCGATCCCGAGGCGTTCAAGGTTCTCGTCGAGACCGCGAAGAAGGCTCTGTAAGCAAATTATATGGCCGCCATATGCAATATGGCGGCCTTTTTCTATAGATAAGGAGAGTTTTATGGCCTGGAAAGCAGTTTTATTCGATATGGACGGCGTTCTGATCGATTCTGAGGAATACATGGCGAAAACCGGTGTCCGTGCGCTGAAGAAATACGGCATCAACGCAAAGGAATCTGACTTTGCGGAGTTTGTCGGCTGCGGCGAGAACCGCTATGTCGGCGGCGTGGCAGAAAAATACGGCGTGCCGTACCGCACGGAGATGAAGGACTACCTCTATGCGTGCTACGGTGAGCACGTGAAGGAGGAAGCCAATATCCCCGATGGCGTTCTGGACGTGCTGCACACGCTGCGCGCGCGGGGCTACCGGCTGGCGGTCTGCTCGTCGGCTGACCGCGTGAAGGTTCTCATGAACCTGTCCGCCATCGGCGCGGAGGAATCCCTGTTCGACCAGCTTGTGACCGGCACCGACATCAAAAATCCCAAGCCGGACCCCGAAATTTATCTGACAGGCGCGGCCAGTCTCGGCCTTGCGCCGTCCGAATGCATCGTCGTTGAGGACGCGCCCAGCGGCATCCGTGCGGCCCATGCTGCCGGGATCGAGGCCATCGGCCTTGCGACCAGCTTCCCGGCGGACTATCTGCGCGAGCAGGCACAGCCGGAGTATCTGCTGCCGGATCTCAAGTCGATTCTGACGCTGCTGTGAGTCCCATGCCGGAATTTTTACCGATTTCCCGCGCCGATATGCAGCGGCGCGGCTGGGAGCAGTGCGATTTTGTCTACATCATCGGCGACGGCTATGTCGATCACCCGTCGTTCGGCCACGCGATCATCTCGCGCGTGCTGGAGAACGCGGGCTATAAGGTCGGCATCATCTCGCAGCCCGACTGGAAAAATCCCGCTTCGATCAACACCCTCGGCGAACCGCGCCTGGGCTTTCTTGTCATGGGCGGCAATATGGACTCGATGGTCAACCACTATACCGTCTCCAAGGCCCACCGGAAAGCCGACGCCTATACCCCTGGCGGCGTGATGGGCAAGCGGCCCGATTACGCCGTGACGGTCTACTGCAACCTCATCCGCCGCACCTACCGCCGCAAGCCCATCATCATCGGCGGCATTGAGGCAAGCCTTCGAAGGCTTGCGCATTACGATTACTGGTCAGATAAACTCAAGCGGTCGATTTTACTCGATTCGCAGGCTGATCTTCTGATCTACGGCATGGGTGAGCGCGCCGTCATCGAGATTGCGAACGCGCTCAACGACGGCATGGACGCGCAGGACATCACGTATATCGACGGCACGGTCTATAAGACCCGTGAGCCGGATACATCCGTCCCGTCCATCACGCTCCCGGCCTTCCCGGATATGCAGAAAAATCCGCGCGTCTACGCCGAGAGCTTTTCCATCCAGTACCGCAACACCGACCCCTTCTGCGCCAAGCGGCTCATCGAGCCGTATGGCGACCATGAATTTATCGTCCAGAACCCGCCGCAGAAGCCGCTTTCGCAGAAGGAAATGGATCATGTCTACGATCTTCCGTACTGCCGCACGTTCCACCCATCGTACAAAAAGCTTGGCGGCATTCCGGCCATCGCGGAGATCGAATTCAGCCTGACCTCCTGCCGGGGCTGCTTCGGCGCGTGCAGCTTCTGTGCGCTGACGTTCCATCAGGGGCGGATCATCCAGACCCGCTCGCAGGAGTCGATCATCAAGGAAGCCGAGGGCATGACGCATTCGCCGGGCTTCAAGGGCTACATCCATGACGTCGGCGGCCCGACGGCGAATTTCCGCCAGCCCGCCTGCAAAAAGCAGCTGCAGCGCGGCGCGTGCCCGACAAGACAGTGCCTGTTCCCTGCCCCCTGCAAAAACCTGATCGCCGACCATACGGATTACCTGTCCCTGCTGCGGAAGCTCCGCAAGCTGCCGGGCGTCAAGAAGGTCTTTATCCGCAGCGGCATCCGGTTCGACTATCTGCTGGCCGACCCGAGCGATACGTTCTTCAAGGAGCTGGTGCGCTATCACATCTCCGGCCAGCTGAAGGTCGCGCCGGAGCACGTGTCCGATCAGGTCCTGCGCGTGATGGGCAAGCCCCCGCACGCCGTATACCAGCAGTTTGTGGAGAAATACAAAAGGATCAACGAGCAGGAGGGCATGAAGCAGTACGTCGTGCCCTACCTCATGTCGTCCCACCCCGGCTGCACGATGGAAGAGGCTGTAAAGCTGGCAGAATACCTGCGCGATACCAACCACGAGCCGGAGCAGGTGCAGGATTTCTATCCCACGCCGTCCACGCTCTCTACTGTCATGTACTATACCGGCCTTGACCCCCGGACAATGGAGCCGGTCTACGTGCCCAAAAATCCGCACGAAAAGGCGATGCAGCGCGCGCTGATGCAGTACAGAAGACCGCAGAATTATTTTCTTGTGCGCGAGGCGCTGCAAAAGGCAGGCCGGACGGATCTCATCGGCTTTACGCCAAAATGCCTCATCCGCCCCTACCCGCCGAAGGAGAAAAAAGTCGGTGCGCCCGACCAGCCGCCGGAGCGGAAATCCACCCCCGCAAAACCGGCCAAAAAACGCCAAGCCCGCCGGTAGTGGCGCATAAGACAGGTTTATAAGGTTTAGAGAGAGCAGCGTGGCGGAAGTCACGCTGTTCTGCTTTTTGATGCGTGAGTGAGCATTTCGGCAATGATGCTCTCCGGCAGGAAACCAATGCAGGCAAGGCTGATATGCACATCCTGCACCCGATGTCCGCTGCTCTTATCAGGCGCGTGGACATACACCTTGTTCACAAGATCATGCAGCACAGCGGGCGTCAGTTCCTGCAAGTTGGGATATTTCTTCGCCCGGAGGATGAACTGCTCAATGCTGTCGGCTTCTTTCTCCTGCTGGGTAATCTCCTGCTCCAAAAGCTGCATTTTCTCCGTCAGCTCTGCTTGCTCATTTTCATAGTCGGCGGACAGCTTTTCAAATCGGCTATCATTGATTTTGCCGGAGATATTGTCCTCATAGAGCCGTTTGAACAGACGGTCAAGCTCTTCCATCCTGCGCTGTGCCTGCGTGAGCTGTCTGCGCTTTGCGGCGAGTTCTTTCTTGAAGTCCTCCTTACGCTTTGCACCCAACTTATCGCGGAACAGATCCTCACAATCGGAGATATACCAAAGCAGAACTTGCAGAAATTTCAGCACGCCCTTTTCCAGAACAACCGCGCGGATGAAGTGCGTCCCGCACACGTCTTTTCCCTTCTTGCGAGAGGTAGAGCAGACGAAATGATCCTGTCGTTCTTCAAAGTTCCGCGAGGTGCAGTAGTACATTTTTTCTCCGCAATCGGCACAGTAGGCAACGTCGGAAAAGAGGTTGCTCTTGCCCGTTCTTGCCGGTCTGCGTTTGTTGCGGCGCAGCTCCTGTACCCGCTGAAAGGTGTCCTCATCCACAATGGCTTCGTGGGTGTTGCGGAATATCTTCCATTGCTCCGGTGGATTCTCGATGGTCTTCTTGATTTTGTAGGACTGCCGGTGCGTTTTGAAGTTCACGGTATGCCCGCAATACTCCATCCGTTCCAGAATTGCAGCAACGGTACTGCCGTTCCAGTTGTAAGGATTGTCAGGCAAAGCGCAGCGGACTTTTCGTTTTTGCCTGTCCTGATAAACGGTGGGCGTCAATACATGATCCTCTTTCAGCATCCGAGCAATCTGCGTCGGACCGTTCCCGTCCATGCAAAGGGAAAAGATGCGTTTGACCACCTGTGCCGCTTCCGGATCGACGAGCCAATGCTCTGAATTATCCGGGTCTTTGACGTAGCCATACGGCGGAATTGTCGTCAGGTGTTCGCCGGATTCTCCCTTGATCCGGAGTGAGGTACGCACTTTCTTGCTGCCGTCCCGAACGTAGTATTCGTTGATAATGTTGACGAACGGGACGAACTCATTGTCTTGCTGGTTAGCGCTGTCCACACCGCTGTTGACGGCAATGAACCGCACGTTATTCTGCGGGAATGTGATCTCGGTATACATCTCAACTTCCAGATAATTTCGACCGATGCGGCTCATGTCCTTCGTGATGACCGTGCCGATCTTTCCGTCTTCCACCAGTGCCATCATGCGCTGCCAATCCGGTCTTTGAAAGTTCGCGCCTGTGTAACCGTCATCTACAAAGAACTCCGTATTGCGGAAGCTGTGTTCCTTTGCATATCGGCTGAGATAGGCTTTTTGATTCACAATGCTGTTACTGTCGCCCTGTGATTCATCGTCACGGGACAGGCGGCAATACAGCGCGGTAATTTTGTCAGACTGCTTCATAGTAGATTCCTCCATCATCTGAGGACAGTCTGCCAAGACAAGGTTGCTGTTGGTCACGATCACACACTCCCCTCGGAGTCGATCAGCTTCACCGCCTTTTCGGTAAGGGCGTGCGTTCCGTCAAAACTGGCAGTAAAGCGGTAGATGGTGTTTCCTTCTTTCAGGCGTACCGTGATCTGCGGTAACTCCCGCCAGAGAGGAACGAGGGCACTGCGGCTGCCGTCCGATTCCACTTGGACGTTACGTTTCTTGTTATCCATTTGCACCTTCCTTTTCATTCAGATTTCCGAGCAGTGCCGCATGAATCTCCCGGAGCAAAGTGCGTGATATGACCTATTGTTATTCAGTATATCACGACAATTTCCGGGATTCCATTGGGCAATGCACCGGGATTCAAAGGAGAATTACAGGCAGTTCGCCGGGTCGCACAGCCGTCCGTGCCTGTCAAGAAATCGGCTTCGCCTCGCTGCGCGTCCTTGACAGGCTCGTTCGCCTGTGCAAGCCGGTAATCAAGGCGGCGATGCCGCCATTTTCCAATGAAAATCAGCTGCGTTCCAAGACTTTTTAATCTCTCAGCCTAATTATAACAGGAACAAACGTTCGAGTCAATGCGATTATGAGAGGAAGAGCAAGCACAGCAAGTGTAGCTACACTTGCGAAAAACGGCGTGGGTTGACCGGGATTTACTTGCAGAGTAGCAAGCAAATCCTGTGTGGCCCCACACCGGAAAAACAGAGCGCTCCGGCTGACTGCCGAAACGCCCTGTTTTCATTTTTGGGATAGTCCCAAACCCATTGGATAACCGAAATTGAATTTTCATTTTTGCAAAGCACCTTGCGCAAAAGCCGGGTATAATGCAGACAGTAAATGGCTTAATTCTCATGCTTTTTCAATCCGGTGAACTGAAATGCCATATTTAGGCAATTGGTAATATTCTCCTAAGTCTCTGCCGCATTGCGGTTCGCTTTCTTCTCTTCCCGCTTTGTGCGCCAGATGGCAAGTGTGCGCACGAGCAAAACGTTGACGAGCACCAAGCGCACATAACTACACAGAATGTTGATGAAGAAATCTGGGGAGAAATGGCTGTAGCTGTGCAGGTTGTCTCTCCACAGCGGCATGACGCCGTAGCGCATCAAAAGCGGCAGCACAACGAGCGCGGCAAGCCACCCGACGATAAGCCATGTGACCTCTTTTTTCGCTGCGGGCAGCCTGAGCGTCCGGTAATCGATGATTAAGAGCCATTTTTTCTGGACTTAAATGTTATTCGAGAACCGCTTATTTTATGCAGTAATTTATTTTTGCAGCAGCTACATCGCCACAGGGATTGTAATGGTCCTCACACCCTACCAGAGCGTAATAAGTCTTCCCATCCGCTTCTGTATAATGCGCCATAGCCACAACATTAGGGGTCTTACCAATAAAGGAACCCAGCACCTCCGCCTTGTTGTAATTCGCAAATGCCTCTTCCACAGAATCTGCCTCAGTAAGAATACCGGCCCAAGTTACCCCCTGTCATGATACTTTGCGCCTGCCAATGCCTGCTCTTCGGTCATGTCACCATAAGCCCATACCGCATCACCGCAGTTTTTCCCAGATTCTGCACGGTAGCGATTCAGAACAGCCAAACCATCGTAATCCAATACTGCGCCGGAAAGGTCGAGGGTGCATTCCGTGTGATAGCCATTCTGGTTGGCCGTTGCCGTGTAACCGAGAGTAGGCTTATCTGCCCGCTTCTGGATGCCCGCTGCCTGAATAGCAGCAGGGTCAGAAAAGTACAGGTCATCATACACAAGCTCAATTCCACTCTGGACAGTCTCAGGCAGCGTCTTGATATATATAGCCTTTATACGGCCAAACAAAATGGTCGTTATCAACATACCAGTCCAATTGCGGGCTGATTCGAAATTACATCCTTCCGCTGCTGGGGAATATCCGTCTGGAGGAATTATCGCCACTCATTGTTGCAGAACTATATCGCGATTTTTTGCAGCAACCCAGATACGATGGTCCCTACCATAAGAGCTGCGGAAGAACGGTGAGCTTGTCTGTGCTGCGAGATCTTCACAAACTGTTGCACAGCGCGTTTGAACAGGCAGTTTTAGCGTTCCATAAGATTTGATATCGTTTCGACTTTCTCGTGCTCCTTTCTGCGTTTTGTTTGTTGGCAGAGATCTAAAATCTGCTTTCTCCGTTCTGCCTCCGCTTTTGTGTGATAGGTTTCCCATTTTTGCTTCCGGTGGCCTTGGATCGTGGTCATATAAACAACGGAATAGCTTTTTCCACGCTCTACAATAGATGCCATTATCATTAATCCCCCTTATACAGAATGGACCGAAAGTCAGCCGCGACTTTTGGTCCATTTCATTCTATATCACACTTAAGAGCGCTGATTATGATTTACAAAGTACTTTCTACCAACCTTTTATCGGAACAATAGCTCTCACCATCGCTCACTTTGTGATTGATGAAATGAGCGATGTGTGTTATACTACAGTAAAGAATCACTGTGTCGAGGTGTTTAGATGCGGAACAAAAAGCCTCCTTTTGAAATCACAAATACAATGATCCACCAAGTGGCTGAAATCGCCGAGTTGGTGGGCAAGCTGACTTCCACAAATCAGCTGTCTACAAACCCTACTTTGCGAAGAATAAATCGTATCCGGACGATCCACGGCTCTCTGGCCATCGAGCAGAACACCCTAAGTCTGGAGCAAGTCACCGCAGTGCTGAACGGCAAGCAAGTGCTGGCTTCGCCCAAGGATATTGCTGAGGTCAAGAATGCCTATGAGATCTACGAGCGGTTAGACGAACTTGATCCCTACTCTGCAGACGATTTACTGATGGCTCACGGTATCATGACGCAAGGTTTGGTAAAGGAGTCCGGCGTATTCCGTTCCCGCCCGGTAGGTGTAGTTGATCAGGAGGGGCGTGTCCTTCATAC
>OGLG01001177.1_pt1 | contig 16077 bp, 11 predicted proteins | sample 1572621 | NCBI WGS metagenome assembly OGLG01 (sample SAMEA2581912, study PRJEB24529) | metagenome | biome: Human gut stool | place: China | collected 2011 | reverse complement strand
CTCCAGCTCCTGCGTGGTGATGAAGAACACGTCGCGGGAGAGCTTGGTGTGCAGGCTCGGGAAGGCGATGCCGAGCGCGTCGTTCGTCTCGACGATGGCGCCGACAATGTCACGCACGGTGCGCTTGAGGTAGGAGACGTTGCGGTCGCCGGCATCGATGACCTTTTCCCAGTCCCACTGATCGACGTAGATGGAGTGGAGGTTGTCCACCTCTTCGTCGCGGCGGATGGCGTTCATATCGGTGAACAGGCCCTTGCCGACATTGAACTCGTAGCGCTTGAGCGCCAGACGCTTCCACTTGGCGAGGCTCTGCACGACCTGCGCGTTGTGGCCGACGTCGGGGATATCGAAGCTGACGGGGCGCTCCACGCCGTTGAGGTTATCGTTCAGACCGGAATTTTCTTCCACGAAGAGGGGAGCGGAAACGCGGCGCAGATTGAGCGCGTTGCTCAGGTTGACCTGAAAATTACTCTTGATGAATTCAATGGCGCGCTGCATCTCGTAAACGTTCAGCGGCGTGTGATAGTGGGCGGGAATGTAGGTCTTGCTCATTGCCGGTTCACTCCTTCAAAATGTTTGTATGTTTGATATGGATAAAAAACGCAAATTTGATTATAGCAAGTTACACAAAAAAATCAAGAAGAAAATGTGTAGAAAGCGTAAAGTTTCTTTGGCCCGAAATCCCTTGACGCTGCGGGCGAAAAACGGTATCATAAGCGGAGTCTACAGAAGAAACAGCGGAGGAGATCGGATTTGGAAGAGAAGAAGTGGAATGCGGGCAGCATCGGCCTGACCTTTGCAGGCTCCTTTCTCGGCGCGGGCTATGTGTCGGGGCAGGAGCTGTGGCAGTTTTTCGGCTCGTTCGGCGGCGGGGGACTGCTCGGTGTGCTTGCGGCGTTGGCGTTGCTTGCGGTGTTTGGGCTGGCGCTGATGTACATCATTTCCCGCACCGGCATCGCGGAGATGGACGCGGTGCTCGTGCCGTGGAAGAGGCTGGCGTGGCTGCGGAAGCTGTCGTCTGCGCTGCAGCTGATCTTGCTCTTCGGCGTCATAGCGATCATGTACGCCGGCGGCGGCGCGCTGCTCGAGCAGCTTTTCTCGCTGCCGACGTGGCTCGGCCGGACGCTGATGGCTGTGCTCGTGACGCTTGTGGCGCTGCGGGGCCTGCGCGGCGCGGTGGGAGCCTTTTCGCTCATCGTGCCGGTGATCGTCGCGCTCACGCTGATCTTCGGCGGCATGGCGCTCGCGCGGTACGGCGTGAGCCTTCCGGCCTTCGGCGCGGCGGAGGGGAGCAATCCGCTCATGCGCAGTGCGGCCTTCGGCGCGGTGACCTTCGCTTTCTATAATTTCTTCGGCTCGGTCGGCATTTTAGCGCCGCTCGGAGAGGCGGCATCCTCCAAAAGGGCGGCGCGCCGCGGCGTGCTCCTCGGCACGGCGCTGCTTCTGCTCATCGCTTACAGTGTGCTGCTTGCGGTGATGGCTGTGCCGGAGACTGCGGACGCGGAGCTGCCGATGCTGGCGCTCGCCTACGGCCTCAGCCGCCCGCTGGGCTATGTCTACGGCGTTTTGCTCCTGCTGTGTATGTACGGCTCGGCGCTGTCCATGACCGTCGCCATCACGACCTACGCCTCGGCGCGGTCGGAGCGCGTGGAGAAGCGGCGCGGATGGTTCATTCTCGCGCTGGGAGCGCTGGGCTACGCCGCGAGCAGCGTCGGCTTCGGCGACCTCATCAGCGTTGTCTATCCGGTCTTCGGATATTGCAGCAGCGTGTTCATTGTCTGCCTGCTGCTCCACGCCGCGCAGACGCGAAAAAAAGAATATAATTTTTTTGAAAATTCAGGAACAAAAGAGGAAGAAATTTCGTCTTAAAAACAGCACAGAGAAATGGTTACAATTTGTATCCAAATTGTAACCATTTCGCAAAGACTTCTTAAGAAACCTGTGTTATACTGTATGAAGTGTATTACACACAGCAAATCCGGGAAAGGAAGAACAGCAACATGGAACAGACAATGGAACCCGTCGCGCAGACGACGCCAGCGGAGACTGCCGCTCAGACGCCGGGGGCACCTGCCGGTGCAGCGAACGGCCCTACGCCGCCGAAAAACAGGAAAAAACGCAAAAAGACCGTGCGGCGCATCATTGCCGCGGTACTGGTGCTTGCGGTCGGCTTCACCCTCTTTAAGAAATTCGGAAAGAAGGAGGGTGAGGCGGAGATCGGCACTGCCATTGTGGACTACGGCTCCATCACCTCGATGGTCAACGGCAGCGGTATGGTCAAGGCGAAGAAGAGCGAGAGCATCACGCTTGCGACCGCGGGCACCGTGGGCGACGTCTTCGTGACCGAGGGGCAGAAGGTCGCCGCGGGCGACCCGCTCTTCACCTATGATTCTCCCGATGCGGAGAAAAAGGTGCGCGAGGCAAAGACGAACATCGAGGGCTACCAGAAGCAGCTCAACGCGGCTTATAAAGACATTGCCAAGCTCAATCTGACCGCGCCCTACGCCGGCAAGCTCCTTGAGACCGTGAAGCTCACGGTCGGCGACGAGGTCGGCGCACAGAAGGTCGCCACGCTCGTGGACGACACGCAGATGCGCCTCACGCAGTATTACAGCTACGCCTATCAGAGCAAGCTTTACGCCGGCCAGACCGTGCAGGTCTCGATCCCCGCGCTGATGTCCTCGATCGACGGCAGGGTGGAGAAGGTACATATGGTCAAGCGTGTAACGAGCGAGGGCTCGGAGCTGTTCAGTGTCGAGATCGTGGTCCCGAACGCAGGCGTGCTCGCCAAGGATATGGCGGCCTCCGCGACCGTGGTGGTGAACGGTGAGACCGTTTATCCCTACGAGGCGGGTAAGCTGGACTATTACCGCACGAGCGAGCTGAGCATTCCCGCCGGCACGGTCGTTGCGACGAATCTGATCGATTATCTCTCGGTCTCTGCCGGCGAGCCGCTGGTGCAGGTCAACGGCGAGAACACCGAGAACACCATCTTTGATCTGGAGCAGAGCCTGCAAAAGGCACAGAAGGAGCTGGAGGAGGCGGAAAAAAATGCCGCCTACGCAAACGCCGTTGCGCCCATTGACGGCATGGTCATCGGCTTGAGCATCACACCCGGGCAGGAGATCACCGCCAGCGCGACCGCGCTGACCATCTCCGATACGAACACCGTCACCATCAGCGCGACGGTGGACGAGCGCAACGTCAGCTACCTCAAGGTCGGCATGGGCGTCGATCTGAATCAATGGGGCAATCCGAGCTTCGGCACGATCAGCTCCGTGAGCCTCTCGAGCAGCGTGAATAACGGTGTCGCGACCTATCCCTTCACCATTGAGGCGGATAATGCGGACGGTACGCTGCAAATCAACAGCAACATCAACTATAACCTCACCGCCAGCCAGAGCGACAACTGCCTTGTTCTGCCCATTCAGGCCGTGCGCACGGTGGGACTTGAGGACGGCACGAGCGCGACGGTCGTCTATCTCAAGGCGGACAGCATGCCCGACAATGCCATCGAGCTGCCGTACTCCGACGAGACGATCCCCGAGGGCTTCTATCCCGTGCAGGTCGAGATCGGTATTCAGGACAACAACAATGTCGAGATCAAGTCCGGCGTGGAGCAGGGCGCGGAGGTCTTTACGCAGTATATGACCGGCTCCGCCACCAGCTGGGACAATTACGGCATGGTATATTGAGGATAGCGCCATGGCGAAATTGATCGAACTGCGAGACGTTTATAAGATCTACTCCGAGGGCCTTGAGAGCGAGGTCCGCGCGCTCGACGGCGTTTCGCTTACCATCGACCGGGGCGAGTTCGTTGCCATCGTCGGACAGTCCGGCTCTGGCAAATCGACGATGATGAACGTGCTCGGCTGCCTCGACGTGCCGACCTACGGCGAGTATCTGCTCGAGGGAACGGACGTGAGCGAGCTGAGCGATATGCAGCTCTCGCGCATCCGCAACAAGGAGATCGGCTTTATTTTCCAGCAGTATAACCTCATCCAGTCGCTCTCCGTGCAGGAGAACGTCGAGCTGCCGCTTGTCTATCAGGGCATCGGCATCGATGACCGGCACGAGCTTGCCGTCCACGCGCTCGAGCGCGTCGGCCTTGTCGACCGCCGCAGGAATAAGCCAACGCAGATGTCCGGCGGCCAGCAGCAGCGTGTCGCCATCGCCCGCGCCATCTCGACCCGCCCGCCCATCATCATGGCGGATGAGCCGACCGGCGCGCTGGACTCCAAAACGGGCCACGAGGTGCTGCAATTCCTCCAGCAGCTCAATAAGGAGGGCAGCACCGTCATTCTCATCACGCACGACAACGGCATCGCCGCCACCGCGCGGCGCTGCGTCCGCCTTGCGGACGGCAAGATCGTTGACGACCGGCAGCAGGAGGTGGATTGGCTGTGAACATTTTACAGGCCTTCAAAATGGCGTGGCGCTCCATCATCGGCAAGAAGGGCCGCAGCGCGCTGACGATCCTCTCCATCTTCATCGGCATTGCCGCCGTCATGACCATCGTTTCGGTCATGGAGGGCATGAAGGCACAGATGATGAAGCAGTTTTCCGCGATGGGCGCGAACCGCGTCTCTGTGAACATCTACTCATGGATGTACGATGCAGACGGCAACGATGTCAGCAAGGACTATTTCCCCGACCTTTACGAATACTGCCAGGGCCTGAAGGAATATGTCATCGGCATTACGCCGAACGGACAGGCGAACGCCACTGTGATCTACGGTACAAAGAACTCTTCCACGATGGAGACGGAGTACGACAAGCAGTGGAACCTCATCAGCGGCCCGCCGACGCTCTACTACGGCTCCGACCAGTACAGCGCGTGCAACAATCTGACCGTTGCCAAGGGGCGCGACCTTGCGTATCTGGACATTCAGAACTATAATCAGGTCTGCGTCATCGGCGCGGAGATGGCCAAGCAGTTTTTCGGCACGGTCGATCCGGTCGGCAAGACCATCAAGGTCAACGGCAACAACTTCACCGTTGTGGGTGTCTACGCCGCGCGCGGCAAGGAGGGCGACAACAGCGTCACGCAGATGGATAACATGGCCGTCTTTCCCTACACGGCGAGCCGCGTGCTCGGCGGCGCGCGCTTCACGGAATACATTGTCAAGGCGCGCGACAGCGAATCGGCGAACACCGCCATCGCCTACATCGGCGGCTTCCTCAAGGGACTTGTCCCGCAGGGCAGCGGCGAATACGAGGTGCTGGCGGCGGACTACTGGCAGCAGTACCAGAATGAGTCGTTCAACATGATCGGTATGGTGCTCGGCGGCATCGCGGCGATCTCGCTGCTCGTCGGCGGCATCGGCATCATGAACATCATGCTCGTCACCGTGACCGAGCGCACCCGCGAGATCGGTATTCGCCGCGCCATCGGCGCGCAGCGCTCGAGCATTGTTACCCAATTTTTGATCGAGGCAGGTATGCTCTGCGGCATGGGCGGCATCGTCGGCATCATCTTCGGCACGATCGGCAGCGTGGTGCTCGGACGCATCATCTACCAGCAAACGATCTATCCCGTGCCGTGGGTCACCATCGCAGCCTTCGCGCTGAGCGTTGCGCTGGGCGTGCTCTTCGGCAGTTATCCCGCCATCAAGGCATCGAAGCTCCAGCCCGTGGAAGCGCTGCGGGCGGAATGAGAGGAGAAAAACTATGAAAAAGAGAGTATTTTCCGCGCTGCTCGCGCTTGTGCTGACGCTTTCGGCGGTGGTGCTTCCCGCCTCGGCGGCAGGCAGCTTCTCCGATGTGTCGGACAAAAAGACGGCGCAGAACGTGGAGGTGCTGCGGCTGCTCGGCGTGGTCGAGGGCAACGGCATCGGGCAGTTCAATCCCTATGCGCAGCTCACCCGCGCGGAATTTTGCAAGATGCTGGTCACACTGATGGGCAGCAGCGATGTGCTGCGCTACAAAACGGTGACGATTTTCCCCGATGTGCGCGCGAGTCACTGGGCAGCGCGCTATGTCAATTATGCCGTGCGCGGCGAGAAGCTGCTGTCGGGTATGCCGGACGGCACCTTCCAGCCGGATCGCGCCATCAGCTACGGCGAGGCTGTGACCATTCTCATGCGCCTGCTCCGCACGGATGCGGACGCGGCCTCGGGCGGCATTTGGCCGGAGGGCTACATTGACCTTGCCAAGGCCTCCGGCGTGAGCGCGGGCGTGGAGCTCGCAGGCGGCGCGGCCATTTCCCGCGCGCAGGCGGCGCAGCTGTTCGTCAATGTGCTCGGCGCGAAGGCGACGAGCAGCAGCACCGATAAGGACGGTGAGACATCCACAACAACAAGGGTCTACAACCCTGCAAACTGTGTCTCGCGCGAGCGCGTAACGCTGATAGCCCTCAACGGCAATACCGCGCGGGTCTCCGGCGGGAAGAAGAACAGCTATGACCTTGTGCGCCCAAGCTCCGCCACGGTGCTCAACGGACTCAAGGGAGACCTGCTGCTCGACGCGGACGGCAAGGTGCTGACCTTTGTTCCCGTGGTAAGCAGCACGACAGGTGCGGCGGTGAGCAATGCGGCGGTTATTCTTTCGGCGGATAAGTCCACGAGCGGTATCAGTGCTTTGACGGGCGGCAGAACGGACTTCGCCGTTTACCGCAACGGCGTGCTCAGCTCCGTTTCCGCCCTGCGCAGAAATGATGTTGTTACCTATGACGCCTCGTCGAACACGCTTTATGCCTGCGATACGCGCGTGGCAGTGTATTATGAGGCCTGCGATCCCTCGCCCAGCGCGCCGAGCAGCATCACGGTGCTGAATGGAACGCAGTTCACTGTCCTGCCCACGGCACAGGAGAGCCTGAGCAAATTCAAGCCCGGCAAGACCATGACGCTTCTGCTCACAAGCGACGGCAGCGTGGCCGGCGCCGTGGACAGTGAGAACTCGGCCCGCGCGAATGCGGTCGGAGTTGTGGATTCCAACGGCAAGCTCCAAATGTTCTGCGGCAGCAGCATCATCGAGATTGCCGGGACCTACTCCGAATATAGTGGCAAGCTTGTCGGCATCTCTGCCTCCAAGGATAAGACGGTCAGCCTGTCGGCCAAATCCGGCGGTGCGAGCGGCAACCTGGATGTCCGCGAGGGAACGCTCGGCAGCAGAAAGCTCGCGGATAATGCGCTGATTTATGTGGACGGCGAGCTCAAGAGCCTCTCCGAGCTTACAGAGGTCATCATTCCGCAAAGCCAGATCATTTACGCCCGCACGAACAGCAGCGGCCAGATCGACCTGATCGCGCTGAGCGGCACGGGCGATGGTTCGACGCTTTATGGCCGCGTGATAAAGGCCGAGAGCAGACCGGACGGTTCGGATATCTCCGGCGGAACGATCTACAACCAGTTTATCACGATCGATCTCGGCGGAGGGAAGCCGATTGAAAAGAGAGGCGGCTATTCCGTTCAGGTCGGCGACTTTGTCGCGGCGGTTGCGGGAGAGAGCAGCTTCACATCTGTGGTCAATCTGACCAAGTTCAGCAAGGTCTCCACCTCCGCGTGGGTCGGCACAACGGCGATCAACTACGGCGGACGCACCTACAATGTGCCCTCCGGCGTTCTGATCTGGAACCGCGACGGCCAAAGCTGGTTCACCGGCGGCGTGGATGCGGCGATCAGCTACGGCGGGACGATGAACCTTTATGTAAAGGACGGCATCGTTCGCGCAATTGAGATCGGCGGTTGATCCTCCGGAACCAATATGACAAACAGGAAGCCCGCAGCTTTTGCTGCGGGCTTCCTGTTTGATTTGTAGCATTGCGTCAGGATGTATTAGAGCATCATCGCCAGCAGGCGCGGCGTCACATAGGTCTCGATGAGCGCCGCCGCGGCGAGCAGCGGCAGAATGACATAGAGGAAGAGCGTCGAGACCTCAGAGAGCGTCCGCAGGATACGGACCTCCTTGTCTCCGCGCACGCGCGCGGTCACGCGCGAGCAGAGGTACAGTCCCGCCGCGCAGAAGAGCACGAGCGCGGGCAGCTCAAAGATGCCGTGGGGGAGGATGCCGACGAGGTAGACGCCAAGGCTTGAGCCACTGCGTACATAGTACGCGCCCAGCGCGCCGATCAGGAAGAAGTTGAAGCCGAGCGGGAAGGCCGCAAGATAGGCAAAGGGGACAAGACCCCAGAGGATCGCCGAGAATGCGGCGGTGAGGTTGTTGGCAAAAATAGCGGCCGCCATGTCCCGCGTCTCGGTGACGGAGCTGAGACCGGCGCTGTCGATCGCCTGCTCGAGCACGCCCATGACGTGATCGGTCAGCTGTGGAAAGAACCACGCGGCGGCGAAGCCGATGAGCGTGAGCAGCGGCGCGACGATGGCGGCACGGCGCGCCTCCTCGCCGTAACCGTTCCGCCACGCCTCGCAGAGCGTGCGCCGGAGGTAGGAGCTGAGTTCGTTCATCCGCCGAGCTTTTCAATGCCGCACTTCACGCGGCGGATCGTCTCGTCCTTGCCGAGAATTTTGCAGATCTCAACCGCACCGCCGGGGGTGACGAGCTTACCGGCGCAGGCGATGCGCAGGGGCCACATGAGCGTGGCGTTCTTCACGCCCAGCTCCTCCGCGAACGCGATGAGCATATCGTGGATGCCGTCGGTGGACCAGTCGTTCAGCGCCTCGAGCTTTGGGAGAACCTTCTGCAGCATCTCGAGCGACACCGCAGCGTCGGTCTTGGACTTTTTGTTCGTGTAGAACGCGAGGTCGTAGTCGGGGAGAGCGTCGAAGAAATCGACCTTCTCGGGGATGTCGGTGAGCCTTTCGCAGCGGGCTTGCAGCAGCGCCGCAATCTCGGAAGCGGAGTACGCCTCGTTCTTCACGCTCTGGCGGATGAACGGCTCGGCGGCTCTGGCGAAGTCCTCGGGTGCCATATTGCGGATATAGTTGGCGTTGAAGTAGGTGAGCTTTTCGATGTCAAAAATGGCGGGAGACTTGGAGATGCCCGCGATGTCGAAGGCCTCGGCCAGCTCGGACATGGTGAAGAACTCCTGCTCGGCGCGCTCGCCGCGCGGCGACCAGCCGAGGAGCGCCACATAGTTGAGAATGGCGGGCGTCAGGAAGCCCTGCGCCTTGAGGTCCTCATAGCTCGGGTCGCCGTGGCGCTTGGACATTTTGTGCTGGCTGTCGCGCATGACGGGGGAGCAGTGGACATAGGTCGGGACCTCCCAGCCGAACGCCTCGTAGAGCAGGTTGTACTTCGGCGCGGAGGAAAGGTACTCGCTGCCGCGCACCACATGGGTGATGCCCATGAGATGATCGTCGATGACGTTGGCGAAGTTGTAGGTCGGCAGGCCGTCGCGCTTCAAAAGCACCTGATCGTCAAGCGTCTTGTTTTCCACCGTGATGTCGCCGAAGATGGCGTCGTGGAAGGTGGTGGTGCCCTCCTTGGGGATGCGCTGGCGGACGACGTAGGGCTCGCCGGCGGCGACGCGGGCCTTTGCTTTCTCAAGCGGCAGGTCGCGGCAGGGATCGTCCGCGCGGTCGAACTCGCCGGAATCCTCGGCGCTCTCCATCTTTTCGCAGAAGCAGTAATAGGCGCCGCCGCGCTCGACGAGCAGCTCGGCGTATTTGCCGTAGGTGTCGCGGCGCTCGGACTGGATGTAGGGAGCCACGGGACCGCCGACGTCGGGGCCTTCGTCGTGGTCGAGTCCGCACTCGGCCAGCGTGCGGTAGATGACGTCGGTCGCGCCCTCGATGAGGCGGCCCTGGTCGTCCATGACGCAGTTCAGGTCCACCTGGGCCGCCGAGTCCTCCTCGTAGCACAGATCCAGCAGCAGCTCGTCGTCCACGATGACGTTATCCGGTGTCGTAGTGTCGCCTACATTGTCCACGGACTGATTCGTGTTCTGGGCGTCGTCCGCCGGAGCATCGTCCTTTTTGCAGCCCTTGATGATGAATATCGCACCCACGATGATGCCGGCCAGCAACACGGCGGCGATGATGCGGTTCCGCATGGCCTCCCGGTAGCGCTTCTGCCGGCGGCGTTCTCTTTCGTAATCCATTCTGTTACCTCAATTTCTCGGGGGATGCCCCCGTCTCGTGCAGTTTGCTGAGCGCCTGCGCCACCCGGGCGCGGTCCTCATGATACGTCATGCCGAACCAGCGGTCCGCCGACTTCAGCACGCTGACACGCAGCTCTCCCGCCGCCAGCAGGTCGCCCACCATGGTGGGCAGCAGGCACTCGGCTTTCACCGACTGCCCCGCCTCGCTGCGGAGAAAGTCGTGGAAATACGTCTCCAACGCGTCGAAGACGGAGGGGGCAAAGCCCCAGAAGTTCATGGACACCACCGTGTCGCCGTCCAGCACCGCTCCGGTATCCTCGTCCCGGATGACGCCGTCCTGCAGCAGGGCGATCTTCAGCGTCTCGCGGATGTCGCTGAGATACCCGTCCTTCACATGGCACACACCCCGGGACACGGTGCCATGGGCAGTGACGGTGTTCTTCAGCAGATAGCCCACCATGGCTGCAGCACCCGCCTTCGGCAGGCGCTGCAGCTCCGCATATATGGTGCGGTAAGCGTCCGCGCCGTAGAAATCGTCGGCGTTGATCACGGCGAAGGGTTCGTGAACCGCATCGGCTGCCATCATCACGGCGTGGTTCGTACCCCACGGCTTGACACGGCCTTCGGGAACGGCAAGACCTTCGGGCAGGTAGTCGAGTTCCTGGAAAACGAAATCCACGGCGATGCGCCCGCCGAAACGGTCGGCCGAGAAGACCTCGCGGAACTCCTTCTCGAAGGAGTGGCGGATGACGAAGACGACCTTGCCGAAACCGGCGCGGATGGCGTCGTAGACCGAATAGTCGATGATGGCCTCGTTATTGGGACCGACACCGTCCATCTGTTTGAGCGACCCGTAGCGGGAGCCCATGCCCGCGGCGAGTACCAGTAATGTGGGTTTTACCATGTTATTTTATCTGTTTATGACATTGGTTCAAAACATCCACAAAGGTAAAAAATTAAGCGCGCCCCGCAAAGGATTTATGCAAATTTGCCTATCTTTGTAGGGTTAACAAAGAGAAATCGTACCCGGAGAGATGAAATTTCTGAAAACCATACGGGCATGGTGGCGCGGCCTGTTCCGCAAACGCCGGTTCAACATGCTCAACGCCACGGACAACACCGAAGAGTGGCACATGCACCTCTCGCCGGCGAGTATCCTCGCGGGACTGGTGGCGTTCATGCTGATGCTCTTCATCCTCACGCTGTCGCTGGTGGCGTACTCCCCCATCCTGGAATTCCTGCCCGGATACCGCACCGAGGCCGACCGTTCGCGCGAAAGCCTCGTGCAGAACATCATCCGGCTCGACTCGATGGAGCGCATGATGAACGACATGCTGACCTACAACGAGAACATAGCCCTGATCATGGAGGGACGCACGCCCGTGGCGCGCGTGCTCGCCTCGTCGGACTCGTCGCGCATCAGCAAGGTGCTGGTGATGCCCTCGCACGAAGACTCGCTCCTGCGGGCCCAGATGGAGGGCGACGGCGAATACGCCATCGCCGGACAGGGCGGCTCGCGGCGCAAGGTGCGCGAGGCCATCGAGCTGGCGACGCCCGTCGAGGGAATCATAACCGGAAAATTCGACATCCGGCAGGGAAATTTCGGTGTGAAGATCGCCGCGACCGCCGCCGACCGCATCACAGCCATCGACAACGGCACGGTGGTTCAGAGCCTCTGGACCCCGGAGACGGGTTACATCGTGGTCCTGCAACACGCCGGGAACCTGATCTCGGTCTACAAGAACCTCTCGCAGTCGCTCGTAACGACCGGCCAGACCATCCGTTCGGGCGAACTGATCGGCTACAACGCCGAAGTGCAGGACGGAGAGGTCCGGCTCTTCGAATTCGAACTCTGGAACAACGGCAAACCCGTGGACCCCGAGGGGTACATCGTCTTCTGACAAACGCATGAAACAAAGACTCGCAATACTGGGTTCGACCGGCTCGATCGGCGTGCAGACGCTCGACATCGCCCGCGAAAACCCCGGCCGCTTCGAGGTCCGCGTCCTCACGGCCAACCGCAACTGGGAACGACTGGCCCGACAGGCCCGGGAATTCGACGCCGACGCGGCGGTGATCGCCGACAAACAGCACTACGCGCAGCTGCGCGACGCACTCGCGGGAACCGACACCAAAGTATATGCCGGAGAGGAGGCCGTGGCGCAGGTCGCGGCCGGAGGCGGCACGGACGTGGTGGTGAACGCCCTGGTGGGCTACGCCGGACTCGCTCCCACGGTGGCGGCCATCGAGGCAGGCAAGAAGCTCGCGCTGGCCAACAAGGAGTCGCTCGTGGTGGGCGGCGCCTGCGTGATGCCGCTGGCCCGGGAGCGGAAAGCCCCGGTGATTCCGATCGACTCGGAACATTCGGCCATCTTCCAGTGTCTCGTGGGCGAGCGCGCCCCGGTCAGAAGGCTGATCGTCACGTGCAGCGGCGGCGCATTCCGCGACTTCCGGGCCGAAGAGCTGGCGAACGTCACGGTGGAGCAGGCCCTGCGCCACCCCCAGTGGGACATGGGCGCGAAGATCACGATCGACTCGTCGACGCTCGTGAACAAGGGGTTCGAGGTGATCGAGGCCCACTGGCTGTTCGGGACCCCGGCGGAACGGATTTCGGTGTTGCTCCACCCGCAGTCGATCATCCATTCGATGGTCGAATTCGAGGACGGCGCGATCAAGGCCCAGCTCGGAACGCCCGACATGCGCCTGCCGATCAGCTTCGCGCTGCTGTACCCCGACCGGGCGAACCGTCCCGGCGAGCGGTTCAACTTCCTGAACCATCCGCAGCTGACCTTCGCCGAAGTGGACCGCGCGAAATACCCGGCGCTCGACATCGCCTACGACTGTCTGCGGCGCGGCGGCACGGCGGCCTGCACGATGAACGGCGCAAACGAGGTGGCCGTGGCGGCGTTCCTCGCCCGCAAATGCGCATGGCTCGACATCGTGCGCGCCATCCGCTACGCGCTGGAGCACGCCGCATTCGTCCCCTCGCCCACCCTGGCCGATTACGCCGAGGCGAACGCCGAAGCCCGCGCGCTGGCGGCGGAGTTCCTACAATTAAAAAATTAAAAATTAAAGCTTGTGGACATTCTTGTAAAAATCATTCAGTTCTTCCTCTGTTTCACCATCCTGATAGGCATTCACGAGATGGGTCACTTCATCATGGCGCGGGTGTTCAAAATCCGCGTCGAGAAATTCTACATCTTCTTCGACCCGTGGTTCTCGCTGTTCAAATTCAAACGCGGAAACACCGAGTACGGTCTGGGATGGCTGCCGCTGGGCGGATATGTCAAGATCGCCGGCATGATCGACGAGTCGATGGACACGGAACAGATGAAACAGCCCGTCAAACAGGACGAGTTCCGCGCCAAACCCGCCTGGCAGCGTTTTCTGGTGATGATCGCCGGCGTGGTGATGAACGTCGTGCTGGCCGTGGCCATCTACATCGGCATCTGCTACACGTGGGGCGACACCTATTTCTCGAACGCCGACGCCAAGTGGGGCTACAACTTCAACGAGGCCGGGCACAAACTCGGATTCCACGACGGAGACCGGCTGGTGAGCATCGACGGCGAAGAGGCGGACGACATCAACAAGGTCGTAAACTCGCTGATCATCACCGAAAGCGACCGCAGCGTCGTGGTCGAACGCAACGGACGGCAGGTGGAACTGATCCTCCCGCTCGACGAGCTGATCTCGATGCGCCAGCAGAAGGGATACGAAAATTTTCTCCTGCCCCGCATCCCCTTTCTGATCGACAGCGTCGTAAACCCGACCGTCGCACAGTTGCGGAAGGGAGACGAGATCGTAGCCATCGACAACGTTTCGGGTCTCGACTTTGCGGGCTACGGCCAATACCTGAAGGCGCACGCCGGAGATTCGGTGCTGCTGACAGTCCTGCGGGAAGGGGACATGCTCTTTGAATTCAAAGCGCCCGTCTCGGAGAACGGCACGCTCGGAGTCATCCGCAAGGGCCTCGCGCTGCGCACGCAGAAATATACGTTCCTGGAGGCGATTCCGGCCGGTATTCAAAGGACGGGCAAGGTGATCTCCTCCTACTGGGACCAGCTGAAGATGATCGTGCAGCCCAAAACCAAGATGTACGAGGAGCTGGGCGGATTCATCTCCATCGGCAGCATCTTCCCCTCCACGTGGGACTGGCAGGACTTCTGGATGAAGACCGCCTTCCTGTCGATCATCCTCGCGGTGATGAACATTCTGCCGATCCCGGGACTCGACGGCGGGCACGCGATCTTCACTTTCTGGGAGATGATCTCGGGCCGCAAGGTGAGCGACAAGGTGCTCGAAGCGGCGCAGTATGTCGGACTGATCATCATTCTGTTCCTGCTGCTCTACGCCAACGGCAACGACATTTACCGGTTCTTTATCAAATAAATGCGGAGCCGATGACAAACCGAACTGCGGAAAAAACGGAAGCCTGCGCCGCGGCGCTGCGGAGACACCGTTTCGAGGCCGAGGTGGTGAAGGACGCCGAAGCGGCCTTCGCCCTGATGAAGGCCGTCGTGGAGGCCGAAAACCCGCAACTCGTGTCGTTCGGCGACTCCATGACGATGCGCGGAACGGGCATCGTCGAGTGGCTGCGGAGCAACGGGCGGCTGACGCTGCTCGACGGGTTCGACGCCTCGAAGCCCTACGAGGAGCGGCTGGAAATCCGCCGCCGCGCGCTGTTGTCGGACCTTTTCATCACGGGCGTGAACGCCGTGACGGAGCAGGGAACACTGCACTGGCTGGACAAGGTGGGCAACCGCATCGCACCGGTGGCATTCGGTCCCCGAAAGGTGATCATCGTGGCGGGACGCAACAAGATCGTGGCCGACCGCGACGAGGCCGAGGAGCGCATCCGCCGGATCGCCGCCCCGCAGAACGTAGCGCGACACCCCGGATTCCGCACCCCCTGCGCCAAAACGGGCGTCTGCGCGGACTGCAACTCGCAGGACCGCATCTGCAACACCCGGATGGAAATGCTGCGATGCTGGCCCGACAAACGGGTGTTGGTAATACTGATCGACGAAGATTCCGGATTATGATGAAACAACTGAAATACGGCACGGCCTGCCTGCTGTTGCTGGCGGCCGCCTGCGGAGACGATTCCGACGCATTTTACACGGCGGTTTATCCCGTCGTGCGCGTCGAGGCCAAAATCACCCTCCCGGCCCCCGAACCGGGCCCCACCGATCCCACCGACCCCACTGATCCCACCGATCCAACAGATCCCACCGATCCAACAGATCCCACGAACCCCACCGATCCCACGGAACCGGAGACGAAGGCAGGGGAAAACGAAACGGACCCCGTGGTCGAACGGATCAGGGAGGAGATCGAAGCGGCGGCTCCCGTGAAGGCGGGCGGAAGCTACGTGCTGGAATTCACCAAATACAACGGCGGGGGGCGCCTCCGGATCAGACAGACGGCGGAGGCGGACCGGGTGCGGGGCGTCTTCTTCAAGGACCCGGGCGCAACCGACATCCTCGTCTACTGTCCGGAACCGGCGATGAAGTACACCTGCGCCGTCTCGGCCTACAAGGCCGAGGACGGCACGAGCAAGACCCTCCTGACGGTCGACCTGACCGAAGAGTACCAAGCTCTCTACCCCGAGGCCGGAATCACGAAGGCCGTGCGCCGGGAGTACACCTCGGCAAACGCAAAATAGGAGGACGTATGGCAAAGGTCAAAAAGGCATTTTTCTGCAAAAACTGCGGGTTCGAAGCCCCGAAATGGCTGGGACGCTGTCCCTCGTGCGGCGAGTGGAACTCATTCACCGAGGAGATCATCGCCCGCGAGAGTGGTTCGGTCCCGGCGGTCGCGGCGGGTCCCCTGCCCGCGGCGAAGCCCCAGCGCGTGAGGGACATCCGCGAAAGCGAGCACGTCCGCCTCGATCTGGGAAACGCCGAGGTAAACCGCGTGTTGGGCGGCGGGATGGTCCCGGGGTCGCTGGTCCTCGTGGGCGGCGAGCCGGGAATCGGCAAATCGACCCTCTCGCTGCAAATCGCGCTGGCGGCGAACGGACTGAAAACCCTCTACGTCTCGGGCGAGGAGTCGGCCGAGCAGATCAAGATGCGCGC
>OGLG01001167.1_pt1 | contig 16185 bp, 9 predicted proteins | sample 1572621 | NCBI WGS metagenome assembly OGLG01 (sample SAMEA2581912, study PRJEB24529) | metagenome | biome: Human gut stool | place: China | collected 2011 | reverse complement strand
ACGAGAATCCGGGGCTGGGAGCATGTTGAATTGCAGCGGATTCTGCAGGAAAAATTTCATCTTCCGGTTTATGTAAAAGGCGTAAATGGAAAGGGCGATAAAACCGATCATCAATAAGGAGATCACCCCTAAAGAGTTTCGCAGGAAATAAAACCGGTCGGACAAACCGTCGATACGGGAACGCTGCGCCTCGATACGTTGCTTATATTTCTGGAGTTGGTCCGCTTGCAACAATAAGGTGCGGGCAGACTGATGATCTACCGGAGCCGTACGAAGAGGGATAAACTTATCCACCGGCTCCCCCTGAATGATACGCATAGCCGTGCGAATCACTTGCTCCCCTCCTGTCGGATAGAGGAAAGAGGCGTTGATCCGTCCATCTTCCACGGCTTCCAGACCGGCACCCGCCACAGCATCCACGCCGATAATCCGCAAATCCCGTCCTCGGATGGAATCCCATGCTATAAAGTATTCCCGGGCGGCTATGGCCATCATGTCGTTATGGGCGTAAACGAAATCTATCTGCTCGGGATGCTCTAACTTCCGAAGCTCCATCCGGGCCGTATCGACCAACCATTGTCCTTCTATCTTACGGAAAGAAAGATCCTCCCTTTCTCGCAAGGCATCGACAAAACCTTTATGTCGCTCTTGCGCCGGGGAGGTTTGCGTGAGTCCCCATATCTCTAAGATAATAGCGTTCGGGGGAAGATAATGGGCGGCGTAATTGCCTGCCGCTAGTCCGATCTCATAATTGTTCGCCCCGACAAAAGAGGTGTATTGATCGGTATTTACCTTGCGATCTGTAATGATCGTCGGGATTCCGGCACGGTACGCTTCCTCGGCAACTGCCGTGATCGGCTCGGATTGATAGGGGGAGATGATCAAGACATCCACCTTTTGGCGGATCAAGTCTCGTATTTGTTGTATTTGTGTCTCGTTATTGTTTTGCGCGTCCTTTATAATAATTTCCACATCATCATAGTTAGAGGCTTCGATACGCATATCGTTAATCATAGCTTCCCGCCAAGCATCGTCCAGCATACATTGGGAGAGGCCAATAACGTGCCTCTTCTGTTTCCCCGAGCTCGTACAACCACACAATACGATCAAGGTTAACCATACTAGTAAAAAGGGATGCTTCATATACAAGAATAAAGGTCTAACGTATTTGCCACAGGGCTGGCACAACCTTGCCATGCCTGTGGCACGACAGTGCCATACGGATGGCATAGCTGTGCCATAACCAGTGGCACAACTATGCCATCAGCATGGCACTGCCATGTCATCGGTTAATGGCACTAATTATGCACCAGTGTCCCGATATTCTCTCCGCTCATCACTTTCTTCAAGTTGCCGTTGGTGTCCATATCGAATACGATGATCGGGAGGTTGTTCTCTTTACACATCGTGGTAGCGGTCAAGTCCATTACCTTCAGGCCCCGGGTATAGATCTCATCATACGTAATATCGGAGAACTTGGTAGCCGTAGGATCTTTCTCCGGATCAGCGGTGTAAATACCGTCCACACGGGTACCTTTCAGCATGACATCCGCCTCGATCTCGATGCCTCTCAAGGAAGATCCGGTATCCGTAGTAAAGAACGGATTACCCGTACCGCCAGACATGATTACCACGTTGCCTTGTTCCAGCAACTCGATCGCACGCCATTTATTATAGAACTCGCCGATCGGTTCCATACGGATAGCCGTCAGTACCTTCGCCTTCACGCCTTGAGCGACCAAAGCGGAGCTAAGCGCCAAGCTATTGATCACCGTCGCCAGCATACCCATCTGGTCTCCTTTTACCCGATCGAAACCTTTGGAAGCGCCGCTCAACCCGCGGAAAATATTACCGCCACCGATCACGATACCGATCTGTACGCCCATCTCGGCGATCTCCTTGATCTGTGCCGCATATTCATTCAAGCGAACCTCATCGATCCCATATTGTTTACCACCCATCAGCGACTCACCGCTTAATTTTAATAAGATACGTTTGTATTGAGCCATGTTTTGTATATATTTAATATGTAATTCCGCAAAAGTAACGAATAATCCGATATTCGCATAAAAAAGATCGCCCCAACCGATGTCGGGGCGATCTAAACACTAATCCCGTGTTTTGTAAGCTGCGAGGATTAGCTAAAATTATATGAAACGTTACTGGTTACTTTTTATCTAAGATCTCCAAGGTATCGGCGGCGATCATGAATTCCTCATCCGTAGGAACGACGATGATAGTCACCTTACTGTCCGGAGTGCTGATTACCATCTCCTCGCCACGCATACCCTCGTTCTTCTCAACATCGATCTTCATGCCCATGTATTCCATGTTCTCACAAACCGCACGACGGGTCGCCCATTGGTTCTCGCCGACACCACCGGTCCAAACCAAGATATCACAACCACCCATAGCGGCGGCATAAGCGCCGATATATTTCTTGATGCGGTAGTTATATACGTTCAAGGTCATGATCGCACGCGGATTTCCGGCAGCTACGGCAGCCTCGATCTCACGCATATCGGAAGAGATACCGGAAAGACCGGCAACACCACTTCTCTTATTGATCAAGTCGGAAAGGCCGACACCATCCATGCCTTCCTTATCCATGATGAAAGACAAAGCACCCGCATCCACGTCGCCGCAACGAGTACCCATCAACAGACCCTCAACCGGAGTCAAGCCCATGGAAGTATCCACGCTCTTACCATTCTTGATAGCGGTGATAGAACCACCGTTACCTACGTGAGCCGTGATAATCTTCTGATCCTCATAAGGAACACCTAAGATCTCGCAAGCACGACGGGATACATATCGATGACTGGTTCCGTGGAAGCCATAACGACGTACGCCATATTTCTTGTACATCTCGTAAGGCAAACCGTACATATACGCATAATCCGGCATGGTCTGGTGGAAAGCCGTATCAAACACCGCTACTTGAGGAATACCCGGGATCAAAGCCTCCATCGCCCGAACACCCTTCAAGTTAGCCGGGTTATGAAGCGGAGCCAAATCAGAGCACTCGATTACCTTATTGATTACATCCTGATTGATCAATACGCTAGAAGCGAACTCCTCGCCACCATGTACCAAACGATGACCAACAGCGTCGATCTCCTTATAGTCCTTGATACAACCATAAGTAGCGTCGGTCAATACGCTCAAGATAAACTCGATACCTTGTTGATGGCCGGGAATCTCTCTCTCGATAACCACCTTCTTGCCCTCCTTATCCGTCAATTTCAGGAACGCGCCCGGCAAACCGATTTTCTCGATACCACCTTGAGCCATAACCTCACCGGAGGTCATATCGAATAACTTATATTTGATAGAACTACTACCGCAGTTCAATACTAGAATCTTCATATTATTAAGTCGTTAGGATTATCTATTATTTTGCGGATTTCAAACCGATGGATTGATTACAAGCGATCGCTACCATCTTATAAATATCGTCTACGGAACAACCGCGAGACAAGTCGTTCACCGGAGCGGCCATACCTTGAAGGATAGGACCGACAGCCTCAGCGCCACCCAAACGTTGAACCAGCTTATAAGCGATATTACCCACCTCCAAAGTCGGGAATACCAAAACATTCGCTTTACCGGCGATCTCGCTACCCGGAGCTTTCTTGCTACCTACAGCCTCAACCAAAGCGGCGTCGGCCTGCAACTCTCCGTCGATCTTCAAATCCGGAGCCATTTCCTTAGCCAAGCGAGTAGCCTCCACTACCTTGTCCACCATCTCGTGAGAAGCGCTACCCTTCGTAGAGAAGCTCAACATAGCCACACGAGGCTCAACGCCTACGATATTACGAGCCGTAGCGGCGGTAGCGACAGCGATGCTAGCTAACTCTTCCGCGTTCGGGTTTGGCATAACCGCGCAATCAGCGAATACCAAAATACCATTATCCCCATATTGAGGAGTCTGCGTGAACATAAGGAACGCACCGGAAACACACTTCATGCCCGGAGCCGTCTTGATAATTTGCAAAGCAGGACGCAATACATTACCCGTCGTATTCTCAGCGCCAGCGATCTCACCGTCAGCGTCACCCGCCTTGATCATCAAACAAGCCAAGAACAAAGGATCTTCAACTAGAACCGCAGCCTTCTCGGGAGTCATACCCTTCTTTTGGCGAAGTTGGAAAAGCAAGTCTGCGTATGCGGCTTTCTTCTCGTGATTTTTCGGATCGACAAGGGTTGCCTCACCGATGTGGTTCAACCCAAAACCAGCCGCCAACTCCTTGATCTCAGCGGGGTTTCCAATTAAGATAATGTCTGCTACACCGTCGGCCAGTAATCGGTCGGCAGCTTTAAGAGTTCTTTCCTCGGTACCTTCGGGAAGAACAATACGCTGCTTGTCAGCTTTAGCGCGCGCAATAATGTCTTGCATTAAATCCATAGCGGAAGATATTTTATATTATTTAATAATTGTACTCGTAATCCGGCTACAAAATTAGGCATAATGCAATATAGAGTTTACAAAATAGGCAAAAGAATTACAGGTAGAGATACCAGTTTCAGATCTTTTAACAGTAATTCGTCACTTCCCGCTCACCGGAGAGTATTTGTTGCAGTTCTTCCGCTGTCACATTCACACTTAGCTTGCCTTTATGGGCCACGGAGATCTTTCCTCTCTCCTCCGAGACAATAATAACCAGCGCATCTGTCTCCAATGACATCCCTAAACCGGAACGATGGCGCAATCCCATATCCTTGGGAAGGGTGGCGTTCTGGGCGACCGGCAAGATACAACCGGCCGCCTTGATCCGGTTATCGGCTATGATCATGGCACCATCATGCAACGGGCTGTTCTTAAAGAATATATTCTCGATCAAGCGGGCATTTACATCGGCGTTGAACATCTCGCCCGTATGCTCATAGATCGTCAAGTCCATATCTTGCTGGATCACGATCAAGGCACCCGTCTTTTTCCGGGCCATATTCATACAGGCCAAGACAACAGGAGCGACAAACTTCCCTTCTTTCTCCGGGTCGTCTCCTCGTTTGGAAAAAAGTTTTCCTAGGAATTTCCAGCCCCGGTGCGAACCTAACGCCAACAGGAAACGGCGGATCTCGTCTTGGAAGAGGATTACCAAAACCACGAAACCTACGCTAATAAACTTATCCAAGATGGCCCCCATCAACCGCATCTCCAATACCTGCGAGATCAAGATCCATACGACGATGAATGATACGACCCCACTGAATATAGCCAATGTGCCCGAGCTTTTCATCAACTTATAGGTCTGGTACAGGAAGAAAGCCACCAGCAATACGTCAATCAAGTCTTTTATACCGAAATGCATCCACATAGTTAATCGAGAATTGAAAGTTGAAAATTGAAAATTAGTTGTTAGTCATTTGACCTATGACGCGAATGGCTTCCACTGCTTCCCGCACGTCATGTACACGAAGGATATTAGCGCCGTTCAAGAGAGCGTACGTATTCAATACAGTCGTTCCGTTCAGGCTATCCGCAGGGGTTCCACCCAGTAATTTATAAATCATGCTTTTACGGGAGACTCCAACTAATAAAGGCAACTCAAAAATAGAGAACTCCTTTAAATGGCTCATCAATTGGTAATTCTGCTCCAACGTCTTACTAAAACCAAAGCCGGGATCGAGAATGATATCATTCACCCCTAAAAGCCGAAGCTGGCGTACCTTCCGGGAAAAGTACAGCATGATCTCCTCCATCATATCCGGGTAATCAGTATGCCTCTGCATAGTTTGAGGGGTTCCACGCATATGCATCATGATATAAGGCACCTTCAAATCCGCTACCGTTTGGAACATATCCGCATCCAACTCACCGCCGGAGATATCGTTAATGATAGCTGCTCCATATTCCTCTACGCAACGACGCGCAATCCCCGCACGAAACGTATCTACGGACACCGGGATATCCGGGTAATGCTTATTTAATATATGTAAGGCAAACTCCAAACGGCGCATCTCTTCCTCCGGCGTAACCTCAGCGGCATCCGGACGGGATGAATAACCACCGATATCTATCCAATCTCCTACCTCCGATAAGATTTCCCGGATACGGTCCTCGATAGCGGTCTCGGTCTGTTTGCGGCTGCCCGCATAAAAAGAATCAGGGGTAATATTCAAGATTCCCATCACCAACGGCGTCGCTAAAGAAGTGAGTGTCCCTCTAATATTGAGCGTTTTATCTAACATGATCTTTCCTTATTTCCAGCAAAGATACAGGTTTCTCTCTTAAAATCTCCTTCTAGATTCTTCATTCTTTATTTAATTGCTACATTTGCCCCGAATTAGACAGGAATAAATATTTAACGCGATACAGTCATGAGTATTATCGACCTCTATGATTTATTTATACATAACCCTCAAATAACGACAGATAGCCGGAACTGTCCGAAGGGTTCTATCTTCTTCGCCTTAAAAGGCGATAAATTCGATGGAAATCAATATGCCGGGAAAGCCTTGGCATCCGGCTGTGTCTATGCCGTCATAGACAATCCCGATTATTATATAGGCAAACGCACGATCCTTGTTGATAACGTGCTGAAGACCTTGCAACAATTAGCGCACCATCACCGCAAGGTACTGGGGTTGCCGATCATCGGAATTACCGGAACGAATGGCAAGACCACGACCAAAGAGTTATTGGCTGCCGTACTCTCAACGAAATTCAATTTGCTATATACCGAAGGAAATTTCAATAATCATATTGGCGTTCCCTTGACCTTGCTCCGATTGACTCATGACCATGAGATGGCGGTTATCGAGATGGGCGCCAGCCATCCGGGAGACATCAAGGAATTAGTGGATATCGTCCATCCTAACTATGGCATCATCACGAACGTAGGCCGTGCCCATCTGGAAGGCTTCGGTTCTTTCGAGGGTGTGATCCGGACAAAAGGGGAGTTATATGATTATATCCGTCGCTCCAAAGGCAAGATATTTATCAAGAAAGAGAACGAGTACCTTCAGTCTATCGCCAAAGGCATCGAACAAATCACATATGGAAACGGGGATGATGCTTTCGCGTCCGGACAGGTAGTCAGTTGCGATCCTTTCTTAGTGTTCAATTGGAAGCAACAAGGAAAGTTGCATACCGTCGAAACACATATGATCGGTAGTTATAACCTAGATAATGTATTGGCCGCCGTCGCCGTAGGCCGCTTCTTCAAGATCCCGGCAGAGCGTATCAGCCGTGCTATCGCCGCTTACGAGCCTACCAATAACCGTTCTCAGTTCAAGAAAACCGATAATAACGAATTGATTATCGATGCTTACAACGCGAATCCGAGTAGCATGAAAGTAGCTCTGGACAATTTCATCACCATGCCCGTACAGCCTAAAGCCATCATCCTTGGAGATATGCGCGAGCTTGGACCAACTAGCGACGAATTACACGCGGAGGTTGTCGAACAGATCAAGAAAGGCCAGTTCGACAAGGTGTTCCTCTGCGGCGAGCATTTCTCCAAGGTAGGCAAAGAGTTCTCCCCCTTCGCTACCACAGAGGCTATGACGGAGGAGCTTCGGAGGCAGCCGTTAAAGGGCTATCATATCTTGATCAAAGGCTCTCATAGCATGGGGCTGGAGAAACTAGTGGATATCCTATAAGCTATCATCGAACAAGACAGTTTTCAACTTTTGATACAAGAAGGAGAGAACCAATAAGATAACTCCCAAGATTATAAAGACGACCACTTTCCCGATCGTAGGCAAGAGCCACAGATCTACCAACACCAACTTTAGCAATACGATCGAGAAAGTGGCCAAACTAATCATCCGGACAACCTTCAGGTGCAATCGCATTCCCACCGCCATTTGCATAAAGCCGGCAAGACTCAACGAGATAGAGAAGCCTGCGCTTAATTCATCCGGCAAGCCCAACTGATTCAACAAATTATTCGTTCCCACGGCCAGTAATATCGTAGACAGCAAACAAATATATAAGGTCATCCCATGCGTACGCTTTTCTCTTGCGTCAAATGACTTATAATAGTACCGCCCCAAGACAAAAATATGCCCCCCGATTAAAAGCAAGGAAACCCATAGCAGGAACCGGGGAATAAAGAGATCATCATACCCGACCCACAAAGACATTCCTCCGAACAGGGATAAAGATAGCCCCAAGAGTAGTCCGTATCCCCCCGCATTTCTTGACACAGGCAAATAGCTTTTCCCTAATAAAACATTCGCAGCAAATAAAACCGCCACCGTAAATGTCTCCATATAGCTAAAGGACACGATCGAAGGATCTACATATGAATAGAAATCGAAAACAAAGGCTATATATAATACGACACATCCCGTCAAGAGAGGCCCTTTCGTCGATATCCTTGTCGGACGTACCAACCAAGCGTCTACCCAATACGATAGCCCCGTAAAAATACCGGTAGCGAACAAGCCATTTATAAATAGGGAAGAATCTCCGTACCGAGCCTCCATACATCCGTGGAAGACATCCATTCCGTAAGAGCCCAGCGTCAAGACCGGAAGTACCCAAGCGAATATCTCGTAAACCCGCAGACGGAAACGACTATAGAACCAGAGAATAATCATTACCTCTGAAGCCCAAAACAAGGTAATAAAGGTCCCTTCCAGTTGGATCGGGATCGTCACCGATACGAACGTAAGAGCGATACCCAATAACGTATGCATCAAGAAAGTGAAAGGTTCCCCTTTCCGTTTGATCCAAAAGAAAAGAGCGAAGTTAATAGCCGCAACAAAAAGGGTTACCAGACCTTTGTAATTCCGCTCAAGCTCCATATTCTGCAGGAGACAAAGGGCAAAGAACAGGAATACGAAATTGTTCAATCCGATCACTCCTAATAAATATTGATTGATCCCCCGGATATTGATTCGCACGATGGAAGCGACCGATAATAAGAAGATCAAATAGAAGGCGATAGAGAAAATAAGTAAATGCGTTAATTGGACACTTCCCATCAAATCCAGATCCGCAGCATACGTATAACCCGCAAAGACGATCCAAGTCAAGGCAAAACAAATTACAGGCAATTCCCCCCACTTCTTATAGATAGATAGCCCGAACATTCCTAGGTCCAAGATCATGACATAGGTAAACAGCACCCAATAACTTCCATCTCCGCTACCCACTAAGAATGGAGCGATAAATCCACCCACCAAAGCGATAATTGCCAGTTCCCTACGATTATAGAGTATAGATAAAGACGACATAAATCCGGTAAACAGCACAAGCAGAATAAAAGCGACCGTTTGGCTAAACAGCCCGTAATAATGATAGGCGATCGCCACCGTTACATAGAAGATCGCGAAAGCGCCTCCCGCCAGCAAAGAGCTAAAGGTACGATAGGAATCCTTCAAACGCCAAGCCACGAATAGAAGTAATCCACCCATCCCAAAGCCAAGGATCGTACGCAAGGTCTCGTTTATCCATTCCTTATCTATCGCATACTTCACGAAAAGCCCCATACCCAAGACGAGTATCAGGATACCGATTTTACCGAATAAGTTCTCACCGATATATTTCTCATAATTGACAGGCTTCCGCACCTTCTGGGGTTGAGGATTTTTAGCAGGTTCGACAATCGCCCTTACCGGTTCAGGTTGTACGAAAACTTCCGGCTCTTTCAAGATCTCAGGCTCCGGTTCCTTTATCTCGTCCACAACTTCCGGACTATTCTCCAAACGTTTACGCAAGGCAGCGATCTCTTTCAACAATTCCTCCGTTTTCTCTTGTGATTTGGATATCTTATTACGCAAGTTTATCCAAATCATGATCAGTAATAGAAGTATCAGTAAGGTATATTCCATAAACTCTAAAATTATAAGCTTGCCGCAATATACGCATTTATTTATGTAAAAGCTTTCCGAACCATAAAAAAGTCCCGACGATACGAATATCGCCGGGAGCAATTTTTTATCCGGTTTCCTTCCTCACGGAAATACTATCGGAAGAACTTTTTTACTTTAGTATTAACCACACGTTCCCCCATCACGGGATACTTTGTTGCGTGGAAATTATTTAATTAAATATATTTAGATAGAGACGGGACGTGCCCGCCTCTACTGTATCATTTCGAATAAAATAATTATTTAACAACCACCTTAACAGCAGCCTCACCCTCTACAGCTACAGCTACGATACCTGCCGGTACAGCGATTGTAGCGTTATCAGATGAAAGAACTGTCTCAGCAACCACCTTACCTAAGATGTTAGAGATAACAACAGACTTGCCAGCGGCACCTTGGATTGTTACAGTACCATCGTTAGCGATAACAGAGATAGCAGAAGCTCCTTCTTCAACGTTATCGTTGGATGTCGGGTGTAATGTCGTAGCCTCAGCAACGAACTCATGAGCCTCGTCACGATTATCCGTCCAAACTAATACGTTGTTGATAACTTTCAAATAAGAAGTTACATCTTCACGATCAGTCTTAGTTGCATCATCTTCGTTTGCAATCTCCTTTGTTGTCTTATTCTCGATCTTCAATGTATTATTTGCAGTTGTAACAAATGCCATTGCAGCCGGATTTACAGACATAGTCTTCAAGGTATCAACAGCAGTTGCTTTTTCACGAACAATAGCTAAAGAATCCTCACCATAAACGATAGCTTTAACAAAAGCTGCTTTCACCAAACCTTCTGTAGCATTCCAATAAGCGCTACCTTCATTTGTCTTAGATGTATATTTATCATCATCACCCTTAACCGCAGAATAAACAGAATCTTGAGGATTTACCAAGAAATATCTGTAACCATCAGCGATAGCAGCAGAGTCTAACCCATTACCTGTTGTGATGTAATAAGTAGGTCTAGTTACATCTTTTACACAAGCAGTATCAATCCACAAACCAAACAAGCTGTCGATATATTCTTCTTGACCTGCCAACTTAACCTCCGCAAACAAAGACTTAGGATTCATGGAAAGAGCTTTACCATCAGCCTCGGCAGATTTAACCAACATGTGAGAAGGAGCATTCAATGTAGCGTAGTCCGGAGATGGCTCTACTACCAAGTCAAAATAGTTGTTATTTACAGCTGAAGCTGCAGCAGAGATCAACTTACCAGTATTAACATCCAATACCACAATCTTATCACCTGTAGACAATAAATAACCATTGCCCTTAGCTGTTTTGAATGTGAACTCAGAACCAGCAACTGCAGGAGTAGCTGTATTATCTTCTTTTGCCAACTTAAATTCATTATCCTTAGCTACAACATACTCTTTTGTATATTGCTTGTAAAGTTTATAAGTAGCCGTAGCTAAAGTATCACCTAAAGCGATAGCACCTACACCAGCTTTGTGTTCATCAGCATTGCTAGTCCAGACCTTACCCGTTTTATCTTTAATTACTTCAACCTTGAATTTAGCAGCGTCTTCGGCTGTAGTTTTCTTAACCTTCAATACGCCGTCAACGATTGTATACAAATCATCAACACCCTCCGTACCGGAGATCAAGTTCAATGTATAAGCGAAGTTATCAACAGCTACCTTGTCCAAATACTTCGTAGCCATATAGTTGTATTCCTTGCCACCGGCTTTGATATCTTTCTGATATTCGAAATAGAATTCAGTACCAGCCGCTAAACTTGCAGAAGCAGCGCTATTTACAGCATCCACTCTGTAAGCGTCTTTACCTGTTACCTTATAGATCTGAGCGGCAGCAGTTGTAAGACCTTGGTTGAAGTTACGTTCAACGAATTGGTATTTACCACCCTTAGCAACTACATAGAACTGACCAGCAGGGTTATATGCATTAGGAGCATCCTTCTTCAATTCCAATCCACTAGCCGTAGCATAAACATACTTAAACTCATCACCAGATTTAACCTTGATGAAGTAAACACCATCACCAGTAGGCAATGTAGCCGGAGTGCCCTTACCTAATTTTACGGAAGGAGCGACACCTTGCTCGATTGTAGAAGGAGTACCAGAAAGTTTCGAGACTGTCAATACCTTTGAATTGGTTACCTGAGCATATACTACTTGAACATCAGCAGCAGTACCTGTAAGCGCAGCTTCAAATTTCTTAGTAGTTGTATTATAAACAGGTGCATTCTTTACATAAACAGCGACTTTATCGTTTGATAAGTCTTGAATAAATTTGAACTTTTGAAAATCACCATTCAATACTGTATGATAACCATTATCCAACCAAGTTGAGTCTTTTGCGAATTTATAGCCAAATACATCCTTTTGCCCAGCGATCGTGTACTTAGTTGTATCCAAACCGAAGTAAGCATCCTTTTCACCGATCTTATCAGCGCCAACTTCCTGCAACTGTACATAATCAGCATCAGCACCAGTCAACTGAGTAGCTACTAATTCTTTGCCCTCAAAGATGTTCTCTTGATAAGCCTCTCCAAAGTTCAAAGAGAATACAGTGAAACCATCGCCTAAGTCAGAGGCAGCCAAAGTACGAGCCTTCAAAGCCGAATTTACTTCCGAAGTGAATGCTGTAGCGGCACTAGCAATGCCCAAGGATAACTTACCTCCAGACACAACCAATCCTAAAGATCCGTTCGCAGAATAATAAGCAGAAATCTTGCCGTCAGTAGTTACAGACCACTTGTCAACACCTGCCGCTAAATTAGGTTTAGCATCTTTTTTTGCAGCGAAAGACAATACAGCACCAGTCTTTTTGTTAGTGAAGCTGTAAAGCTTGTTTCCTGTAGCATCAACTCCAGCTTCAGTAACCTTCCACATAGCAGAGTCAATAGAAGCTTTAGGAGCAGTTGCCAAATTGCTAAATGTTTTTACCACTACAGAGTCCGATTTAGCTCCATAAACAGCTAAATAATCAGAAGAACTGGACTTCAACATGGTGTAACCGTCTGTTTTGGTGATTTGGGCTGAAGCAACAGCCGAAATCATTGCAAGTCCAGCTACAAGAGTAGAAAACTTTTTGTTCATAATTCTAAAATTAATATTAATACTAGTGTTAATTAAAAGCTCTTCAATATTTTGCCCCTTCAAATTGGGCATAAAACGACTAGTCTAAACGATCGTTTAGACTAGTCGTTTTCGGGTAAAACAAGGGTGCTAAACGACGGGATGGACTTTAATTAACACTATTATTAATATTAAATTTTGAATTTATGAACAAAAGGATTTTTACCTTGTTAACAGCTGGTTTACTGCTAGGTGGACCTGCTTTTAATGCTGCGTATGCCGCTACTGATCTTACGGCTAAGACCGTAATTTCCTATAGCGAGAATAAGACGGCTCTTGCTAATGGAATGAGCTTTTATCTAGGTGCGTCTGAGAATGAATTGTTGAAGGTTACAGATGTTCTTACGACAAAGGACAAAAAGAAGGTTATTTCTTTTGGTGATGTTGATGGTAATGCAACTACAGGAGTCGTATTTACTATCCGTAATTATTCATCTAACTCTTTTGAGTTGTGGGCTAATGTTGGTGGTGTGGCTTATCAAGTAGTTACCGGTAAAGACGGTAATGCGTTGACTGCCGCTACCGACAAGAATCTTTCTGAGTTGAATGCTAAGTTCGCTGTATCAGAGGGCAAGTTGAAATTCTCAGGTTTGTATACAGTAACTGTACCTACAAAAGAAGTAAAGACTGGCTTGAAAGCATTCTCTTGCTCAGAGGGTATTGATGCCGCTTATTTGAATGACTATAATTCAAATGGCACAACATTGTCATTCGATTATACAACGAATGAACTGGTTGGAAATTTGTTTGATAAGGTTGTTCCCGTATCATTTACGGATGAGGTTGCGGCAACTCAACCTTCTGATGAGAATAAGTTGGCTGCCGGTACTTATTTCGTGAAAGGTGATTCGAAGAAAGTTAAGGCATTTGTTAGTGCGGTAAATGCAGAGACTCCAGATAATGACGCAATCTTGACAGCGGCTCAAGAAATTACATTCTTAGCTTTAGATCCCTCTAATCGTTATGACATCAATGGTAAGCAAGACAATGAGGGATATGCTTTGTATTGGATGAAGGGATCGGTTGCTACGGCTAACGTTGACTCTTGCTCTAACGCAAACTTTACGATTACGGCGAAAGACGTATTGAATGAGGATGGTAAATTGACGTTGACTGTTGATTATAAGAAAAAAGATCAAACAACAGCTGCGACGAAGGTTTACGTAGCTGCTGTTAAGCCATCTGTTTCTGATACGAAAACTTATGTTACTTCTGTTCTAATGTCAGGAACGAAATATTCCGCTATCCATCCTCAACTAGGTGAAAACTCTTACCTTGACGCTTCAGTATTGTTGAAGAAGAACATTGAGAATGTGGTTAATATCTACTTCACTAGCTCAACCAAGAGTGAGAATGATGAGGCTGATTCACAAACTGAGTACCATAAGTATTTGACAATAGATCCTGCTGATGGTTCAAGCTTAAGTGTCGCCGCTTATAATAGCGTAGATTTCACTATGCCGGTATCACAATGGATCGTTTCTGGCTTCAACGGCAAATATGAATTTACATTGACAAACCGTGAGACTGGTGATGATTTAGTATTACGTTTACAACCTAATGGCGCTGAAGGTGGCTATAAGGTAGTTAACGCTAAGTACAACGGCACTGATGTAACAATCGCCGCAAATAAGGGTGTAACAACAGCGTTAGCTTTAGCAAACAATACTTCCGTTAAGTTCAACACGATCGCTACGACTCGTACGGACGGATATAAGGTATTTACGGATACTCAGATCGCTGAAGGCTTTAAGATGACATTCAATGGTAAGGACGCGTTATTCGGAGAGAAAGCTCTTTATGCTATTGATGACAATGCTACTAAAACAATGAAGGCTTCAACCAAAGAGGAGAATTTAATCGTTCTTTATCCGGAAAGAATAAAGGGAGCAAAAGATCATTCTACTAAATCTCTGCAAGGTGTTGAGGATTATGTGATAAGCACAAATGCTTTCGCTTATTTGAATGATAAGGGAGAGGTTGTCATGAAGGCTGATGGCGATACATTGGTTGTTCCGACTTATGTTTTACGTTATACGGAAGCCAAAGGTGATGATGCTAAATATCTTGGCGCTGCCGCATCTAGAGATAAGGCTGCTGATGCCGCTACAGAGTTCGCTGTTGTTAAGAATGCCGCTGGCGCTTATTCTTTAGTTGCGGTGAGCGCTGTAACAGACGGTAAGCTTAGCTATGATGGCTCAACTGGTAGTAGTGCAAAAATGGCTAGCGTAAATACTACTTCTATGGCTATTACTTATGCGGCCAATCGTTACCAATCTGCTGATGATATTAATAAGACTTACGCTAACGTTGAGGTTTTGGACGCTAATCCGTTCAACCCGTCATTGGCCGCTAAACCTCGTCACGCTTCTTTCGACAATATGTTAGGCTCTATCAACTATCAGTTGAATAAGAATGGCTTCAACGAGGGCATCTTGTCCGCTGAAAGCATGATCTTCTGGTTAGATACAGCGGATAGCAAGGCTAAGACTCCGTCATTCTATATCTCTAAGGGTATTGAGGTGGCTGAAGGTGAGGAAAAACCGGCTGAGAGAATGTTCATGTTCAATCCGACAGATTCTTTGCATTATTTCGTTGAAGGTTCTGCGCAACAATATACGGACGAGAAATATTATTTGGAAGGTTCAGGCAAGTCTGAGACGAAGGTTATCTTCCGCCCGGCTATCCTTACGGGGGTTGATACAATCACTACTACCGTGAAAGGTGAGACCGTTAAGGTTGTTAAGGAGCTTAACGATGACAAGAGCGTGAAATCAACAGATCGATTGGATGCGTTCAAATTTAATATCACACTTGCGGAGGGAGATGATGAATATTTCGTTTCTTCTCAAAGAAAGGTCAAAGAGGGTGATGTTTATAAGACAGCTTATGTATATGCTTTGAATGGTATGTTAGGTTTAACAACAAATCCAGAAAAGGCAATGGTCTTCACGCTTGGCACAGAGGTTCCGACAGCCAACGAATCTATCGACGCAAAAGAATCTTCTATCGTAGTTGTAGCCGGTAACGGTGTCGTAACTATCCAAGGTGCCGCAGGCGAGACTGCTTACGTTCGTACTGTATTAGGCCAGACAGTTGCTGAGACAGTTCTTACTTCCGACAACGCTACTATCGCCGCTCCTGCTGGTGTAGTATTCGTAACGGTAGGTAACGAGACCGTGAAAGTAGCTGTAAAATAAGGATATTCAATAAAGGAATAATGAAATAAGATAATCAACAATTCCCGTGAGGG
>OGLG01001143.1_pt1 | contig 16472 bp, 8 predicted proteins | sample 1572621 | NCBI WGS metagenome assembly OGLG01 (sample SAMEA2581912, study PRJEB24529) | metagenome | biome: Human gut stool | place: China | collected 2011 | reverse complement strand
GAAGCTGCCCGGCTCATCGACCAAATGGTAGCTGATCCCGGTGCTTTCCGTGAAGAACTTTGTATGTATTTTCGCTTTATGACCCGTTCAGCCACTTACAAAGATTATCCGGAATTCTGGAAAGAAAAATGCCTGGAATATTCGCGGTATATGGCTTACAACATGCCCTACCGGGACGAAGCCATCACCTACTTCGATTACCTCAGCCAATTGGAACACTATCTGAATACCCATCCAGAAATTCAGCAACAACTACCCGATTGTCTGAAAAACAAACCCAAATACGGAGCTCAGGAATTGTCCATGCGCCCCGCTCAACTCAAACAAAAACCCAAAAAGAAATAATAAATATTAGTGACCGCACTCAAACGAATAGCGAGTACGGTCACTGTTTAAAACCTGACAGCGTTTACTTCAACCGATTCTTTGTCTTAATAGCTTCATTGACCAACTGCAGATTTTCATTGGCCCGGATAAGCTGCTCACAAGCGGCAATAATTTCCGGTCGTTTTACAGAATGCGTATACCAGCTTAATGTCTCCACTGTTGTAATCCTAAGCTGCATATCGCGGGAGCTATCCAAAACAAAAGCAATCAACAGTTCTGCGGCTCCGACTGCAGGGTGATTCCGTTGACGGACTATATCAAAACTTTTATCCTTGGCAGAAGAAGTAAGATCACTAATGACACCGGCTGCACTCTGCCAGGAATTCTGGTTCCTTTGTACCAGACTCAGGAGTTGCTGTACCACTTCCTCTTTATTTACCCAATGTCCACTTGCCCCGGCCTGCCGTTTTATTTCTGCGGTCAGTTTATCCATATCCATCAGCATGATTGCGTCCCTTGCCTGGTAATTTACACGAGCGGACATGTTTTCATTCAATAAGGCATAAACCAGAGCAGGTATCAATTCATCAGTTCCCAAATTCCCGATATACTGAACGGCAAAACGCCGGACCAATTCATAACTATCACATACTGCAAGTTTCAAAACATCCACCAGTTCCGGACTATTCATCTGATACAACAACTTCATACACTCCATACGAACTACTCCGAACAAGGAAGCTTCATAAGTCTTTTGCAGTAACTCAGGCAATCCGGGAGCATGATTTTCATACAACTTCCGTAAAGCCATACATTGCACATCTGCATTCGGATAGTTCAACAGCTTATACCACATGGCATTGTCCTTTTTGCTTACAACTATTGCCCGGTTCATATCTAAAGCAGGATCTACCGTATTTGCAAAATGATAAGTCGGATCTCCGATAATATGCGTTTCCAAAAAATGGACATGACGGCCCCATTGCCCGATGCGTACCCCGCAAGCCAATAGTCCCAGATATTCATCCGGCCATTTGTCCTGTATGGTATTGACGGTATTCCCCTGAGTTACCACTGTATTTCCATCCCCGAAAATATAGGCATTGGCAATACAGTCATCCAGATGAAAAGAGCCGTTATAACAGGCATCAAACATTACAAAACGGGCATTCGGACGGATAGCATGAATATCGCTCAGATGAATATCCATACCCGCATTGAAAAGCGAATCTTTTCTGATCACTTCCGGCTCCAGAGCATCATCCAGCCATTCTGAAGGTACACCCAGTGATTTTATATAATCCTGTTTGGTTTTTTCCACATCCTTTTTCCGCTCATAGGCCGTCAACACCTTACTCCTCAAATAACGCTTTATGTTATCTATAGAAAGATTCACCCCACTTCCCTCCGGGTATCCGTTCAGATATTGGGTATCATCTGCTCCATGATGATGAAACAGTACTATATCAGCAGTTTCCCGCTGAACGGCTGTCATATAGGGAATTCTGGCCGGCCAATTGAAATCATAATCGTAAAAACGGATGTAATTGCCACTTTTAAACAAGGACGGAAACTGTTCTTTTAGTGCCAGCTGTTCTCCTGCCCAAGCATCCCGGGACTCGGAATTATAGCCATGTCCACGAGCCATAGTCAAGTCGTTCAATGGATTCTGCTGAGCTTTCAGACGTACCACTTTTCTCAGGTAATTGTCCAATACGGTATATTTATCTTTTCCTTCTCGAGCCATTGGTTTTATGCGTCCGGAATAAATATCCGACTCAATGGTCATTGCAGAATGAGGATTCAGACTATAATAAAAATACAAAGGCTGTAAAGAATCCTGTTTTAAAAAATCAAATTGCAAATCAAAGTCGTCATAATAACGGTCAGATGGAATACTGGACTGCTGCCAGGGACGTTTCTGATCCATTTTAAAAGCAGACGTCAGGAATTGAGCATCCCGGATCATGGGAACTGGCACATCTCCGACCAATGCAACCCCTTCCAATGGCATTTTTTTATCAGCATAAAGCTTCTTTAAGATTTCCCGGATCGCATCCGGATTCTCCCATTCATCCACCAGAATATAAGTAGCCAGTCCATCCCGTTCAATAGCATCCCGATAGGCTTCAATAGAGGATTTTACCCGGTCATAACTCTGCTTGTCCACAACAATAGCAAAAGAGGTCGGCGTTTTTACTTTCGGTTTGGTTATCTCAGGTTTTGCCCATAACAATAAGGGGGCAAAAAGAAAAAATAAAAGTAATGTCTTCATATCATTTCAATCGGTTAATAGTTTGTTCAACTTCCAGTTTCACTTTTCCAGGCATTTGATCACGTTTCAGCATATTCTCCAAAGCCTGACGTATTTCATTTTTCCGATAGGAATAATTAAACCATCCCAGTGCTTCTGCCATATTCACCCGAACCTCTTCTGCCTGACTTGCATTCTCAATAATAGACAGATAGGCATCAATATTTGCATGACGCGGATAATTCCGGACATAACGGATAACTGAAATTTGTTTCTTTTGAGGAGAACGGGCATCTTGCAGCATGGCCAAGGTCTGTACATTATCAGCTACATCTTTATTTAACTGTTGCATCAACTGACTGGTATTTTCCTCTTTCGCAAAATATACCCCGGCTCCCTGCTTCTCCGGCAATAACATCAATGCTCCCTGCAAAATATAATTCACCCGTTGCGATTCCGGCTGATTCAACAAAACATCTACCACAGCTTCAGCCAGGCGGGGATCTCCGCACTTACCAGCATATATTGCAGCATTTCTACGTATCAGCTCATAAGCATCATAAAGTCCTAACCGGATCGCTTCCACAAAATCTTCATTAGCATAACGGCTCAATAATTTCAATGCCTCCATCCGTACACTATTAAAAGAGGAGCTCTGAAAAACGGTCAGCAGGCGGGGAGACATCGTTTTATCCGCATCATTCTCTACCAACATCCGCAAGGCCAAAGATTGAACGTCTGCATATGGTGAATCCAGATATTTCTCCCATACCTCCCGGTCATTTTTATGAGTAACCATATCCATACCCAAAGTATTGGGAGCAAAAGGGGTAAAATGAAAAGTAGGATCACCGATAATATGTCCTTCCAAAGTCGCAATCTGCCTGTTCCATTGTCCTACACGCACTCCCTGTGAAAGCAAACCGATCATTTCAATTGTCCAGCGATCCTGCAATACATTCCGGGAATTACCTTGTGTTACTACAGTATTTCCATCATTAAAAATATAATATCCGGCTATATATCCGTCTTCATGAAATGAACCGTTATAACAAGCATCAAACATCACAAACCGGGGATTCGTTTTCAGCTCCTTCAGATCTTCCAGGACAATTCCGGTCTTTAACCGCTCCAGAGAATTCTGCTCTGCAATCTTCTCCATAGAAAAATCTTTGAAAAAGTCTGATCCCAAAGCATATTCCTTAGTAAAATAAGCCATAATCTCTTCCGGAGTACCTTTTTTCCTTTCAATCTCCCGTTTCACAAAAGAATAAATGGACGATTTAATATAATTCATATACCCTTGCAATCCAGCCGGAGCAGGTCCGTCACAAATATATTGACGATCAGGAGCCCCGTGTTCATGAAACAGCATGACATCCATCTCATCCCTTTGGAGTTCATCGAACAGACGGTATTTCATGTAATCTTCCATCCGGAAATTCAGAAATTTTGCTGTACGGGAATTTTTCCAGGCCAACGGAAAATTTTCAGTCAAAGCCAAACGCTCATCCATCCAAGCCAGTAAACATTCTGAATTATAACCACTTCCCGTAAAGGAAACAAAGCAATCCAAAAGATTGGCTCTCTTTTTTTCCCGGACAGCCTTCGCCAGGTATTTAGCAATAGCTTCATACTTATCCCCTCCCCTCGCTTCAGGATATTTAATTCTTCCGGAATAGAAGGTCGGACGCAACTGTTGCGGGCTATCCTCCCGTAGTTTATAATAAAAATGAGAAGTATTCACTGAATCCTGACAAATAAAATCAAACGTCAAATGCAAATCATCATAAAACCGGTCAGAAGGTACAGAAGACTCCGGAAACGGGAATTCGTCTTCATTCATTTTAAAAGCAGTTGTCATATGCTGTGCATTCCGGATTAAAGCCACAGGAATGTCACCGATAAATACCACACCCTCCAATACTGGTTTCCGCTTATTCAGTTTTATGATTTCAGCTTTCACCTCATCCGGATTTTTCCAGTTTCCACTGACAATATAAGTCGACAATCCATCTGCTTCCAGAGCATCCCGGTAAGCTTCTACAGCCCCTCCGGTCTTTTCCAGAGTCATTTCATCCACTATAATCGCAAAAGCTGTTACATGCTGACTTCTGGGTTTCTGAATTTTTACTTTCCCAAACCCCGGGATAACCCAAATCAAAAGACTTAAAAAAAGTATTATTTTCATAGTTATTTATTCTTTATTTGTTGCGTTAATCGGTTATATGTTCTCTCTGCCTCCTGATATATATCTGTATTTTTATCGGTTCCCTGCAAAATCTCTTTACAGGCTTCGATAATATCTGCTTTTTGATCAGACAAGGTAAACCAAGCCAAAGATTCAAGCAAAGCTTTACGTATAACAGGAGATGTATCCACATCTTTCACCAGAGAAAGGTAGACCGGAATTCCTGGATGGTAATTGGCATTTTTCAAATAACGGATCTCCATCAGTTTTTCTTTCTCAGAAACTTCAGGATTCAACATATCCCGGATTGCAACGTATTGCCGTTCTCCTTTCAGAACCCGCTCCAGATTTTTCCGTACCCGTTCTTTATCCAATACAGAAGAACGGGTAAGCACATCTTCCATTGCCATACGGACATCTTCCCAACGATAAAGCCCCAAAGCCATCTGTACATTAAACACCACCCTTTCAGAAAAATAATCATTAACATAACTCTCTATGATATAAGGTAAAAACTCTTTTGAGCCTACCTGTCCCATCCGATGAATCGCAATCCGCCGGATAAATTCGTAAGGATCGGTTGTTGCCTGTTTGAGGACTTCCCGGAAATTCCTGTCATTGATCTTTTCCAGTAATGTCATACAATTATACCGCACAACCGCATAAGGAGACTTCCCAAAATAAGTTTTCAATGTATCTGAGATTCCGGGAAATCCGGCATGATATAATTTCAGCAAGGCCACATTCTGTATGTCAGCAAGCCCAGAATTTTTCAATAAAGACAACCAGAAATCCGGCTTCTGATCTGTTCCCAGCCATTCATTACAATTTATACCTTCCACCGAAGGTCTGAAGCAGAAAGTAGGATCGCCCAGGATATGAGACTCCAGAATATTGGTATAGCGGGCCCAGAATCCTAAACGGGTTCCCAACCCCAACAATCCAAACAAATCATTGGCCGATTTATCCTGAAGTACATTCACTGAATTAGCAAAAGCAGCCACACATTTCCCGGAAGAAAAAATATAACGCCCGGCAATATAATCGTCTTCCCTGAAATCTCCATTATAACAGGCATCAAAAATAACAAAGCGGACATTAGGGGCAATCCGGGAGACATCCTCCAGAACAATGCCCATATGTACATTTACCAAGGAATCCTGCCGGATCATCTGAGTATCTGTAATACCTGTCCACCAACTCGTATCTACCTGAAAATCCTCCGACCATTTGCACATCCGTTTCCGGAAATCTTTTCCATCTTCTGCATCCTGACGCAACTTCAGACGAACTTCCCGTTTCAAAATTTCCATATGTTGTTCATAATCGTGGGTAGACGGTACAGCCGAAAGATACTGTCTGTGAGGCAACCCATGTTCATGGAAAATCATCATATCCAAGTCTTCCCGTTTCAAGGCTGTAATCACATCATCTTTGGGATAATCCCACATACTATAACGCATAAAACGGGCATTATTTTTCCGGTCAAAGACTCCCGGCAATTGTTCCCTCAAAGTTTGTTGTTCCGCCCGCCAGGCTGTCAGCGAATTTGAATAAGAACCTTCCCCCGTATAAGAGACAAACTGATCCAGACGGTTAGCTTCCTGATGTGCAGCCACAGCCTTGCTCAGGTAATCACGGATTTGCTGATATTTATCCAAACCTTCGGATATGACAGGTTTAATACGTCCGGTATAAATGTCACAACGAATATCCTGAGGAGAAACAGCGGACAGATTATAATAAAACATCAACGGATTCAGACTATCCTGTTTGAGAAAATCAAATTTCAGATCAAAATCATCATAAAAACGGTCTGACGGGACAGAAGAACGAATCATCGGATATTTCTTCTCATCCATTTTAAAAGCAGAAGTCATATGTTGCGCCTTACGAATCATGGGTATCGGAATATCTCCGATAAAAACAGCCCCTTCCAGATGTTGTTCATTATATAATTTCAGCAATATCTCCCTGAGTTGTTCCGGATGTTTCCACCGGTCTGCTACAATATAAGAGGGCAGTTGTTCTGCCTCGAGAACATCCCGATACCGTAATATTTCAGCCTGACATTTTTGCCAGGTTGTCAAATCCGCAACAATAGCAAAGCTTGTCTTTCCTGTTGTATGCAGGGGTTCCATCCATATTTGTCCCCAAGATATTGTGGCAACCATGAGAGCCACAATCAGACTCATTAATTTATAACACATCATATATTCTATCATTTAATCACTATATTTATTTTTCCGGCACTCCCTCTTTATTTACCACTATCACTTCTCCCAAACCGGCTTTTTTTACCCTATCCAATTGTGTCTCAGCATCTCCCACCACCACATAAAACATCCGGTCGTAATTCAGCCATTTCCGGATACATTCCTGAGCTTGCTCCGGAGTCATATCCCGAAGCATCTGTTCCTGGGTTTTCATAAATCCGGCAGGTAACTCATAAGCAGCTATTGCTTCCAAAATATCCAGACGTGCATCCGGCATTTCAAAAGCTGCCGCATTTTCCCGGAACATAGCATCCCGTGTTTTATCCAGTGTCTGAGCAGTAAATTGATTCCCATAATCTGCAATACATTCCCTGAACAATAACATTGCTTCCGGAGTATAAGCAGCCTGTACACTGGAAGTGGCCCTGAATTCGTTCAGATATTTTCCACAATCAAAAGAAGAATAAGCCCCATAAGTATATCCCCGTTTCAGTCGCAGGACATCAAATAAGAGGGAATTGGAAGAAGCTCCCAGCATTTTATTGACAATCACGGCAGGATAATAATCCCGGGAAATTCTCGGCATCGCCGGAGCACCCAACAAAATATAAGACTGTTTCGCTCCCGGATAATCCACAAAATATATTTTTGCCGGCGGAGCTGTATAAGTCATGTTCAGGCCCGTTTCTTTCACGTCCTTTGCGCTCCAGTCGTTCTCCAAAGGTCTCAATAAAGACATCACTTCTTCTTTGGAATATCCGCCGACAAAACAAAAAGTTGCAGTTGAAGGAGATATATGTTTGGTATAAAACTCTTTCAAATCCTCCAGCTGAATGGAATGAATACTTTCCTCCGATCTCCATACTGAACGTGAAAGCACATTATCCGGTCCGTAAATCATTCTCCGGAAAACATTCCGGACAATAGTTTTCGGAGTGGTAACACTTTGGTGAATACTTTCCCTCATTCTTGTTTTCGCCAGTTCCATTGCTTCCTCATCCCAACGGGGCTCCAGTAACATCTCTTTTATCAATTGTACCACCTGAGGTAAATTCTTTTTCAGACAATGCCCGGTAAGTTGCATCCGTTCAGCCGAAGCACCTATTGTTGCCCTCGCTCCCAATTGTCCGAAAGCAGCTTCCAGTTCTTCTGCAGTTTTCATCCGGGTACCGCTATTCATCACAGCAGCAGTCAGCATAGCGACCCCTGATTTGTCAGCAGTTTCACAAAGCATACCAGAATTCAGAATAATCGTAAACTGAACAACAGGTAGTTCTGTATATTCCATTCCCAAAATCTTCATCCCATTCTGAAGCTGTCCTATCCAGATTTCCGGTATATTCATTTCCGGTTTATTATCCATCAAAGGTGGTTCGGCAGAACGATCGATTACAGACGGAGTAAATTCAAAAGATTCATCATCAGTGATCGCTTTCCCGTCGGAAGCCAATTTTTGTCCTACATAATCATCCTGCTCCACATTTACCGGTTCAGAACCTGACAGAGCCAAATCCATAGCCCCCACAGGTACAGTACTCAAAGCGACAAAATGCCGTCCCTTGACATATTGACGATATACCCGCATAATATCTTTTTTAGTAACGGCTTTATACTTGCTCAGTTCTTCCACACTGCGGTCCGGACTTCCTCCGAACACATTATTCCGGGCCAAAGCCTGAGTTTTACTTTCCAAAGCCATCATCACATTATACATCATCGTCTCCTGCATAATTTTCAGCCGCTCCAGATCGCTATCTTTAATCTCTTCTGTTTCAAAACGCCGGAAAGCTTCCTGCATTCCCTTATAAATATCATTCAAATTTCCTCCTCTAAAAGCTTTGGCCGAAAGAGATATCTGCCCCGCCAATTCAAAAGCAGACGTAGCTACATTGGTATAAGAGGTCAGTTTTCTTTCTTCCACCAACACTTTATAAAAAGGAGAACCCTTTCCATAAGATAAGAGCAAGGCCATCATCCGCAGAGGATAGAAATCGGGATGGTACTGTTCCACTCCCGGAAAAGCAATATCCAGACCTGCCACATTTGTAAACTGATCTTCATAAACCAATTTCCTGGTTTTTTCCAGTTTCACAGGTATAGGTTTCACTTTCTCCACCTTTTCCTGTGCCGGAATTTCGCCAAAATATTTCCCAATCAATTCCTTTGTCTTCTCCCGGTTAAAATCCCCGGCAACTACCAATGTAGCATTATTCGGACCATAGTAGGTCCGGTAGAACTCTTTTACATCCTCTACCGTAGCACTCCTTAAATCAGCAATTGAGCCGATCACAGGCCAACTATAGGGATGGCCCTCCGGATAAAAATATTTCAGCATCAAGGCATAGCTCTGTCCAAACGGACAATTCTCTCCCTGTCGTTTTTCATTCGACACTACATCGATCTCCCTTTCCAAGCCGGCCTGAGTGACCGTATTGATAAAAAAACCCATCCGGTCCGACTCCATCCACAACACTTTTTCAAGGGCATCCCGGGGAACCGTTTCATAATAATTGGTTCCATCCATAGCAGTACTTCCATTGCATGTTCCGCCCAGTTCCTGAATTTTTTTGAAAAAAGCATTTCTGCCGAGATGTTCCGAACGCTGAAACAACATATGTTCAAAAAAATGTGCAAAGCCCGTCTTTCCTGGCTTTTCTTTTGCCGATCCCACATGATACTGAATAGCCACCGATACGATCGGATCCGACTTATCCTCATGTAATACCACCTCCAACCCATTTTCCAACACATATTTCTCATAAGGAAGAGAAAATTCTTTCTCTTCCTTACAGGCTATTGCCAGAAAATAAATACATACGATCCATAAAAATGCCCTGATTCCCACATGCTGATATTAAAAATTCAATCCGACACTAAACGAACAGACAACTCTCTGCCCAAACCAAGGACTATCCTTAATAACATCTTTATAATTCAATACGGCAGAAACGAAAAGATTCGCTTTTTCTTTCATAAGACTACCATTAGAATAAATGAAAGACAATCCTCCTTCCCAATATTCAGAACTTAAATAAGCATAGTCTCTATACAGAAAATCCTGAATAATTCTGGAATCCTGATCCGGCCCGGTATATGAAATCTCTGAATCCAAATTTTCATTTAATCCGAGATCTAAACCCACCAAAAGTTTATTCTTTTTACCTAAATCAAAATTTCTTTTAGCATGGATATTTACATAGAAATTATCAATATCCTGCTTACTTCCAGGCAAGTAGTATATATCAGCAAGTTGATGATATAAAGCTGTCATACCTAATTTCCATTTATATTCATTTTCACGACTAACCAGATAATCAAAATTCAATCTCCAATCTTTGGTTGAAAAATTCGAGCGGATGCTTTTAAATTTCGTTATCCATTCCTGTACCTCATAAGTATTATCGTATACCTGCACATATTCAATTCCATCAATACTACGGTCAGTATAGCCAAAGTCAGTAAAAAAGCTGTTTTCTTTCTTATTTTTTATTTCCAGAGCCAACTTTCCGGTAATAATCTGGTCTTTAACAGTCCCAACCATTTTCGGACGGGTATAGTTATTAGTTACATCCTCTACTTTATAATCATAATTTCCAGCCAAGAGGAATCTCACTTGCCCGGAGAAATAACTATATTGAATACCTCCTCCCAGATTATTGGCATTGCAATTTCTCAATCCTTCAACGCCACCAACGCCACCAATAACTCCTTCCGAATGAAACCCTAATCCCCGAAGTTCCCAAACTTGCTGATCTCTGCGGTTATTGGAGTTACCGGCACTACCGTCTTCCCTCCGGCTATAGTAATCAAAATTTAATCCCAAAGCATGTTTATCAAATTTCACAATCACCGAAGGGATAACTGTAAATTGTGATAAACGTACAAGAGGACGGGGATCTAACTGCTTTGCGCCCACTGCATTTTGATAACGTCCTGTGATTCCGATAATAACCCTGTTCCAAAGCAAAGGGGTTGTCATTTGCATCTCTAAATTATAATCCTGATTGACCCAATTACTACGATTAGTATCCGCAATGATAAACGGCATTCCCCTCAAAGGGTCAATTAAAGAAGCATTGTATTCAGCTTTATGTACTTTATAACGGGAATAACTAAAACTACCCCATACATACATTCCGTGTAACCCTTCATATATTCCTCCTCCTTCGGTCTTAAAATCCAAACTATTCACCTTTTTTCCTTCCTGCGGGCGCCTGAACGTACCGTTCCCGATATCATATCCCAAACTAACTGTACTGTAGCGTACAGTATTATCCAATATTGCACCGGCAGCATTAGACGTATGTTCAAGCCACAAATTCTGCATTTTCATACGTTCCAAGGCAGCAGGCGTATTTTGCCCTACGATCTCATTATTGTCCTGAGCATACAGAGGAAGGGCTGTTAACAGGGTAATTAATATTCCCCCAACCGGCTTCATTTTAATATATTTTTTCATAATCATAATCCTTTAATATTAAACTAATTGTTTAATGCCGGACTCCAGGCCGGAACTTTCTCTCCATTCCTCCGGATCATAGGTTGATCCATCACTTCAAAGTCATCTGTTGAATTATTGGTATCCTGATAAAGCGGAGTGCCATCTTCCCGATATCCGGTAACCTTACGGCAAACACTCTTGCCACAGTAAGTTGCCCCTACAGAAGTTCCGCCAGCATCCACAAAACCAGGGATACGTTTCATATCAAAAGAGAACATATTAGGTAGCAATTCTACACCATCCATCACATCTCCGGCAGCAATTTTCATAAACCGCTGTGTTTTATTCACCTGAGTTTGCCAATTATTCGGATCAAACGGAGTATCCATTTTATAAATACAGAATGCAGCTCCGAATACCGAAGTCAACCATTGCATGGTATTGGGTTTATCCCAAAAAACATATGCAATATTCGGAACCTCAGGATTATCCCGGCCTGCATTCCCAGACCAGGCTTCCCACTCTGCCATAGAATTATCGAATGAACTGGCGTTGTTAACCCGATGATCACGGGCTTCCTGAACAATCAGAAACGACTCCCCCGGTTGTAAAGGATAATCTTTACCCGAACCAGAGATCTGCCACACAACAATACCGTATACATAATTGTCAACTCCGTCTTCATCCGGCCATACAGGCAATGTTGCAGTCGCTACATTAGGTTCTAATTGTGCAAAACAAAGACTGTCCAGATAAAATACCTCATCCCCGTTATTGTAAATCTCATAAGTTTGATCCCTGAAATAATAAGGAGTAACTCCGCAATAATAGATTTCCCTGAAACACAAAGGTCCAACTTTAGCCGGACGTATATTTATTGAAGGAACTTTTTTATTATTCTCTATAGCATCCTCTTCTGTTATGTCTTCAAAAATAGATACATTACTGACAGCCCCATTCAAATAATAATCCTGTCCATTATAATCTACTTTCCCTGAAACATTCACAGAATAAATACCAGGAATTAAACTGTCGATAGATACAATTCCTCTTTCATCCACAATTCCTTCCTTTCGCTAAAATTATTGAACACCGCCCTCAATCCCTCTGTAGGAAAACCAGGATCGCCAGCTTTTGTAACGAATCCGGTATTTACCTGAATGGTAACTGTCCCCCGTACCGGAGTCACCTTTTTAGCATCTCCCGCATCCTGCATTTGATCAATACAGGAATACAGAAATAGTACAGATAATACAATATTTATCTTTTTTATTATAATATTATTTTTCATATGATGAGCTCTTTAATGTTAACGAATAATAGCCGTCAATTCCAGACCAAAAAAGAACACGTTCTCTGTAGTATTCCTTCGGGTATAGGATCCCGGATTTTTCTTGCTTTCCCATAAAGGAGTACTCCTGAACATATTATTTGCAAAGAAAGAAACCTTCAAAAAGTCACGTATTTCTTTAGTTATATTCAAATTCATGGTTAAAAGCGGAGGCATAACTCCTTCCCGGATCAACCGGGTCGGATTAACAGTTGACCTCCGGTCTATCCCGATAAATTCCTCACTATCAATATCATCCGGATTAAAGTCATATAATTTTCCATCTAAACGGGAAATATATTTTATAGGAATTGAGTCATTACCATAAGATTTCCATGAGCGATCTTTCCAAATCACATTAGCAGTCAATGTTACCACCAATCCTATTTGAGGAATATTATGGATGACCCTCAAATTTGTAGCCAAACGTTCGCTATAATCAGTTTCATAATCCGGAGAAAAAACTCCCATATGGGGATATTTAGAATAATCTGTTCCTGTAATTTTATTCCAGAACATATAATTATTAGAACCGGATTTCCTCCACATATACGAACCGTTCAAATTAAAAGCCGTACGAATGGCATCCACACGTCCAAAATCGAAATCGAAATCAATCCCCCGCACCAGATATTTAAGCGCATTCATCGGAGTGGTATAACTCAATAAATAAGGATTGGTGGCTATCTCTTTCAAATTAGCTATCTGGCTTTCATCAGAAGGACGCGGAGTAATTTCAGAATATTGTACAAAAGGTACACTTTTAAAGGTATTCAACGATTTGGCAATGGTATAACCGTTATCACATTTTTCCTGATAGGCAGTAACAAAAAAACGCATTTTATTAAATTTCAGATCCAACCCCAACTCACATTTTTTGTTCTTTGCCATTTCTAAATTCTTATTTTCTGCATCAAAGACACGCGTGGTAATGACCTTAAATTTTTGTCCGTCAGGAGCACTGGTTGAAGCATTATTAAAATTCACTAAATCAAAATAAGCCTTATCCGGATACATATATAACAAAGTCGGAGCTTTTAAAGTAATACCATAGGCTCCCCGGAGAGTCAGATGCCTGGGTATAATATCCACAGAAGCATTGATACGCGGAGAAAATCCGTCACCGAAACCGCAGACTTTATCCCAACGTATTCCAGCAGAAATATTTAATTCATGTTTCCCCATAAGCCACTGTATATTCTCCTCTGCATACACTCCGAGATGGTTCATAAAAGGAATATCCTTAAACGCTCTGTTACGTTGAGATGCAAAGTCATAAGATAAATTCCGGTAAGGAGGATTTTCCGGATCAAATACCTTTCCTTTACCCAGATTACCTGAATTTCTAAAATCAGCCCCTAAAATCAACCGATGATGAATAGGTCCGGTCTTGCCGGCAAAATTTGTAGTCAGTTTGGCAAATGTATTCAGCTCTTTTCCATAAACATCATACATATAAATATAAGAACCAGGTAACATCCACGCCTTTAAACTTTCTTCTCCCACCGGAACCCGGGTAACCTCTGTACCATCTTCCAAATAGACTGGACGTCCGGGAACATTGGACAACACAGCTCCATCTGTCATTGACTGGGAATATCCCCAATCCGCATTAGTCGCCTCATCCTGAAAATAAGAATGCCTGTTCGTATAATTTACAGAAGCTGCATAACGAATATTTTTAAGCCAACCGGCATTTATATCTAATGTCCCATTTGTATTGAAAACCAGCCCTAAATCCCGTTGTCTGGTAGTCCGCATGTCCTGTTCATCATCCGGGTTAGGTTCCCCTTTATCTTTAGCATAGATAACATTCAATGAAGTATTTGAACGTAAACGATCTTGAAAAAAACCATTCGAATACATCATACGTGCAGTAATTCGTTGATAATAATCATATCCCTCTGTAGGATCTGCGTTGCTATATGCATAATCTAACCCGACATTCACATTTCCTCCTTTTTCTCCTAACCCAAACCCCTTTGTACCGGAAAACATATAAACATTGGGATTTGTATTGAATTTAATTTGCAAAGGCTGACGTCCGGCTTTTGTATTTACAATCACAGCCCCACCTGTCAAATCGCCATATTCAACACTTGGAACTCCCGTAATCACTTCCACGGACTCGATGTTATCAGTTGTAATCGTTCTTAAATCAATTCCGGTTTGGGGAGAGGTTCCTCTCGTTGCCGGGACAGCTCCACCAATAGAGGTTGTCATCATCTGCATATTAGAATTGTTTGAAATAGGAGCTCCGTCCATGATCACCGCTGTTCCTAAAGAAGCCCCTCCCCTTAGGCTTAAAGTCGATACGGAAGTTAAATCCGGTTTACTTACCGTTGCTCCCGGTAATAGTTGCATAATATCAGACAAACTGGAAGCCTGCATATGATCCATCGCCAAACGTGAGATAGAAGAAGAAGTCGAAGCTCCGGCTTTACTATTAGTGGCAGTTATCACCACCTCATCCAAACGGAAATTCGCTTCCACTAAACCAAATTTCAAATTTGCAGGAGTTTTACTATTCAAATTAATAGTTGTCTGTAACGTCTCAAAACCTAAAGAACTAATTTCCACCTTATAAACATCAGGATCCAGATTTTTTATCTCAAATGTCCCGTCTGCTTTTGTTACAGTGCCTATGCCTAACTGAGGCAGAAAAACCGAAGCAAAAGGAATTCCTTTACCAGGATCCGTTTTTTCAAACACCCGCCCTTTCAAGCTAAATTTCTGAGTTGATTTGATTTGAGCCGCTTGTTGTTTCAAAGCTAAAACTACTACAGCATCAGAACGAAAAGTATATGTCAGATTTGTACCATCAACTAACTTATCCATGACCTCCTTTATGGTCGCATGAGAAACAACAAATTCTTCTTTATTCATATTTTTTAAATCGTCCACCTGAAATAAAAAACGATAATCTGTTGATTTACGAATTTCCTGAATAATATTTATTACAGAAGTTTCCTTCATGGTCAAAGTTATCAATTGACCGAGTTGCTTATCAACTCTGGGAGAAGCCCCTACGATAGAAGAACTTCCCCATACTATCACTAAAACTATCGATAGAATCAAAGCCTTAGTCATAAACCTACGTTTAAAACAGGATGTTTTTCTCATACTTTTCTGTTTTTGATTAATATTAAGCACTGAATTACATATAGTTAGCCACCCTTTTATTGGGACGTTTTTTAAGTCACTTTTTAAGCGTAAAAAGTGAAAAATGAAGAGTAAAAAACCAAAGAATGTCAAGCACAGTTTTCTGTAATGGCAAGAATTTTACAGTGTTTTACAAGAATGTAATTAGTTGATTATAAATACAATATCACGATACGAGAAAAAATTCCAAACTGTGGATTAATTTTTACAGAAAAGTAAAATAGTAGGTTTATAAATTTAAATTTTTCCCAAAAAAACGTCCGTTTTTAACGGTATAAAAATAGATAAAAGAAAAAGGTAGCACAATCCTCATCTTTAGGTATTTTTATTTAAAATTAATCTGCGTTATTTTCTATCGACAATTAGCCTGTTCGATATCACACTCATATTCAGTTTTTTAGTATCTTCAAACATTCGGATAACAGCATCAAAAGAGTCATACCTGCTTAAATCACCGGTGAAACGCAAATGTTCTAATTCAGGACGTATAAATTCTACTTCTATGTTATACCAACGTTGCAAAGTTTTTACAATTTCCCCCAATGTAGTAT
>OGLG01001139.1_pt1 | contig 16496 bp, 9 predicted proteins | sample 1572621 | NCBI WGS metagenome assembly OGLG01 (sample SAMEA2581912, study PRJEB24529) | metagenome | biome: Human gut stool | place: China | collected 2011 | reverse complement strand
ACAAAATTACATTCATCAACCTCTTCCCGTTATTTACAGAGAAAGGCACGAATGTGCTTCGCAAAGAATTGACCAGTGACGGCTTACACCTGAATGAAGAAGGATATAAAATTTGGGTGAAAGCGTTGAAAAAGAAGATGTAGACTCCCCTATAAACACAAGAGGCTGCTCAACTAAGAGCAGCCTCTCTATCTATTTTATAAAGAGCCTCTACTTTACTGCCTCTAATTGCATATCAAATGTCAAAGTTGAATAACCAAGAATTGAGCCATATCCGCTTTCTCCATATCCACATTGGTAAGGAATATACAATATCCAGCGTTCTTTCGTATGCATATATTGCAATACTGTAGTCCATCCAGAAACGACACCTGTCACACTAAAAGAAGATGGAGAATCAAAGTCCGTAGGCACCTTGGCGCCCTCGCCTTCAGAAAGCAGTACGCCGCGGTCTATTGCGCTGTAACCAACAAAATTACCATCGAATCTATCCCCCAGTATTATTGTACCATAATAGTATGTCGTAACTGACTGCGTATAAAGCGGACGCTCTCCATCGGGATTGTCTGGCGATATTTTCTTACAATAAATATACAAAGAATTCTCTGTTGTACTCTTGTAGTTATCCTTAATAGCAAATAATTCACCTACAGGAATCTTACTAAGCTTAACAGAGTCACCGTTATCACCTTCATATTTCGCCCCTTCTATAATTCTATCAGCCCGACCACCTATGATCAGATTCAATGAATCAATATAAGCTTCATTCCGTTCTCGCCAGTTATCATACTTACCTACTTCCTCTACTTCTTCACAAGAAGTAAATACACCTGCCAAGAGTAACAGGAAAGGTAGAAATATTAAGAGTCTTTTATTCATTCTATTAATTTATTGTATTACTTATTGCAACCCCTTCAGCAATGAAGTGATGCTAACACGGTCTGCAATGATGTTATTCAGTTCAGCAATAGCCACGCGTTCCTGTTGCATCGTATCACGATTACGCAGCGTCACGCAGTTATCTTCCAGAGTTTGGTGGTCAACAGTCACGCAGTACGGAGTACCAATGGCATCCTGACGACGATAACGTTTACCGATACTATCTTTTTCATCATATTGGCAGTGGAAATGGAACTTCAATGAGTCGATGATCTCACGAGCCTTTTCAGGCAGACCGTCTTTCTTCACCAACGGCATTACAGCCAACTTCACAGGAGCAAGTGCGGCAGGCAATCTCAGTACTACACGGCTTTCTCCGCTCTCCAGTTGTTCTTCGCAATAAGAAGCAGACATGATACTGAGGAACATACGGTCCACACCAATAGAAGTTTCCACAACAAACGGAGTATAACTTTCATTCGTTTCGGGATCGAAGTACTTAATATTCTTACCTGAGAACTTCTCATGCTGCGACAAATCAAAATTCGTACGGCTATGGATACCTTCTACTTCCTTGAAGCCAAACGGCATCAGGAACTCGATATCTGTAGCTGCATTCGCATAATGAGCCAACTTATCATGATCATGATAACGATAGTGGTCATCACCGAATCCCAATGCCTTATGCCATTTCAAACGGATTTCTTTCCATTTCTTGAACCATTCCAGCTCAGTACCCGGCTTCACAAAGAACTGCATTTCCATCTGTTCGAACTCACGCATACGGAAAATGAACTGACGGGCAACAATCTCGTTACGGAATGCCTTACCAATCTGTGCAATACCGAAAGGTATCTTCATGCGACCGGTCTTCTGTACATTCAGGTAATTCACAAAGATACCCTGGGCTGTTTCAGGACGCAGGTAAATCTTCATGGCACCATCCGAAGTAGAACCCATCTCTGTAGAGAACATCAGGTTGAACTGACGAACTTCCGTCCAGTTCTTTGTACCGCTGATGGGGCAAACGATTTCTTCATCCAGAATAATCTGGCGAAGCTCGTCAAGGTTATTATCATTCAGAGCCTTTGCAAAACGTTCGTGCAATGCGTCACGTTTAGCCTGGTGTTCCAATACGCGACCATTTGTGCTACGGAACTGCGCTTCATCAAAAGCCTCTCCGAAACGCTTGGCAGCTTTGGCAACTTCTTTATTGATTTTATCGTCGTACTTTGCAAGTTGGTCTTCAATCAGCACATCGGCACGATAACGTTTCTTGGAATCACGGTTGTCAATCAAAGGGTCATTGAATGCGTCTACGTGTCCGGAAGCCTTCCAGATGGTGGGGTGCATAAAGATAGCGGAGTCGATGCCGACAATGTTTTCGTGCAGCAACACCATGCTCTGCCACCAGTATTGTTTAATGTTGTTTTTCAGTTCCACACCCATCTGACCGTAGTCATACACTGCTCCCAATCCGTCGTAGATGTCGCTGGAGGGGAATACGAAACCGTATTCCTTACAGTGTGATACGAGTTTCTTAAAAACGTCTTCTTGTGCCATTTTTTTGTTATATCTATTAATTTTAATCCTGTTCTTTATTAAAAAGCGCCACAAAGATAGGGATTTATATCATAAGTCGGGCAGGTGGGGTATTAATTTATCTTATCGTAACAAACTCTCACTTTGCACTTCCGTCACAATCTGTCCGATAGGATCTTCATCCGGAAAATATTTCCTGGCAGCCGACTCCGTAATAATCGCATTATTAGTTCCGGAAAATGCCGTTTCAATATCTCCTTCTTTCAACGGAAAACCAAAAAACGAGAAGAAATTGTGGTCAGTCACAAGAGAGGGCACTCCAAAGTGAACTATATTATGAAAAGTCACCCCAACATAATTGTTCTTCTCCACCAATTATATATCCAATTCTGTGCCAAAGTAATATAAAGCTAATAGTCAGCCGATTGTCTAAGGGAAGTACTTATAATGGTGTTAAGGAAGTTTACACGCAGTGGAAAAAAACTGAATGTTCACCCGTTACTGACATCATTCCTCTTAATAGTCATCACTACAAATAATTAAAAAACCTTCATTTGCAGGTTTTCCCGAGAAATTTAGTAATTTTGCGTTCGACTGAAAAATTCAGTGATTATTCAGAATAGATATTCCCGGAACAGATATGAGCGAAGACTTTGAAGCACCAAAAGACGACTTGGAAAACGGACTCCCGGAAGGGAGCGAAGGACATTCGGATTATAAACCCGCTGACACGAAAGACGTAAAAGCAAAATACCAACTAAGCGGTATGTACCAGAATTGGTTTCTGGACTATGCTTCATACGTTATTCTGGAGCGTGCCGTGCCCCACATCAATGATGGTTTGAAGCCTGTGCAGAGACGCATCCTGCACTCCATGAGGCGTTTGGAAGATGGACGTTACAACAAAGTAGCGAACATCGTAGGACATACCATGCAGTTTCACCCGCACGGTGACGCTTCTATCGGTGATGCCTTGGTACAATTGGGACAGAAGGATTTACTCGTAGACTGTCAGGGAAACTGGGGTAATATACTCACCGGTGACGGCGCTGCTGCTCCCCGTTACATTGAAGCACGCCTGTCGAAATTCGCCCTCGATGTAGTGTTCAATCCCAAAACTACCGAATGGAAACTTTCCTATGACGGACGAAACAAAGAACCGGTAACCCTGCCTGTTAAATTTCCTTTGCTGCTGGCACAAGGAGTAGAGGGTATTGCGGTAGGTCTTTCATCCAAAATACTTCCCCATAACTTCAATGAACTTTGCGATGCATCCATCCACTATCTGCATGAAGAGGAATTCAAACTGTATCCGGATTTCCAGACAGGCGGCAGCATCGACGTTTCTAAATACAATGACGGAGAACGTGGCGGTGCGGTACGCATACGCGCTAAAATTGAAAAGATTGATAATAAGACACTTGCTATCAAAGAAATTCCTTACGGGAAAACGGTAGCCAGTGTTTGCGACTCTATTGTAAAGGCAAGCGAAAAAGGCAAAATCAAGATAAAGAAGGTAGAAGACCTGACATCTGGCAACGTAGAGATATTGGTTCACCTGGCGCCTGGTGTTTCCTCGGACAAGACGATAGATGCCTTGTATGCTTTCACTGATTGCGAAGTAAGCATTTCGCCCAATTGTTGCGTCATCGACGATCAGAAACCTCACTTCCTCACCGTGAGCAATATACTGAGAAAATCAGTAGATAACACCTTATCCCTGCTGCGCCAGGAGTTGGAAATACGCAAAGACGAAATACTGGAAAGCCTGCACTTTGCCTCACTGGAAAAGATCTTCATTGAAGAACGCATTTATAAAGACAAGGAATTTGAGCAGGCCAAAAATATGGATGCTGCTTGCGAACACATCGACGAACGTCTGACGCCTTATTATCCACAATTCGTACGCGAAGTAACCAAGGAAGATATCCTCAAATTGATGGAAATAAAGATGGGGCGCATCCTCAAGTTCAACTCCGACAAAGCGGAAGAACTCATTGCCCGCATGAAAGCGGACATAGAGGAAATAGACCATCACCTGGCTAATATCGTGGAATATACGGTAGACTGGTATTTGATGCTGAAAAACAAATATGGCAAGAATTTCCCGCGCCGTACAGAATTGCGCAACTTCGATACCATCGAGGCAAGCAAGGTAGTGGAAGCCAACGAAAAATTATACATCAATCGCGAAGAAGGCTTCATCGGCACAGGTCTGAAGAAAGATGAATTTCTCTCAAATTGTTCCAGCCTCGACGATGTCATTATCTTCTTCCGGGACGGACGATATCTGGTTACTCCTGTTTCCGACAAGAAATTTGTGGGCAAGAATATTCTTTATGCCAATGTATTCAAGAAAAACGATAAGCGCACCATCTACAATGTGGTTTACCGTGACGGAAAAGAGGGTACACATTATATCAAGCGTTTTGCAGTGACAAGCATTATCCGTGATCGCGAATATGATGTGACGCAAGGCACACCCGATTCACGCATCATGTACTTCACTGCCAACCCCAACGGGGAAGCGGAAGTCATCAAAGTAACCTTGAAACCCAATCCACGGGTACGACGCATTATCTTCGAAGAAGACTTTAGTGCCATCGGCATTAAGGGACGCCAGGCAAGGGGAAACATTCTAACCAAGCTTCCGGTGCACAAGATCGCCTTGAAGCAGCGTGGAGGTTCTACTCTGGGCGGACGAAAAGTTTGGTTCGACCGTGACATACTTCGCCTTAATTATGACGGACGAGGTGAATACCTGGGAGAATTCCAGAGCGACGACAGTATCTTGGTGGTGCATGATAACGGAGAGTTCTACATCACCAACTTCGATCTCAGCAACCACTATGAAGCCAATATTCGTATATTAGAGAAGTTTGACCCGAACAAGGTATGGACAGCCGTACTTTATGACGCGGATCAACAGAATTTCCCATATATCAAACGTTTCTGTATGGAAGCAACCAACCGCAAGCAGAACTATCTGGGAGAGAACAAGAACAATCGCCTCATCTTACTGACGGACGAATGTTATCCCCGCCTGGAAATCATATTCGGCGGACACGACAGTTTCCGTGAACCCATGATTATAGAGGCTGATGAATTTATCGCCGTAAAAGGTTTCAAAGCAAAAGGTAAACGTATCACTACGTTCACAATGGAAACTGTCAACGAACTGGAACCTACACGACAGCCGGAGGTTTCGCAGGACACAGAAGATCGGGAGGAAGAAGAGCCGGAAATTTTAGACCCCGATCATGGAAAGAGTGAAGATGATATCCGGGATGAAATAACGGGGCAGATGAAGCTGTTCTAAGTGATTAATGATTAGTGATTAGTGATAAGCAACTATATCAATGAAGTTATATAAGATTGGTGTAATAGTGGGATGCCTGCTTTTGGCAGGTGGAAGTATAAAAGCGCAAAGTGTTGAAGACAAGGCGCTGCAAGAGCTGAGGGCGGACTCTTCTGCAAGGACACGCTTTATAGCCCGCGCCACAATGTATGGTGTCGGTTTCACGAACGTATTCGACACCTACCTGTCACCGCAGGAATACAAAGGCGTTGACTTCCGTATTTCCCGCGAAAGTATGCGCATGACGAAGTGGATGAACGGTAATGTATCTCTGCAAAGTTTCTTCCAGGCAGACTTAGGCTATACACACAACCGGGTGGACAACAACAATACGTTCTCCGGTCTGGCAAACTGGAATTACGGATTGCATTATAATTTTCCGATTACTTCTAACTTCAAATTACTTGCCGGAGGACTTATCGACTTAAATGGTGGCTTTGTCTACAATCTGCGTAATGGCAACAACCCGGCACAGGCACGCGCTTACATCAATCTGGATGCATCGGGAATGGCAATATGGGATTTAAGAATCAAGAACTATCCGATTAGCCTGCGCTATCAGGTTAACTTGCCTTTTGCAGGTATTATGTTCTCACCCAACTACGGACAGTCGTACTACGAAATATTTACGTTGGGCAACTGGAACGGGGTGATTAATTTCACTTCCCTACACAACCAGCCATCCCTGCGGCAGATGCTGACTGTTGATTTCCCGGTAGGAAGAGCCAAAATGCGTTTAGCCTATCTCTGGGATGCGCAACAGTCCAAGGTAAATGATATAAAGACGCATACCTATTCGCATGTGTTTATGGTAGGTTTCGTAAAAGAATTGTTTCTCATTCGTGACAAGAAGAAAAAATAAAGTGATAAAGCGATAACATCGTGATAAGGGGATAGAATAATGGGAATAAAAGAAATATATCATAGTAAGTTTAGGTGGCTGGGAGTAGCGCTCATGATACTGCCTTTGCTATCCAGCTGTATCCGGGAGGAAGAGTTCAACAATTCACCACAGGGAAACTTCGAAGCTTTGTGGAAGATCATTGACGAGCAATACTGTTTCCTGGATTACAAACAAATAGACTGGGATGCCATCCATGATAAATACCAACCTCTCATTACGTCCAACATGGGTAATGACGGATTGTTCCAAGTGCTTGACAGTATGCTGGCGGAACTGAAAGACGGTCATGTGAATCTGTACAATTCTTCAAATGTGGCCCGTTACTGGGACTGGTATCTGGATTATCCCCGAAACTTCAACGAAGGTATTATCGAACGGCAATATCTCGGAAAGACGTACCGCATCGCTGCCGGCATGAAATATAAGATTCTGGATGACAATATCGGATATATCTATTATGAATCATTCTCCAGTGGTGTCGGTAACGGCAATCTGGATGAGGTACTTTCTTACCTTGCTCCATGTAGTGGCCTGATTCTGGATGTTCGCAACAATGGTGGCGGAAATCTGACCAATTCAGAGCGTATAGCGGCCCGCTTCACTAATGAGAAAGTGTTGACGGGATATATCCAGCATAAGACCGGAAAGGGACACAGTGACTTCTCTGATCCCAAACCCATTTATTTGGAGCCCTCCAATAGCATCCGTTGGCAAAAACCAGTAATGCTTCTCATCAACCGTCACTCTTATAGCGCAACAAATGATTTCGTAAATGCGATGCGCTATTTTCCTAACGTTACTCTGGTAGGTGACAAGACCGGTGGCGGTTCGGGATTACCTTTTTCTTCAGAGCTTCCGAATGGTTGGGGTGTACGTTTCTCCGCCAGCCCCCACCTGGATGCAGACAAACAACATATCGAATTCGGCATTGATCCGGACGAGAAAGTAGATATGGATGAGGATGATACCAAAAGTGATGCCATTATAGAACGGGCACGGGAACTCTTAAAAGTAGTTCAATAAACACTTTCTATGCCAAACTATTTGCCAGAAAGAAAAAACTTTCTATCTTTGCCACCGCTTAACAAGAAAGCCACTGCGGGTGTGGCGTAATTGGCAGCCGCGCCAGACTTAGGATCTGGTGCCGAGAGGCGTGTAGGTTCGAGTCCTATCACCCGCACAGTATTTAAAATACGGTTAAAATGTAAGAAGAGAAAGCCTTTGGAATTAGTTTCCGAAGGCTTTTTCTTTGTTTACAATTCAATACTTCAAGAAATACAGATATTAATTCGGTGACAAATTCGGTGACACCTTTTCTTCCGGCAACTAACTTTTCTACATATCCCGCAATGAGAGCTTCCCTAAATCAAGACTATATTTTTTCAATTCCTTTTCCGCCTCCAATAGACTTGTCACTTTCTCTTCCAGTTTGGTAATGCTATACCGAGATTCATCTCTTTTTATCTCGTAAATGGCAGCCGTCTTATCCAAATCATTCAATGTAATAAGATCGATTTCATTTTCTCCTTTTCGATTCCAGTACATACCAATATCAGTATATAAACCAGATTGCATAAATTTATCACGGAAATAGCGCTCCAGCATACTTCCTGAAAAGACATCATAATCCCGACGGATTATATTTTCCACCAGTTTCAATGCACCGGATTCAATATACCCTTGATAACGATAAATAAAGCGAAACCAAAAAGTAAGGAAGTTATCAGCTATGCAATAGCGTACTTGTTTAGAGTTCTCCTTAGAGAAAATAGGGCGTTTCTTACTTATCAAAGAATAATATTTCTCCAACTTAGCCAAATAGCCGCCAATCTCTGCCTTTCCCAAACGATTTTCAATTTCTCCACGAGTATAGTCTCCGCCGGCTATACATTCTAAGATAGAGAAGTAAATGGAGTAATCCGGTCCAAACTCTTCAATAAGCAAATTCTTCCCTTCATTCAAAAAAGGAGAGTTGGGACGTGCCAACAAACCAATCATTTTATCCTTGGTATATGCCTTATTTGTCATAAACAGATTGACGTACCACGCTACCCCTCCTGTAAATGAATAAAGCGCCAAAAGATCATCGGGATGGTAGGATGGATTGTGATCGGCCAATATCTCCTTCAACACCTCCACCTTGAATGGTTTCAAATGTATCATCTGCCCGGCACGGGAGAAAAGAGGCTCTTTCCGATCTTCAAAAATCTGGTGCATCAACGAATAGATAGAACCACTAACAATAAGGTTCATTCTTGAAGTCCCCTTATTCAAGTCCCACTCTCTTTGTATTTCACTGAAAATAGAGGGGTTAGTACGCTGAAAGTCTTGAAATTCATCAATAATAAGATTAAAGGGACGTTCCCGGGAGATAATAAGCAAGTGACGGAATAACTTGGCAAAAGAAACATAACTGCCAATAGGCAATCCTAACTTATTTTCAGCTTCCTCTACGAAGTCCTGGCAAAGCAAAGTTTCCGCCTTACGCGCAACAAAGAAATAAAGAGTCAGATTTCCTGCGGTACACTGTAGCGCCAATTGGGTTTTTCCAATACGCCTCCGACCGAATAGAACAGTCATTTGCGACTCTTGCAGGGAAGCTTCACGGATATTCTCTAATAATTCTTGTTCTTCTTCACGATCATAGAATTTCATAATAAACTATGCTTTTAATAAATAAATCATCATTATCGCAACAGTCATTACGGTAACATCCATTACGATAATACAAAGATATTATTTTTTGTACTTACACCCAAAAGAAATGCAGGTATCTTTCTAACCTGCTTAATTCATAGTAGGCTAAAGGAATTGTGTTAAAAAACCGGGATTTGAATGACCTCGAAATCTTTTTTTCATTTGCATTGTTCTGATGCAATATATCATTCACATAAAAATTTAATGCAATGAAGAGAAACCTGAACCCTCCTATGAAGAGAGCCCTAAGGCTTAAAAATCTATTCTTGACGGTATGTTTCCTGCTGATAGGCACTGCCGCATTTTCTCAGGAACGGACCATAACCGGTGTCGTTACCGACTCGTTTAAAGAACCGTTGATTGGTGTATCCATTGTGGTACAAGGCACCAATACCGGTGTAGTGACCGGACTGGATGGTGATTATTCAATCCAAGTTCCGCCAAATGCCACCCTTGACTTCTCATACGTAGGCATGGAGAAGCAAAGCATTAAAGTAGGCAACCAAAGCGTCATCAATGTACAGATGAAAGAAGACTCGCAAATGCTTGCCGAAACAGTGGTCATCGGTTACGGTAGCGCCAAAAAGCGTGACCTGACAGGATCTATCACCAACATTAAAGGTGACGAAATTGCCAACAAACCTGTTGCCAACCCACTGTCTGCCCTGCAAGGTAAAGTGGCCGGTGTACAAATCATCAACTCCGGTAAGGCAGGTGCCGACCCGGAAATCCGCGTACGCGGTACAAACTCTATCAATGGTTACAAGCCCTTGTATGTAGTGGACGGACTGTTCAATGACAACATCAACTTCCTGAACCCGCAGGATATCGAGTCAATGGAAATCCTGAAAGACCCTTCCTCACTTGCCATCTTCGGGGTGCGTGGTGCCAATGGTGTAATCATCATCACCACCAAGAAAGCCAAAGAAGGACAGACACGGGTAAACATCAACGGTTCGTTCGGCTTCAAAGCCATTACCAATAAAATTGCAATGGTAGATGCCGATGGTTTCAAACTGCTGTATAACGAACAGTTGAAAAATGAAGGCAATCCGGAATATAATTTCTCGGACTGGACAGGTAACACCAACTGGCAGGACGAAATCTTCCAGACCGGATTCATTACGAACAACAACATCAGCATTACAGGTGCTTCCGACAGGCACAGTTTCTACCTCGGCGCAGGTTATGCCTACGAACAAGGGAACATCAAGCACGAGAAGTACAGCAAAATCACACTAAACATCAGCAATGATTATAAAGTGACGGACAACTTCAAAGTAGGTTTCCAGTTTAACGGTGCACGTATGCTGCCAGCTGATTCAAAAAGTGTTGCCACCGCTTTGCGGGCAGCTCCGGTAGCAGAGGTGTATAACAAAGAATATGGATTGTATACCTCCCTCCCCGGCTTCCAGAAAGCGCAGATGAATAACCCGATGGTGGACGTTGAACTGAAGGCAAATACCACAAAGGCGGAGAACTACCGCGGTTCGGGCAACATATACGGGCAATGGGACTTCCTGCAACACTTTCAGTTCAAAGCCATGTTCTCGCTGGATTATGCATCGAACAGCACACGGACTTACACACCGATTATTAAAGTGTATGATGCCAGTGCCGAGGATGACATAGCTACATTGGGCACCGGCAAGACCGGAGTGACTCAGGCTAAAGAGACCGAGATGAAAGTGCAGAGCGACTATCTGTTGACTTATACCAACTCCTGGGGCGACCATAGTCTGACAGCCACCGCCGGTTTTACCACCTATTATAATAAACTCGAAAATCTGAATGCCGGACGCACACAAGGCGTAGGACTGGTCATTCCGGACAATCCGGACAAATGGTATGTAAGTATCGGCGATGCCGCCACTGCAACCAACGGTAGTACACAATGGGAACGTTCTACAGTATCTGTACTGGCACGTATTCTCTATAACTATAAAGGCAAATACCTGTTCAACGGCTCCTACCGCCGCGACGGTTCTTCCGCTTTCTCTTATACAGGAAACCAATGGCAGAATTTCTACTCCGTAGGTCTGGGTTGGTTGATGAGCGAAGAGGAATGGATGAAAGGTATCGAATGGCTGGATATGTTGAAACTGAAAGGATCATGGGGTACCCTGGGTAACCAAAACCTGGATAGAGCCTATCCGGCAGAGCCTTTGCTGAGCAATGCCTATTCCGCAGTATTCGGTACTCCGTCCGCCATTTATCCGGGCTATCAGCTTGCCTATCTGCCTAACCCGAACCTGCGTTGGGAAAAAGTAGAAGCATGGGAAGTAGGTGCCGAAGCCAACTTCTTCCGCAACCGTCTGCACTTTGAGGGTGTATATTACAAGAAGAAAACTAAGGACCTGCTGGCAGAAGTTCCCGGTATCTCAGGAACCGTGCCGGGCATCGGTAACCTGGGATCTATCGAAAACCTGGGTGTGGAACTTGCACTGAGCTGGCGCGACCAGATCGGCGACTGGAATTATAACGTCGGGGCCAACCTGACTACAATTAAGAACAAGGTATTAAGCCTTGTACAGGATGGATACTCCATCATTGCCGGAGATAAGAGCCAAAGTTATACAATGGCAGGTTATCCTATCGGCTACTTCTATGGTTACAAAGTAGAAGGTGTTTACCAGACTCAGGAAGAGATTAACAGTTCACCGAAAAATACGCTTGCAACCGTCACTCCGGGTGACTTGAAGTTTAAAGATGTGAACGGTGACGGTGAAATCACCACCGCCGACCGTACCATGATTGGTGACCCGACTCCTAATGTTACTTATGGCATCACTCTCGGAGTAGGTTATAAAAACTGGGAGTTGGCAGTAGATATGATGGGACAAGGCGGTAACCAGATTTACCGTACCTGGGATAACTACAACTGGAGCCAGTTCAACTTCATGGCACAACGCATGGACCGTTGGCATGGAGAGGGTACCAGCAATACCCAGCCGTTGCTGAACACGAAGCATACCATCAACAATATGAATTCCGAATATTATATAGAAGACGGCTCGTTCTTCCGCATCCGCAACGTATCATTGGCTTACAACTTTGATAAGGCGCTGATTTCCAAGATCGGTATGCAGGCATTGAAACTTTATGTGAATATCCAAAACCTGAAAACATGGAAGCATAACACCGGATATACGCCTGAACTTGGTGGCTCGGCCATCGCCTTCGGGGTAGACGACGGAAGTTATCCGATGCCGGCGATTTATACGTTTGGATTCAACTTAACGTTCTAAAGCAGTATCATAAACCATCTAACAACAAAGAATATGAAGATAAAGAAATATATCCTATCCCTGTTGATTGGTGCAACCGCCCTCTCATTCAGTGCTTGTAATGACTTCCTGGACCGCGACCCACTGGGACAGTTCACGGAAGACGACGCTCCCAACGCCCTTGTAGGCGGAAAGATGTACAATGTCTACTACTTGATGCGTGGTTATGATATCACCGCAGGTATCCCCGCTTTCATGATACACATGGTACGCAGTGAAGATTCTGAGAAAGGCAGTGATGCCGGTGACGGTGGCGAGCAGGCTGCAATGTACGATGACTTCGAGTATACTGCTTCCAACGGTCCTCTGGGCGCATACTGGAGCCAGAACTATAAAATCATCTACCAGTGCAATGAAATCCTGGACGATATAGAGAAGAGCGAAAACAAGGACGATACCGAAAATATCCGTACCAAGGGCGAAGCCCTCTTCTTCCGTGCTTACTGTTACTTCAACTTGGTGCGTGCCTTCGGTGAAGTTCCCTTGGTAACCATTAAAGTAGTCGAGGCTTCCGATGCCAATGTCCCCAAAACCACTGCTGAGAAGATATACGAACAGATTGACAAGGACCTGACCACAGCCGAGGATTGCTTGCCACTGCGATGGAACAGTGACTACACCGGACGCGTCACCTGGGGTGCCGCACGTTCCCTGCACGCACGCACCTACATGATGCGTAACGATTGGGACAATATGTATACAGCCTCTACCGAAGTAATCAACTCCGGCATTTATAACCTGAATACTCCGGTAGATAAAGTTTTCACCGTAGAAGGTGAGAACTGTGGTGAAAGTATCTTCGAACTGCAATGTGAAGCCACCGATGCCATGAAAGAAGATGGTAGTATCGGCAGCCAATTCTGCCAGGTACAGGGTGTGCGCGGAGCAGGCGATTGGGATTTGGGATGGGGCTGGCACATGGCCACCACCCTGATGGGTAAAGCTTACGAACCGGGCGATCCGCGTAAGAATGCTACACTGCTTTACTTCCGCCACAGTAATGACGACCCCATCACACCGGAGAATACCAATACACCTTATGGCGAATCTCCCGTTTCTACCGCCATGGGCGCTTACTTCAACAAGAAAGCATACACCGACCCAGCCTTGCGCCGCAAGTATACCCGCATGGGCTTCTGGGTATCACCTCCAATGGCGTAATATAGGCGTATTCAAGACGCATTAAATAGGAAGGAAAGCCAGTCAGTGTAAGCTAAAAAGATGATCTGGCTGGCAAAACTGGCTTTTAGGCGTAATACAGACGCAAAGCAGACGCATAGCGGCGTCTGGCAGGAAAGTTGCACATGGGAATCACCTCGCCTTTCAAATTGTTATATCTGCTGTTCGGCAGATGTGGATTGTTCACGGCGTTTTCGCTCTACGATTTCACGCAGCTCGCGGCGGTCGGTAGTGATCAGATCCTTTTCCAGAGGGCTGGCTTTGAACTCCACCATAATATTGTTGTTATTGGTAGAAATCAGACCGTGACCTCTTTCAAAGTGAGTGATCTCCATTGTTTCAGCATCGGACAGGTGCAGGGCTTCCTGTACCCGCTGGGCTTCGTCGTCCTCCAGATTCAGAATAATCTTGGTCTTGGAGTTGTTGATGATGCCCTTACCAAATCTGCCGCCGTCAAGGTCAAAGAAATCGGCAAGATCCTGGCTTGCAAAAATCGAGGCGCCGCCGTAACCGCGTATGGTTTTGGCAATTTCCAAAAGAAAATCGCCGGCCAATCTTACACCAGCAGCACCGGCACCGGATAGAAGCTGCCAACACTCATCGATGAAGATGGCTTTTTCTTCTGTACGGTCGGCTTTGGCTCTGTCCCAAACAAAGTCCAGCGCCACAAACATACCTACGGTGAGCAGGTCTCCGGTGAGGGAGGAAATATCCAAAACAGTGTACTTGTTGTCGAGCCGAACATTGGTCTGCTTATTGAAGGTGCTGGCGCTTCCGTTTACCAGACGGTTTAGGATGTGGGCCATGCGCATCGTTTCCTTGGAGGTTTTCAAAATTTCGTACAGGTCACCAAGCACCGGCATCTCACGGTACTGGCCGGGCTGTGCAGGGTCTTCCAAAGAGGCGTTATCATGAGTGATGCCTTTTGTGTTATAGGTACGAACAAGGGCTTCGTCCAAAAGCTGTCGTTCCTCGTGAGACATATCGGGGATCAGCAGACTGAAAAATATGTGGAGCTGCTGGATCTTTGCTGCAAGTTCAGATAACTGGATGCCTGGACCGTCCAGAAGTTCATTCACCGAGCGGTCTACCCGCCGAATCTCCATGACATTGATGCAGTGGGGACTGGCCGGTGAAATCTGGATAAAGGAGCCGCCCACATTGGAGCAGGCGCGATGGAATTCATGGCCTTTTAGGGGCGCAACAATGAAAATGGGGATATTTTTCCGCCTCATTCGCAGCGCCATCAACTGCATGGTAAAGGTTTTGCCGGCTCCGCTCGTGCCAAGGATCGACATATTGGCGTTCTTATAGACCGCAGAATTGAAGATGTCCACGATAATAAGGGAACTGTTGTACTTGTTGACACCCAGCAGGATACCGTTATCATCACACATCTCATAGGATGTAAAGGGATAACAGCTTGCCGCACCGCCTGTCAGCAGGTTGCGCTTACCCCGCTCATACAGTTTCTTTTCCATTGCCACCAATGGCAGGGCAGATAAAAACGCCTGTTCCTCTCGAAAATGGCAGGTGCAGGCGTTCATGTCCTGTGAGAGCAGGAGCTTTTTCATTTCACTGACCTTCCATTCCAAGTCTTCCTCGTTGGAGGCAGTAATGGTAATCAGCAAATTCAAGTAATAGAAGTCCTCGTTGTTGGCAAGGCCCTCTTTGAGAAAGTACCCGCTTCGGATAGCGCCATCAATGTCATCAAAGTCGGTGTTGGTGTCGCTGGCATCCTTGATTTTGGAACGGTTGATACGCAGCTGCTGTCCGACTTTCTGGATGATGGTTTCTTTGGGCTGACGGGAGAGGAACATATCCATATCGATCCCGTCACCGGCATTGACGATAAGACTGAGCCAGCCGGCTGGAACCTGCGTTTTGTAGCCATCAGAGGGCACCAGCAAATAAGCATAATACAGACCGTCAATGCAGATATGGTGACCATGCGTGAAGTCAATGCTTTTTGGCGCACAGAATTCGGTGGCAGGGATATGGTCGATCTCACTGTCGCGCCCTTTGGCAAGGTACTCAGCCACAACCTCCTGTGCCCGGACGGAGAGCGGCTTTACAGCACTTTCATTTCTACAGAGCAGGTTATAGAGGACATCTACGGTAAACTCATCCCAGTTTTCCGGAACGATGACCTCGTTACCGCACTGACGGAGGTAGTTGGTAGCAGTATGGACTGCACTTTGCAGGGCATTGATTGCCTCGCCTTCTTCATCAGAGCGCTTGGTGTTGCTCCACGGCTCATATTCAAAAATCAGGAAGAAACGTCGGGTAATTGCCTCACGGGAACCGATCTGCTGAACGAACTGGAGGTAGTCTTCCTGCATGAGCAGACACTGTTCATTGGTCTCCTGTTCCATCTCCTTCCGAACGGTATCCAGATGGCGATTGATCTCTGCCCGACGTGTCAGTACCTTGATTTGCAGCTTGATGGGGCTGATTTTCAAGTAGGACACAAAGGAATAGATGATGTTCCGCTGTTCCTGGGCGCTGCGCAGCATAAAATTGATGGGTACTACCTCGACGACCTTGACATAGCGGTGGTCCTTCGTGTAGATGATGCCGTTTTCAATTTTGGAAATCGGCAGATAATCTGCTACCGGGTTAAGGCAGGCGGGCTTCGGCTCCTGAGTGC
>OGLG01001129.1_pt1 | contig 16595 bp, 8 predicted proteins | sample 1572621 | NCBI WGS metagenome assembly OGLG01 (sample SAMEA2581912, study PRJEB24529) | metagenome | biome: Human gut stool | place: China | collected 2011 | reverse complement strand
TGCGCTTGAGCGCGTATTCCAGCGCGTTCGACTGCGCGTTCATGCGGTAGAGCACGGCGTGGTCGCGGAAGTTCATGCCGTGGCCGAAATCGTCCATGATCTTCGTGGCCACATAGCGCGCCTCGTCGTTCTCGTTCGTGGCGCAGTAGAGCGTGAGCGGGTCACCGGCTTCGGCCTTCGTCCAGAGCGTTTTGCCCTTTCGGCCGGTGTTGTTGGCGATGACGTGGTTGGCCGCGTCCAGAATGCGGCCGGTGCTGCGGTAGTTCTGCTCGAGGCGGATGGTGCGCGCGTGCTTGTACTGCTTTTCAAAATTGAGGATGTTCTCGATCGTCGCGCCGCGGAACTTGTAGATGCTCTGGTCATCATCGCCGACGACGCAGATGTTGCCCCAGCCGTCCGCCAGCAGGGCCGCGAGCTGATACTGGAGATTGTTCGTGTCCTGATACTCGTCGATGAGCACATAGCGGAAGCGGCGCTGCCAGTGCTCGCGCACGTCCTCATGCTCGTCGAGCAGGCGCACGGTGTTGTAGATCAGGTCGTCAAAATCCATCGCCCCGGCGGAAAACAAGCGCTGCCAGTAGGCCTGGTATATCTCGCCGATGCGGATATTGCGCGGGTTGTGCGTGGCCTGTGCGCGCGCAAGGTACTGCTCGGGCGTGATGCCGGCATCCTTGGCGCGGCTGATCTCCGTGAGCACGGCGCGGTTCGGGAAGGCCTTTTCATCGAGGTTCATCTCCTTGATGATGCGCTTGACGACCGCCAGACTGTCCGACGTGTCATAGATCGTGAAGCTGTTGGGATAGCCGAGCTTGTCCGCGTCCCGCCGCAGGATGCGCACGCACGCAGAGTGGAAGGTCGAGGCCCAGATATCCGCCGCGGCCTCCGGACCGAGCATCCGCTCGATGCGCTCCTTGAGCTCATCCGCCGCCTTGTTCGTAAAGGTAATGGCGATGATGCGCCACGGCTCGACCGGCTCGACCGCCGCCGCCCTGCGCGCACGCCGCCGCTCGTCCGGCGTCAGATCCGTGCGCTCGAGCAGCGCGAGATCCTCCTCCGTCGCCCATTCGGGCACTTCGTCCGTGTCCGCGCCGCGGCCGTACTGAATGAGATTTGCGATCCGGTGGATGAGCACCGTGGTTTTACCGCTGCCGGCTCCGGCCAGCAGCAGCAGTGGGCCTTCCGTAGCCAGGACCGCCTGTCTCTGCATATCGTTCAGGTTCGCGAAGTCCGCCGCGATGAAGCGTCTGCGCGCCTGCACATACCGTTGTTCAAAAGTCAGTGTTGTAGTATTCATAGCGTCTGATTCTACCACATTTTCTCCCCCGAAACAAGGGGTGCGCGTCCCTGTGGACGCTTTTGCGCAGACACGCGCAAAAACCCGCCGCTCTCCGGTCGGAAAACGGCGGGTCTCCATTTGGGTTGGGGGTCATTTCAAAATATCCTTCAGCTCGTGCATACCGTGGTTGGTCGTGACCACGACCACGCGGTCGCCGAGCTCGATGGCGTCGTTGCCGGACGGGACGCGGCACTTACCGCGCCGGATGATCGAGGCGACGAGCACGGAGTCCTTGAGCTTGAGCGCCTTGAGCGGCACGTCGAGAAACTGACTCTCGGCGCGCACGATGAACTCCAGCGCCTCGGCCTGACCGTCAGCCACCATACGCAGCGTCTCCACGCCGCTGCTGTGCGCGGAGTTTTCCATCCAGCGGACATACTCCACGATGCGGCCGGCCGTGACGTCCGCCGGCTGGATGATCGTCGTGAGGCCATACGACTCGGCAAGCTGGATGAAGTTATCCTCATCGACCTTTGTGACGATCTTCGGCACATTCTCGTTGTAGGCGAACGAGGAGATGATGAGATTCGTCTCGTCCGACTCCGTGACCGTGACGAGTGCGTCCGCCGACGAGAGTCCCTCCTCGCGCAGCACATCCGGCTTTGTACCGTCGGCGCAGATGATGGTCGCCTCCGGCAGGAGTGTCTTCATGACGCGGCAGCGCGCCGGGTCGCGCTCAATGATCGTCGAGTGGATGCGCATCCTCGCCAGCTCCAGCGCCAACCGCTCGGCGATACGGCCGCCGCCGACAATGATGACGCTCTCGGCTTCATGGCGGAATTCGCCGATCTTACGAAAGAGCTCATGCAGCTCATGCGGCGCGCCAACCACGGTGACATAGTCCCCGGCGGCGAGTACAAAATCGCCGTTCGGGATCGTCACGCTGCCCTCGCGCTCCACGGCACAGATCAGGATGCCCTCGCTGTAGCGGCTGCGAAAATCGTTCAGGCGCAGGCCATCGAGCTTACTGCCCTCGCGCAGCTTGAACTCGACAAGCTCCACGAGCCCGTTTGCAAACGGCTCGACTTTTGTAGCGGCCGGAAAACGCAGCGTGCGCGAGATCTCCTTGGCGGAGGTACGCTCGGGGTTGATGGACAGGCTCAGCCCCAGCTCGTCCTGCAGCAGCACCACGTCCTGATAATACTCCTCGTCACGCACGCGCGCGATCGTATGCGTCGCGCCGAGCTTGCGCCCGACCATGCAGCTGATGAGATTGGTCTCATCCGAAGTCGTTGCGGCGATGAGCAGATCCGCATCCGCGACATTTGCAATGCGCAGCTGGTCGACATTGGCACGCCCCTCGACCACGATCACATCCAGCGTGGAGGAAATATAGGCAGCACGCTCCGGGTCGCCCTCGACGACAGTGATGTCATGCCCTTCTGTCAGGAGCTGCTCCGCGATGGCATACCCCACGCGGCCAGCGCCCACGATCACAATTTTCATAGTCTACGCTCTCCAATTATCATGTTCGGATCTCAGATCCGCGGGTCGAAATATTATAGCAGATATTCCCCCGCGTTTCAACAGCGAACACGTGAATTTCCAAGGGAGCGGTTTGTGAATAAAGCGTAAAAAATCTGAAAAACCAACACACTGCCGCTTGACGAACGCCGGTGCTGCGCTTATCATAATAGCCTATACTTATTTAATCTGTAGAAAGGCCGCTGCGACACGCGGCATCCATATAAAGGAGCATCCCATCCATGCTGGAACTGAAACACATCACCAAGGTATACGAGGCCGGAACGACGCAGGTCGAGGCGCTCAAGGGCATCGACATCGCCTTCCGCGAGAATGAGTTTGTTGCAATTCTCGGCCAGTCCGGCTGCGGTAAGACCACGCTGCTGAACATCATCGGCGGCCTCGACCGCTACACCTCCGGCGATCTCATCATCAACGGCCGCTCCACAAAGGAATACGACGACCGCGACTGGGATACCTACCGCAACCACTCCATCGGCTTCGTCTTTCAGAGCTATAACCTCATCCCGCACCAGAGCGTGCTGGCAAACGTCGAGCTCGCGCTCACGCTCTCCGGCGTCTCCGGCGAGGAGCGGCGCGCGCGCGCCGTCGAGGCGCTGGAAAAGGTCGGTCTGGGCGACCAGCTTGACAAGGCGCCGAACCAGATGTCCGGCGGCCAGATGCAGCGCGTGGCCATCGCGCGCGCCATCGTCAACAACCCCGATATTCTCCTGGCTGACGAGCCGACCGGCGCGCTCGACAGCGAGACGAGCGTGCAGATCATGAATCTGCTGCAGGAAATTGCAAAGGATAAGCTCATCATCATGGTCACGCACAACCCGGAGCTGGCGTCGAAATATGCCACGCGCACCGTGCGGCTGCTCGACGGCAGGATCGTCGGCGACGACAACCCCTGCACGGAGTCCGAGACGTCCGCGCCCGTGACCGTCAAGGTCAAGGAGCACACGTCCATGAGCTTTGCCACCGCCATGAGCCTGTCGCTGCACAACCTCATGACGAAAAAGGCGCGCACCCTGCTCACGGCGTTTGCGGGCTCGATCGGCATCATCGGTATCGCGCTCATCCTCTCGCTCTCGCACGGCTTCCAGTCCTACATCAACACCGTGCAGGAGCAGACGCTCTCGTCCTACCCGCTGACGATTGAGGCAAACCCCGTGGATATGTCCGGGATGCTCACGGCCATGACGGGCGCGAAGGACGACGAAAAGGACACACATGATCTCGACAAGGTCTACGCCAACACCGTCATGTACAGCATGCTCAATTCCATGGTCAGCAGCGCGACCGGTCAGTCGAACAACCTGCCGGCATTCAAGGAATACCTCGAAGACCCCGACAACAAGATCCATGACTACATCAGCGGCATCCAGTACACATACGACATGGGCTTTGCCGTCTACACCGAAGACCCGAACGGCACCGTCATCAAGGCCGACACGACCGAGCTGCTGCAAAACGTCATGAAGTCCATGTACGGCGGCGATTACACGGCCTACTTCAACTCCATGGGTGGGTTTTACTCCGGGTTCAACGTCTGGCAGGAGCTGCTGTCCGGCGAGGACGGCGCACTCGTGAGCGCCTCGACACAAAACCAGTACGATGTGATCTACGGTACATGGCCGCAGAATTACAACGAGGTCGTACTCGTCGTGGATAAAAACAACGAGATCTCCGACCTTACGCTCTACGCGCTCGGCCTCGAGAGCATGGACGACATCAGCAACGCCATGATGCAGTCCATGAGCAAAAAGCAAATCGACACGACGCAGGAAAGCTGGAGCTATGCTGACCTCTGCGGCCGCGACTTCAAGCTCATCCTCCCCTCGGAGGGCTACGTCGCCAGCGGCGCGGGCTACACGGATATCAGCCAGACGAGCGACGGCCTGAACCGGCTCTACCATAGCGACGATGTCGGCGTGCCGCTCAAGATCGTCGGCATCGTGCGCCCGGCCAAGGGCAGCGTGACCGGCAGCACTTACGGTGCGATCGGCTACACCTCCGCTCTGACTGACTATGCCATCGACCACGCCGACAGCACCGAGATCATCCAGAAACAGCTGGCAGACCCGGATGTGGACGTGTTCACGGGCTCCGCGTTCCCGAACGCCGCGACCGCCACGACCGATCAGAAGGTCGCTGCGGCACAGGCCTATCTGAACAAGCTGAGTGTGGACGACCGTGCAAGCGTCTACCGCAAGTATATGACCACGCCGGACGACGCCACGCTCGACGCCGCGCTCACACAGGCGATGGCAGGCTTTACCCGCGACAGCGCCAAGGAGATGGCTGACAACGGCATTTTCGAAGCCAGCGGCAAAACCGCGCAGCAGATGAAGGATATGATCGACGCCATGGACGATGAGACGTTCACACGCTTTTTCCGTCCGTATCTTCGCGCGATGCTGTCCATGCAGATGCAGCAGGAGACAGTCAAGTCCTACAGCGGCATGACCTCGCAGGAGATCGTCTCCGCCATCAACGCCAAAGGCATCAGCCGCAGCCAGTACGCTGACGTTTATGACAACTACGTCGCCTCCTCCGCCAGCAGCTCAACCTATCAAAACAATCTCAAAAAGCTCGGCTATGTCGACAAGGATTCTCCGAGTGCCATCAACATCTACGCCTCGAGCTTTGAAAACAAGGACCGCATCTCTGACTGCATTGATGACTACAACGCCGACAATCCGGACAATCAGATCAGCTTCACCGATTACATCGGTCTGCTCATGAGCAGCATTACGACGATCATCAACGCCATCAGCTACGTACTCATCGGCTTTGTGGCCATCTCCCTCGTCGTGTCGTCGATCATGATCGGTATCATCACCTATATCTCCGTGCTCGAGCGCACGAAGGAGATCGGCATCCTGCGCTCGATCGGCGCGAGCAAGCAGGATATCTCGCGCGTATTCAATGCCGAGACGATCATCGAGGGCTTCACGGCCGGTGTCATAGGCATCCTATGTACGCTGATCCTGCTCATTCCCATCAACCTCATCGTACACCATCTGACCGGTCTGCCGACGCTGAGCGCGATCCTGCCGGTGCTCGGCGCGGTCCTGCTCATCCTCATCAGCATGGCGCTGACGTTTATCGCCGGTCTCATCCCGTCGGGCATGGCTGCGAAGAAAGACCCCGTCGTCGCGCTGCGCACCGAATAAGCCCAAAACGCATATTTCTACAGCCTCCGTGCAAACTAGGGTCACCTACATTTGCACGGAGGTTTTGCATGATGAAGCAGAAACTGTTCGCAGCCGTATGCGCCTTTGCGCTCTGCGCGGCGCTGGGTACGGCCATCCACGCCGGACAGGAAGCGGAGACCGCCGCACCTGTGGCGGAAAATCTGGAGCTGACCACGTTCCGCAACACGTCCGTCGGCGGTACGCTGAGCGCCAGTGCGCCCGACGGCAGCCCCCTCACCTTCCGCATCACGACCGAGCCCATCAAGGGCACGGTGACGCTCACCGACGACGGCACGTTCGTTTACACCCCGGCCGACGGCAAGCGCGGGCGCGACTACTTCGGCTTTCGCGCCGCCGACAGCAGCGGCAGAGAGTCGCAGGAGGCGACCGTGATCATCGCCATCAAGAAGCAGAAGCCGGACATCACCTACAGTGACATGGCCGGGCGGGCGGAGGAATATGCCGCCGTGCTGCTCGCCGAGCAGGGCGTGTGCGTCGGCCGGCAGGTTGGCGGGCAGTATCTCTTCGACCCGGACAGCAACGTGCCGCGCGGTGAATTTCTCGCCATGTGCATGCACCTGACCGGGACGGAAATGCTGCAGGGCGTGCTCTCGACGGGCTTCGGCGATGATATGCAGATCCCCGCGTGGTCAAAGGCGTATGTTGCGACCGCGCTCATGAACGGCGATGTCTGCGGCTGCTCCGACGGCACGGCCATCGTGTTCGACGCACAGCGCGGCATCACGGCGGCGGAGGCTGCCGTCATGCTCGGAAGCTTTCTCGAGCCCTCCCCCGCCGCCCTCACGCGCTCAGACGTCCCCGACTGGGCGTGCGCGGCCGTTGCAAGCCTGACATCGTGCGGCGTGTTTCCGGACGGCGCGGACACCGCCGCACCCATCACACGCGCCGAGGCAGCACAGATGCTGCTGGGCGCGTATGAGCTGCTGCAAAAGCGATAAAAAAGCACGGACCGTTTCCGACTCGGAAACGGTCCGTTTCTTTATGCTTGATTCAAAATCGCGTCGAGCTCCGCCGGGCTGAGCTCCGGGAACGGACGCACAGCCGCGGGATTTGCTTCGTGCGCGCCGATGTGCTTTTCCATCCAGACCATGGAATACCATGTGCCGAACTTATAGCCGCAGCGCGAAAACTCGCCCACGAGCCGATAGCCGATGTGCGCATGAAACTGCGCACTGTTTTTCGTCAGGTGTGCATCGTCCGCCCCATCCGGGTATGCGATGCAGGCGTAGAGAGTCTGCACGTGCTGCGCGCGCAAAAGCGCCTCAAGCGCGGCATACAGCCGCCTGCCGATCCCCTGCCGGCGCTGGTCCTCGCGCAGGTAGATGCTCACCTCGGCAGCCCAGGCATAGGCCGCGCGCTCACCGAACGCGCCGGCGTAGGCGTAGCCGACGATCTCTCCGCCGCGCACGGCGACCAGATACGGATAGCGCCGGAGCGTGGCGCGCATGCGTGCGGCAAATGCTTCGACATCCGGCACGGTGCACTCAAATGTGATGGCCGTCTTTTCCACGTAGGGTGCATAGATCGCGCGCAGCGCGGGCGCGTCGCTCAGACTCGCGGGGCGCAGATACAAGGTGTTCGCGTCCATACCTTCTTCACTTTCCGCTGTCGCCGTAGTTTGCAAGCACACGCGCGGACGGGTCGTCCACGTCGCAGCCTGCCCATGCCTTGTTCGGCATCCAGAAGCCGGACACCATGCGCGCCTGATCGGGATAGTACCGCTCGAAGAGCTCACGATAGAGCAGCGACTCCTTGGTGAACGGCTGCGCGAAATCATACTTCCGGCGCAGGATGTCGAAGGCAATGTCCGTATATGTCTCCTCGGCGTAGGCCTTGAGGTCATCGACCATCGAGTGGCCGACCGCATCACTGAAGGCCGCCTTCTCGCGCATAAGGATGTCATGCGGCAGCCAGTCGCCCTCAAAGGCATGGCGCAGCAGGTACTTGCCCTTGCCGTAGACGTTGCACTTCTTGGCAGGGTCGATGGACATAACATATTGCACGAAGTCCAGATCGCCGAATGGCACACGCGCCTCAAGACTGTTGACGGAGATGCAGCGGTCGGCGCGCAGCACGTCATACATATGCAGCTCGCGGATGCGCTTGGCCGACTCCTCCTGAAATGCCGCAGGGCTCGGCGCGAAGTCCGTATACTTGTAGCCGAAGAGCTCGTCGGAGATCTCGCCCGTGAGCAGCACACGCAGGTCGGTCTGCTCATGGATGGCCTTGCAGACGAGGTACATGCCGATGCTCGCGCGGATGGTCGTGATGTCATACGTGCCGAGCAATGCCACGACCTCCGGCAGCGCCTGGAGCACATCCTCGCGCGTGATGATGACCTCGGTGTGGTCGGCGTGCAGATACTCCGCCACCTCGCGGGCATATTTCAGGTCGATGGCGTCGCTGCGCATGCCGATGGCAAATGTGCGGATGGGCTTTTTGAGCAGCTTTGCCGAGATCGCGCACACGAGGCTGCTGTCCAGGCCGCCGGAGAGCAGGAAGCCGAGCGGTGCATCGGCATCGAGGCGCTTCTGCACGCCGGCGATGAGCTTTTCGCGGATGTTCGTGCAGACGGTCTCCAGTTCATCCTCACAGACGGCATCGACGTGCGTCATGTCGCGGTAGCAGGTGAACTTACCGTCGGCATAATAGTGGCCGGGCGGAAACGGCATCACATCGTGCACGAGACCGACAAGGTTTTTTGCCTCGCTGGCAAAGATGATCGCGCCCTCGGCGTCGTAGCCGTAGTACAGCGGGCGGATGCCGATCGGGTCGCGCGCCGCGACAAGACCGCCGCGCTTGGCGTCATAGATGATCATGGCAAACTCCGCATCGAGCCCGCGGAACATGTCCAGCCCCTCGCGTTCGTAGAGCGGAAGCAGGATCTCACAGTCGGATTCGCTCTCGAACGTCTCGCCCTCGGCGATCAGCCGCTCACGGATGGGACGAAAGCCGTAGATCTCACCGTTGCACACGAGCGCGCTGCCATCACGCGTGAACGGCTGCATGCCTTCCGGATGCAGCCCCATGATGGCCAGCCGGTGAAAGCCGAGCGTCGCCGCGCCGATATGGAGCATGCGCGTGTCGTCCGGGCCGCGGGAAATGGTCTTGTCAAAGCCGGTGCGCAGCGCCTGCGCGGAGATGGACGTGCCGAGATAACCGATGATGGAACACATGATTTTTTCCTCCTGAATACATCAAAAAATACGCAGCTACCATCCGACAATAGGACGAGTAGCTGCGTATCGTGGTGCCACCTATTTTACTTCTCACGGGTTCTAACAAACCGCACCGGGATAACGTCCGGCTTTGACGGCGCACCTACTGAGGCTCTCGCCCGTTCAGCTTGCAGCTCGGGAGTGTTCTTCACACAGGCTCTGTTATGCGGCTCGCACCGTCCCGCACTCGCTGGGAATGATCGCCCGTGCTACTTTTCTCCGTCAATGCTTTTGACAGAAGTATGAAAATGAAAGAAGAGAGAAAAAGAAAGAGAAAACGTTGTTACCGCACGCTGAACAGCAGGTCGCCGTAGGACGGCACCGGCCACTTGTCAGACGGCGTCATGGTCTCGAGCTGGTCGATCGTAATGCGCAGCTCTGCCATGGCGGAAAAGACCTTGTCACGGTAGTAGTTGGCCAGCGTCTGGCTGCCCTCAACGGTCTTGGCGCCCATGAGCGCCTCGTCGAGGCTGCGCACCTTGCGGTACGCATCGCCCAGCAGCGCAGACATTTCGGGGATGATGCTCTCCTCGTACGAGCAGTCGGCCGTGACGGACGCGGCGTGGATGGCTGCGGCAGTCTCGGACAGCTCGCGCAGATAGCTGCTGACGGCGGGCATGATATCGCGCCGCGCCATCTCAAGCATGGTCAGCGCCTCAATGTTGAGGATCTTGCTGTAGTTTTCGAGGTGGATCTCATAGCGCGCCTCCATCTCGGTGCGGGTATAGACATGGTGCTTGGTAAAGAGCGCCACGTTCTTGTCGGCAAGGTAATACGGCAGCGCTTCGGGCGTCGTGCGCAGGTTCAGCAGACCGCGGCGCTCCGCCTCTGCGATCCACGCCTCGTCATAACCGTTGCCCTTGAAGAGGATGCGCTTGTGCTTGATGAGCACGCTGCGGATGAGCGCCTGCAGATCGGTCTCAAAGTCCGTGCTGCCCTCGAGCGCATCAGCAAACTGCTCAAGGCTCTCGGCAACCGCCGTGTTGAGCACGACGTTGATGCCGGAAATGGAGGCCGAGGAGCCGGGCATGCGGAACTCGAACTTGTTGCCGGTAAAGGCGAAGGGCGAGGTGCGGTTGCGGTCAGTCGTATCCTTGGGGAAGCGCGGCAGCGCGTGCACGCCGATCTTCATCAGCTGTCTTTCCTTGCCGCAGTAGGCCGTCTCGTCAACGATCGCGTTGAGGATCTCCTCGATCTCGTCGCCGACGTACATCGAAACGATCGCCGGAGGCGCCTCGTTCGCGCCGAGGCGGTGATCGTTTGCGGCCGACGCCACGCTGATGCGCAGCATATCCTGATAGTCGTCCACGGCCTGAATGACCGCGCACAGGAACAGCAGGAACTGCGCGTTTTCCGCCGGTGTCTCACCGGGCTCAAGCAGGTTCATACCGGTGTTGGTGGTCAGCGACCAGTTGTTGTGCTTGCCGGAACCGTTGACGCCGGCAAACGGCTTTTCATGCAGCAGGCAGACCATGCCGTGGCGCGAGGCCACCTTCTGCATGATCTCCATCGTCAGCTGGTTCTGATCGGCGGCGATGTTGCCGGTCGTGAACACGGGCGCAAGCTCGTGCTGCGCGGGAGCGACCTCGTTGTGCTCGGTCTTGGCATAGACGCCGAGCTTCCAGAGCTCCTCATCGAGATCCTTCATGAATGCCGCAACGCGCGGCTTGATGCTGCCGAAATAGTGATCGTCAAGCTCCTGACCTTTCGGCGGCTTTGCACCGAAGAGCGTGCGCCCGGTGTAGATCAGATCCTTGCGGCGGTTATAGACATCTTTGTCCACGAGGAAATACTCCTGCTCGGGGCCGACCGTCGTGCGCACGGCGGTCACGTCCGCGTTGCCGAACAGATGGATCACACGCAGGGCCTGCCGGTTGAGCGCCTCGGCGCTGCGCAGCAGCGGCGTCTTTTTATCGAGCGCCTCACCGCCGTAGGAGCAAAACGCCGTCGGGATGCACAGGACGTTATCCTTGATGAAGGCATAGGACGTCGGATCCCACGCGGTATAGCCGCGCGCTTCAAACGTCGCGCGCAGGCCGCCGGACGGGAAGCTGGAAGCATCCGGCTCGCCGCGGACAAGCTCCTTGCCGGAAAACTCCATGATCACCTGACCGCCGCCGCAGGGAGAGATGAAGCTGTCATGCTTCTCGGCGGTGATGCCGGTCATCGGCTGGAACCAGTGCGTGAAGTGCGTCGCGCCCTTCTCGATTGCCCAGTCCTTCATGGCATTGGCCACGATGCGCGCTGCGTCGTCATCGAGACGCTTGCCCTTTTCCATCGTCGCCTGCACCTGCCGGTAGGTCTCCTTCGGCAGCCGCTCGCGCATGACTGCGTCGTTAAATACAATAGAGCCAAAAATGTCAGAGATCTTATCCATTTTCCAGGTCCCCTTTCTATGTTTCAAAATCTGTGTCAACAACGAAAAAACGGCACTGGTGCCCGGAGATCATTCGCTCTCCACGACGCCATTGCCGTTTCAATGTGGAAAATATACGCCTGTTGCAGAAAAATGTCAAGCGGGCCGGGCGCAATTTCTTTCGGCGGATTTCACAGAATTTTCGGCAGATCCGGGCAATATTTTATTCTTGACATGTGCAAAACCCGTGGTGTATTATATACATGGATTTTTGATTGGAAAAATTCCGTGTGCCGCTGATACGGTCATGAAAGTACATATGGTATCTTTTCGAGAACGCTGACGTTTCACGATGACCTGGGGGAAAGTGCCCCTTATCGGCATCGGAAGCGTCTTTTTGTTTTTCCGCCCCGATTTCAAATTGCGAGGTGATGCGTATGAATTCGTCCCTGCACACCGTGAGCGCCCTGCTCGTCTCCGCCTCTGAGGCGCAGACCAAGCGCATCGGTGCGCTGCTCACACGCGCGCGCATCGTCCCGTTTGAACACGCAGACTGCGTCCGGCAAGCACTCGACCTGTTCGACGCCGGCGGCATCGACGGCGTGCTCATCGCAGAGCCGGTCACCGGCAGCTCCGGACAGGAGCTGGCACTGCAGCTCAAAAAGCGGCGCTGCATGGCGGTGCTGCTGCTGGCTGAGCCCACGCACGCAGACGCGGCCGCCGCCCTGCTGGAGCAGTCCGGCGTGCTGGTGCTGCCGAATGACGCGCCGGAGGCGCTCATTGTGCAGACCATCCGGCTGCTGGCTGCCGTGCGTATTCAGCTTGAACAGATGCAGCACAAGACCGAAAAGCTGGAGGCAAAGGTTGCCGACATCCGCATCATCAACCGCGCAAAGCTCCTGCTTGTGCAGCACCTGCAGATGACGGAGACGGAAGCGCACAAATACATCGAACAGCAGGCGATGAACACCAGTAAGCCGCGGCGCACCATCGCAGAAAATATCATCCGTACCTATGAAGATTGAGGGGGCTTATTCATGACCAAGTACATTTTTGTTACAGGCGGCGTTGTTTCCGGGCTCGGCAAAGGCATTACGGCGGCCTCGCTCGGCCGTCTGCTCAAGGCGCGCGGCCTGAAGGTTGCGGCGCAGAAGCTCGATCCCTATATTAATGTGGACCCCGGCACGATGAGTCCCTACCAGCACGGCGAGGTATACGTCACCGAGGACGGCGCGGAGACCGATCTCGATCTCGGCCACTATGAGCGCTTCATCGACGAGGATCTGAACAAATACTCCAACCTCACGACCGGAAAGGTCTACTGGAACGTGCTCAACAAGGAGCGGCGCGGCGAATATCTCGGCGAGACGGTGCAGGTCATCCCGCACATCACAAACGAGATCAAAGACTTCATTTACAGCGTCGGCAGCAAGACGAACGCCGACGTCGTCATCACCGAGGTCGGCGGCACGACCGGCGACATAGAGAGCCAGCCGTTTCTTGAGGCCATCCGGCAGGTCGGGCTCGAGGTCGGGCGTGAAAATGCACTCTACATCCATGTGACGCTCGTGCCGTACCTGCACGGCAGCGAGGAGCACAAGACGAAGCCCACGCAGCACTCCGTCAAGGAGCTGCAGGGCATGGGCATTTCCCCGGACATTATCGTGCTGCGCTGCGACGAGCCGCTCGAGGAGTCCATCTTCCGCAAGATCTCCCTGTTCTGCAACGTCAAGCCCGACTGCGTGATCGAGAACATGACGCTGCCCGTACTGTACGAGGCGCCGATCATGCTTGAGCGCAACCGCTTTTCCGAGATCGTCTGCCGCGAGCTGCATATCGACGCGCCCGCGCCGGACATGACCGAGTGGGACGCCATGCTCGAGAGCATCCGTAGCCGCTCGCGCCGCGTGACGATCGGGCTCGTGGGAAAATACGTCCAGCTGCACGACGCATATCTGTCCGTGGCCGAGGCACTGCGCCACGCCGGATACGTCTATGGCGCGCGTGTCGACATTCAATGGATTGACAGCGAGACGATTACGCGCGATAATGTAGAGGAGGTGCTCGGCGGATGCGACGGCATCCTCGTGCCCGGCGGCTTCGGCAACCGCGGTATTGAGGGCAAGATCGCGGCCGCGCACTATGCCCGCACGCACAATGTTCCCTACCTCGGCATCTGTCTGGGCATGCAGATCGCAGTCATCGAGTTTGCACGCTCCGTCTGCGGGCTGGCAGACGCCAATTCCGGCGAGTTCGACGAGAGCAGCACAAACAAGGTCATCGACTTCATGCCTGATCAGAGCGATGAGATCGACAAGGGCGGCACGCTGCGCCTCGGCGCGTATCCGTGCTGCATCGTGCCCGGCACAAAGATGGCGGCGTGCTACGGCACGGCGGAGATCTCCGAGCGCCACCGCCACCGGTACGAGTTCAACAACAACTACCGCACACTCATGCAGGAAAAGGGTCTCGTGCTCTCCGGTCTGTCTCCGGACGGACACATTGTGGAGACTGTTGAGATCCCCGAAAACGATTTTTATATCGGCGTACAGTACCATCCCGAGTTTAAGAGCCGCCCGAACAAGGCGCACCCCCTGTTCAAGGGCTTGATCTCGGCGGCACTGCGCCACACAGAAAGAGGATAACGTATGCACGATCGCTACACCAATCCCCTGTGCACCCGCTATGCCGGGCGCACAATGCAGCACATTTATTCCGACGACAACAAATTCTCCACCTGGCGCAGGCTCTGGGTCGCGCTGGCGGAGAGCGAGCAGGAGCTCGGTCTGCCGATCACGGACGCACAGCTCGAGCAGCTGCGCGCGCACATCACGGACATCGACTATGCCTATGCCGCCGAGCGCGAGCATGAGGTACGGCATGACGTGATGGCGCACGTGCTGACCTACGGCGCGTGCTGCCCGGACGCAAAACCCATTTTGCACCTCGGCGCAACGTCCTGCTACGTTGGCGACAACACGGACATCATCCTCATGCGTGAGGCGCTCGAGCAGATCCGCAGCCTGCTGGTCAACGTCATTCAGGCGCTGGCGGACTTTGCCGAGACGCACAAGGCGCAGCCGACGCTCGCCTACACGCATTTTCAGGCCGCACAGCCGACGACCGTCGGCAAGCGCGCCACGCTCTGGGCACAGGATCTGCTGATGGATCTTGAGCAGCTCGAGTTCCAGCTGGAGCATCTCAAGCTTCTCGGCTGCAAGGGTACGACCGGCACGGGGGCAAGCTTCCTCGCCCTGTTTGACGGCGACGAGCAAAAGGTCGTCGCGCTCGAGCGGAAGATCTGCGAAAAGATGGGCTTTTCCGGCGCATATCCCGTCAGCGGCCAGACCTATTCGCGCAAGGTGGACTTTCAGGTGCTGCAGGTGCTGTCCGGCATTGCGCAGAGCGCGTCGAAGTTCTCAAGCGACATCCGGCTGCTGTCCCACCTCAAGGAGGTGGATGAGCCGTTCGAGAGCGGCCAGATCGGCTCGTCGGCCATGGCCTACAAGCGCAATCCCATGCGCAGCGAGCGCATTGCCTCCCTGTCGCGCTATGTCATCTGCGATCTGCAGAATGCCGCCGTCACGGCCAGCGCCCAGTGGTTCGAGCGCACGCTCGACGACTCGGCCAACCGCCGCATCAGTATCCCGGAGGCGTTTCTCGCCACCGACGGCATCCTGACGCTGTACCTCAATGTTATCCGCGGCCTGACCGTGTATCCGAAGATGGCCGAAAAGCATCTGGCAGAGGAGCTGCCGTTTCTCGCCACGGAGAACATTCTCATGTACTGCGTCAAGGAAAAGGGCGGCGACCGGCAGGCGCTGCATGAGGCCATCCGCCGGCACAGCGTGGCCGCCGGCAAAGAGGTCAAACTCAATGGCGGCAGCAACGACCTGCTCGCGCGCATTCTTGCCGACCCCATCTTCGGGCTCACGCGCGATGAGCTGGATAAATTGGTCGACCCCCATGCCTTCACCGGCATGGCCGTACACCAGACCGAGACGTTCCTGCGCGAGCAGGTCGCTCCGGTCCTGAACAAATATACAACGCTGCTCGGATGCGAAGCATCCGTCAACGTGTAAGTAACAGGAGGTTTCTCTAATATGCTGACATCCATTGTAGGCATCAACTGGGGTGACGAGGGCAAAGGCCGCATGGTCGACCTGCTCAGCCAGAAGTATGACGTCGTCGTGCGCTATCAGGGCGGCAACAACGCCGGCCACACCGTCATCAACGACAAGGGCAAGTTCGTGCTCAATCTCATGCCGAGCGGCATCCTGCGCGACGAGACCGTGAACGTGCTCGGCCCCGGCATGGTCATTGATACGGAGCACATGTTCCATGAGGTCGAGCGTCTGAGAGATGGCGGCATCACCATCACGCCGGAGCACCTGAAGATCAGCGACAAGGCCGTCATCTGCATGCCATACCACAAGCTGCTCGACTGCCTGGAGGAGGATCGTCTGGCGGACAAGAAGTTCGGCTCGACCCGCCGCGGCATCTCCCCCGCCTACTCGGACAAATATATGAAGAAGGCGCTGCGCATGGGTGAGCTGGCCGACCGTGACGCGCTCAAGGCGCGCCTGACCGACATCCTCGAGTGGAAGAATCTCTTCATCGTCAACGGTTATCACCACGATCCCATCGACCTCGACGAGATGATGGACTGGATCGACACCTACGCCATGCCGTTCAAGGACTACGTCTGTGACACGACCGACTACCTCTCCGAGGCCATTGAGGACAACAAGTCCGTGCTCTTTGAGGCACAGCTCGGTGCGCTGCGCGACATTGACTACGGCATCTATCCGTACACTTCCGGCTCTTCGACGATCGCAGCCTACGCTCCCATCGGCGCGGGCATCCCGGAGGCGCGGCTCGACAATATCATCGGCATCATGAAGGCCTACTCCACTTGTGTGGGCGAGGGTCCGTTCACCTGCGAGATGTTCGGCGACGAGGCCACGGCGCTGCGCGACGCCGGCGGCGAATACGGC
>OGLG01001120.1_pt1 | contig 16690 bp, 17 predicted proteins | sample 1572621 | NCBI WGS metagenome assembly OGLG01 (sample SAMEA2581912, study PRJEB24529) | metagenome | biome: Human gut stool | place: China | collected 2011 | reverse complement strand
CCGATAGCAATAATAAGCTGGAATACAGCTGATGCATACATTCTGGAATGTCTCTCATGCTTCTTCTCATCTTCAACAAGAAGGCTGTCATCCTCAGGAATAGCTGTAGATAAGAGGTCTTTCTTCTCAATCAGTCTCTTGCCTAACGGACCACCGACCAGACTTCCGAATATAAGTCCAAATGTAGCAGCAGCAGTACATATTGTTGTTGCACCCTGAACATTAAAATCTTCAAGGACCGGTCCAAATGCACCTGCTGTACCATGTCCACCAACCATAGGAATAGAACCTGTACACATGCCAATAAGTGAATCAAGTCCAAGCAGCTTTGATAAACCAACTGCAACACAGTTCTGTATGAATATAAGAACAATGACTAATCCTAAAAATATGACCATTGATTTTCCACCCTTCTTAAGTACCTTAAGATTTGCCTGAAATCCAACAGATGTAAAGAAAAATACCATGCATACTTCTTTAAGTGTATCATCAAATGAGAACTCTAATATATGTGTTACATAACACACACATGTAAATATAGCAAATAACAGACCTCCAACAACTGGAGCCGGTATACAGAATCTTTCAAGAAATCTTATTTTCTTTCGTAAATAGCTGCCTAAAAGCAGTACAAGTACCGCAATAGCCAGCGTCTGATACATGTCTAACTGAACCTTCATTAAATTTCTCCATTCTTTATTACATTAACCTGATATACAGATTTAATTATTCTGTCAAAACTTTGATGCCATTCTCTGTATAATAATCTGCCGCACCTGAATGGAATGGAATATCCACTCCGTTAGCAGCTTCTTTAACGTTGAATGTAATGTCAAGAGAAGTAGCATACTTGAAGTCATCTGCATGCTCATATAAAATCTTAGTCACATTCTTAATAACATCATCTGACAGCGACTGTCTTGCAATCAGAACTGCCTTAATACCAATAGTAGTAACAGCTGCATCCTGGCCCTGATAAGTTCCCGCCGGAATAGTGTACTTTTCGCAGCGGGAATATGCTGATAACATCTTATCAATACATTTGTCATCAAGACTTATAAGACTGATATCACATTCCTTTGACAACTGCTCTATAACTCCGGTTCTTGTTCCTGCAGTACAGAAAAATGCATCAATGTCGCCATTTTTAAGCTTTGCAGCGGCTTCAGTATAATCCATATTAACCTTATTAATAAGTTCATCTGCAATACCGCTCATCTTTAATATCTGCTCTGCATTCTTTTCGGTTCCTGACTCAGAAGCACCAACACTTACAGTCTTGTTAATCAGATCATCAACACTTGTGATTCCTGAATCATTTCTTACAACAATCTGACAGGCTTCTGTATAAAGAGACGCAACTGCCTTATAACCTTTCTGATACTTCTTATCAGTGAAGGCTCCTGTTGCATTATAAGCATCACTTAACAAATCTGCCTGAACAATAGCAAGGTCGATATACCCATCAGATATAAGTCTTAAATTAGCAACCGAACCAGCAGTAGTCCTTGTTTCAAATGCATATCCATCTATTTCTTTATCAGCAAGCTGTGTAAATGTGCTTGCAAATGAATAATACATACCACCAATATCTGCTGCACCAAATTTCAGGTTCTTGCTATGCCCGCTGCAGCCTGTAATCACAAGCAGCATACATGACATTAATACACATAATATTTTCTTCATTCATTCGTCCTCGTATTAATATTTGTATTTATCCTCGTAATAATAATTCTTTCTCGTAAACCTTACCATTCTTTATGTACAATCTTGGAACTCGCTTACTTACTGCACAAGTAAGTTCATACGGAATAGTTCCTGCCAGCTGTGCCATATGCTCAATAGGATTAGCCTTACCAAATATTTCAACTTCGCTTCCAACATCGACGTTCATCTTATCAGTAAGATCAATCATGCACATATCCATACATATCTTGCCTCTCTGTGGAACAGGACCTTCCTCAGTCATAAGCTCATATCTGTTAGAAAGGCATCTGAAATATCCATCTGCATATCCATAAGGAACGACTCCCATTCTTGTTTTCCTGTCAGTCTTATATATTCCACCATAGCTTATAGCTGTTCCAGCAGGGTAAGTCTTAATAGTACTTACTGTTGTCTTAAGAGACATAACTGGCTTAAGTCCAAGTTCCTGTGCAAAATCGCCATAACCATAAAGCAGAAGTCCTGGTCTTACCATATCAAGCCAGGTCTCTGGATATCTGGCAACAGCACCAGTATTGGCACAATGTCTTATTTTAAATTTTTTCCCTAGTTTTTTTTCTACTGCATCAATTACGCTTGTAAACAATTCAAACTGATGCTTAGTATATGCCTCACATTCTTCCCCGAATTCATCAGATACAGCAAAATGTGTAAATATTCCCTCTGCGTCAAGGCCGGGAAGTGAACAGCCTTCACATATTCCTTCAACACCACTGTCAAAATAATCACCATCACAAAGGTAACCAAGTCGTGACATACCTGTATCAACCTTGATGTGAATCTTTAATGTACCACCACATCTGACAGCTTCTTCACTGTATTCAAGTGCCTTGGCCTTACATGTGACAGCCTGTGTTATATTGTTCTTAATAAGCTGCTCAACCTCTTCCTTAGGTGTATGACCTAGTATAAGAATTGGCATTGTAATTGAATTATGTCTTAATTCTATTGCCTCATCTATACTGCTGACAGCAAGATAATCTGCTCCTAATTCCTGTAAAAGTCTGCTCACCTGAACAGAACCATGACCATAAGCGTCTGCTTTCACAACTCCTAAGAACTTAACATTTTCTCCAATTCTCTTTCTTAATGTTTCATAATTGTGTGCAAGTGCATCCATATCTATTTCAGCCCATGTTCTTCTTAATGTTGAATCCATAATAATCTGCCTCCATTATCTAAACATACTTTGATATTTTACCATTTAATTGATAAATAGTGAATATTTTTTAATTTAATTTTAGGTTGACATTTTATAGTAATGCCAGAATAAAGTCATAAGATTGGAGGAGTTCGTATGAAAAAGAAACTTTTTGCTTTATTAAATATAAGTACTATATTGTTAAGCCTATTCTTAACAGGATGTTCCGGAAAAAATTCTAAGCTAACATTAAACAACACTCAGTCCACATACATAGTATCTAATAATGATAATATTATTCTTGAATATAATACTAATGAAGAAGTCTTCTATGATGAAATCCCAGAACGCAGCATAGCATGCTGGGGTGATAGCATGATGCAGGGAGCGGGAAGTAATGAAGCATATATATATTCAGATGATGAAATTCTTGATATTTCGTACTACACAACTCCATCTGCTCTGCAATATTTTACTTCAATCAATACCTACAACTTTGGTGTAGGCGGTGAAGATTCATATCAGATTGCTTTACGTGCTGGCGGAATTCCTATATACACTGACCGTGATATCTATATAACCGACCACTCATCAGCTTATACAAAATTCGTTGATGAAAATGAAGAAACAATCGAAATGGATGATTACAGTGGATATGGATATGAAGATAACGCATATCCGGACACTGTATATATTAATGATGTTTTATGTTATGTCGAAAGAGCCGATGATGGCTTATATATCTCTATATGTTCTGATGCAGACTACGATTCTGTAACTGAAATGTATATTAACGCATGGACAAGGGTTATTCCTAAGGCAGCTTATGATCACCGCAATGATATTCTTATTCTTGAGATGGGAAGTAATGGTGGCTGGGAGAATGATTATGATGAACTTATAAGACAATATCAGAATATAATTGATAACAGCTATTATGCTGATTATATAATTGTTGGCGATACTGATAATCCGGGAGAATCAGCTGACATATATCAGGATGTATACGATAGTAATGGTAATTATGCAGGACTTCATGCAACATTATGGGAACAAGCTCTGTATTATGCATTTGGAGAACATTTCCTTAACACCAGACTTTATCTTATGGAAAATGCACTATCTGACTGTGGACTTACACCAACCGAGAATGATATAATTGATATACAGACAGGCAATCTTCCTGAACAGATTCGTGCTGATTTCACACATTTTAACTCTTATGGATATTATTCCAAAGCCAAAGCTATATACTTAAAAGGTATAGAACTTGGCTACTGGAATTAATATTATTCGACTGGAGGATTATATATGAGAATATTATTAGTTGAAGATGACCGATCATTATCAAGGGCTGTATCAACTATATTACAGAAGAATAATTACACTGTTGACTGCGTTGACAATGGGCAGCTTGCACTTGACTATCTTGACCAGGATATATATGACATGGTAATAATGGATATCATGATGCCGGTAATGGATGGAATTACAGCTTTAAAGAATCTAAGAAAACGTGGCAGCAACATTCCTGTTCTTATGCTCACAGCCAAGACAGAGATTGATGATAAAGTAGAAGGGCTTGATAATGGTGCTAACGATTATCTTACCAAACCATTTGACACAAGAGAACTGCTTGCAAGAATCCGTGTACTTACACGCTCTGAAAAACAACAGGATAATGTTATTACACTTGGAAATATTTCGCTGAACACAACTACATGTGAATTATCTTCTCCTTCAGGTTCATTTCTTCTTACTAATAAGGAATATCAGATGATGCTAATGTTCATGAATAATAAAACCCAGGTTATTTCGGCAGAACATTTTATGGAGAAAATCTGGGGCAGTGAATCTGATTCAGATATCAGCACCGTATGGACTTATATATCTTATCTCAGGAGAAAACTTGAAGCTTTAAAGTCTGATTATTCTATTGCTACAAGAAGAAATATGGGATATTATTTAAAAAATAACAACTAATATAAAGAAGGTATATAATGTCAAAAAACAATAAAGCATCTAATTATAATGAGAAAATGCTTACCCGCTTAAGAATACAATTTATAGTTCTTTCAATGACAGTTGTAATAATTATGCAAGGATTTATTGTGTATACAAGTGTCAGAAACACATACAATAAAATGGTCGCTAAATCCGACCATCTCGTTTCATCTATATACATTAATATTCTAGACAAAAAACCGATTAAAGCAGATGCCAGGTTTTTCTATATTACATTTGATAAAAATAACCGCCCCAGAACCATTAATGTCGATAACATATCTGATATTTCTAAATATAAGGCTTTGACAATATATAATGAAGCTTATGAAACCGGAGTACTTGATGGATTTTACAATGGTTACAGATATTGCATATATGAAAAAGAGAAACGTACAATTGCTGTATTCGTACTTCGAAGTAATATGATAGATGATGTTAAGAAAACTGCACTTTCACTTATCGAAGGTTCATGCGTAGGTATAGGTATTATGCTTCTTGTTCTTATATTTGCTTCAAAGCTTATCGTAATGCCTATTGCTAAAGCACATCGCAAACAGAAAGAATTCATAACATCTGCGAGCCATGAGCTTAAGACTCCCATAACTGTAATAAGAGCAGATGCCGATATATTACTGATGGATAATCCTGATAACGAATGGATTGAAGATATAAAGAAACAGGCAGAAAATCTTACGGCTATGACTAACAGTCTTGTATCACTTGCAAGAATGGATGAGCGCAACGGTCATATAAAACGTATTTCTTTTCCTGTTTCTGACCTAGCAGAAGAAGCTGTTCACTCTTATAATGCACTTGCACTTGATTCAGGTAAACATTTTACCTATGATATTACACCTGATCTTACATGCTGTGGTGACGCATCATCAGTATGGCAGTTATTTACAATTCTTCTTGATAACGCATTTAAATATTCATCAGTTAAAGGTAACATAGACTTTAAATTATCTTCCTCAGGAAACTATATTGTTTTAATCGTAAGCAATGATGTTGATAATATTGATAAAAACCTGACTGACAGAATGTTTGACAGATTCTACAGGGCTGATTCAACATCCGCTAAGATAACCGGCTATGGTCTTGGTCTTTCGATTGCAAAGGCTATTGTTTCCGAACATAATGGAAGTATTAAAGCTAAAATGGATGGTTCTCACAGAATTATTATTAAAGCACAGCTTCATATTAAATAACACATATTGACCCAATATGTTATAATGAAAAAGAATTTAGTGTAATGCTGAATTCTTTTTTTGTAGAGTGGAAAATTAACATGAGGGGAGAAATATTATATGGAACCAGATTACAATAACAACTATCAGAACAGCTTTCAAAGCGGTTTTAAGCCCAATGAATTTGATGACCTTCATCTTGATGATGAAATATACGAGATTAAGTCTGACAGAATTAATCCTGAGGATTTTTATCAACACGGTCGAAAGAAAAGATATTCAGAAGTCAGTCTTAGGAACATGCCTGTTGTGCTTATTATAATCCTTGCTAATCTGCTTGCAGGCATTATGTGCATAATAGCAGGCAATGACCATTTTGAAACAGGTGGCCTTAATTACCAGTACATCCACAACAACAAAGAGTATATAAGACTTCTTACTTATATGTTCCTGCATGCCAATTTACCACATTTTATTAATAATATGGTTGCACTGTATCTGTTCGGTTCGAGGCTCGAACCGCGTATAGGTTCACTTCGTACTGCAATTATATATTTCGGTTCAGGACTTGCATCAGGCCTCGTATCCGTATATGTATCACATCTTATCAATCCAGATGTTATCCGTTTCGCAGCCGGAGCATCAGGTGCAATATTCGGTGTAATGTGTGCAACACTGTTTACCAACTTCAGTTCCAAAACCGATTCTAACAAAACAACCGTTATCGTATCTATCGCGTTAATTGTTGTATATGCACTTATATCCAATGGTGCTAATGTTGATATTCTCGGTCACTTAGGCGGCGGTATTGCAGGTGGAATTCTTATATTCATTCTGTATCATGACTATCTTAATGATGCATTTGAAAGCACTGTATCAACGATAATCGCAATTATGCTTACGGTAATCATAAGCTTTGTTGGTGTAAGCAGTGCAGGTATAGGAACTAAAGCTAATCCTATGCAGGATTCGCGTATTGATGTTGTAAAGTCACAGCAGATATTCAAGGATTATACCGTAACATATGGGGAATGCCTTGATAACAAATGTACTGACCCAGAATGGACTATATTCAGTTCTAGCGATAAAAAGAAAGTTGTAGAATTCAATGGTAATGTAGTATATAATAATATGAATTCTTCTTTGAAGATTCAATTCGTATATAATGATTCTGATGATTACTGGGCTCTAAGCTATATGGCCCTTAACGGCACTGCAATGGATAGTAATGGTGCAGCCATGCTACTTAACTATCTGTGCAGCGATTACTTCAATTAGGAGGCGATGTACATGTCTAAGCTGTTTAATTCTAATGACGATGATCTTGGGTATCTTGATGATACTGTGCATATTAACTGGAAAAGATTTATGCCGGCAATCATAATTGCTGCAGTAGCAGTAATTGCATTAATAATTGTACTTATTGTTTCTTTCGGTCATAAAGGCAGAAAAACTCCTTCAAATGTATCTTCAACCGAAGAGACTTCATCTGTCAATGGAACAGATGCCGACGGCAATTATACTTTAAGCGATAAAGACGAGAAAGAGCAGGATCCACAGTACTCTGATTCTGACGGTGCCATGAATCAGTCAGCCGGTAATGGTGCTTCTGTAATCCTTTCCAACAGCACTAACGAGACGTCAGATATCACAATCGGTATAGATGTGTCAAAATTTCAGGGAACTATAGACTGGGCACAGGTTGCTTCATCAGGTGTTGATTTTGCAATGATAAGAGTTGGCTACAGAGCGCAGAAAACAGGCGTTATCTATGCTGACACCAATGCAAAGTATAACATGCAGCAGGCTGCCGCTAACGGAATCAAAGTCGGAGCATACTTCTTCTCATCAGCTGTTAATGAGGCTGAAGCAGTTGAAGAAGCAGACTGGGTTGCAGATTTCATCTCAGATTACAGCATAACTTATCCTGTTGCATTTGACTGTGAGGGCTTTAATACATCTGAAAGCAGACAGAAGAGCATGACTAAGGCTGAAAGAACTGCCGCTGCCACTTCATTTTTACAGGAAATATATGATAAAGGCTATACACCTATGTTCTATGCAGCTTCATCTGAGCTTTCCAATAACAGCCAGTGGAACACTGCAAGCTTAGAAAATTCATATAAGATATGGGTTGCACAATATCCGTCAACGCCTTATCCAGAGACACCATCCACATCATATGCAGGAACATGCAGCATGTGGCAGTATACTAATCAGGGCAGGGTAGCAGGAATTGGTACAAATGTTGATATTAACGTTGCATATTTTGGTTATTCTGAAAGTAACGGTTCTCTTAGCGGTGAAACTGCAGCAGCCGCATCACCTGATGTAGAAGCAGGCATGGTATTCACATCTGTTAATGATACTGTTACTGCCAAAGATGAAGTAAGGCTTCGTGATAAGCCTAGTCAGGATACCGACGCAACAGTAATTACAACACTTGTTAATGGTGAAACAGTCACCCGGACAGGTACAAGCAGCAGCGGCTGGTCAAGACTTGTCTACAACGGACAGACTGTATACGCTGTTACAAGTTATTTAACAACAGACCTTACACCTAAGACAACTGAAAGTCCTACAACCGGATTTAACACGAAATTCACGGACTGTAACGACACAGTAACACCTAAAGACGAAGTTAATCTGAGAAATAAACCTAGTGTGACAGATGCAGATTCTGTTGTTGTTGCAACTGCTAAAAAAGGCGAGCTTTTCACCAGAACCGGCTATAATACAGAGGTTGGCTGGTCAAGGGTTGTATATAACGGTCAGACACTTTACTGTGTTACAAGCCTGCTTTCTATCCAATAAATTTAAAATATCAGGAGAATTATTGTGAGTATTATAATCCCTGATTTATGCAAAACCTTTGATGACAATGAAGTTCTTAAAAATGTCAATATAACACTTGAAGATTCTTCGATATATTGCCTTATGGGTGCTTCAGGTATAGGAAAAACAACGCTTTTAAGAATTCTAATGGGACTCGAACATGCTGATTCCGGCAGTATATCCGGTATAGATATAAAAAACATATCTTGTATGTTTCAGGAGGACAGGCTTATTCCTGACCTTTCTGCAATAGACAATGTCAGAATTGTGCTTCGTAGAAAAAACAATAGGGATGAAATCCGTAATCATCTGTTATCAATTCTTCCAGATGATAGTCTTGATATTCCTGTAAGTTCATTATCCGGTGGAATGAAAAGAAGAGTTGCACTTGCAAGAGCATTATCATATCCTGGGAAACTTATAATACTTGATGAACCATTCACAGGTTTAGATAAGGATACTAAGTTAAATGTAATAGACTATATCTTAAAAATGCGTAATAACCGTACTTTGCTTATTGCAACTCATGGAACTGATGATGCCAATCTGTTAGGGGCTGAAATAATAAAGCTTAATAAAAATATTAATTAAACTTTTAAAGGGAGACTGTCTTATGACAATCTCCCTTATTAATTAATATTATGTGACTACATTTCTTCGATAATCTTTCTTGCAACATATACGCCACTGGCAGAAGCATGTGATAATGAATGTGTAACGCCGCTTCCGTCGCCAATTATGTATAAGCCCTTATATCTTGTCTCAAGATTGTTGTCAATCTCAACTTCCATGTTGTAGAACTTAACCTCAACACCATACAGAAGTGTATCATCATTGGCAGTTCCCGGTGCAATCTTATCAAGTGCGTAAATCATCTCAATAATTCCATCAAGAATTCTCTTAGGAAGTACAAGACTTAAATCCCCCGGAGTAGCAGCAAGGGTAGGCTTTACAAGCCCCTCCTCAATTCGCTTTTCTGTACTTCTTCTTCCTCTCATAAGGTCACCGAATCTCTGAACAATAACACCTCCACCAAGCATGTTGGAAAGTCTTGCAATACTCTCACCGTATCCGTTACTGTCCTTGAATGGCTCTGAAAAATGCTTTGCAACAAGAAGCGCAAAGTTTGTGTTCTCTGTCTGCTTCTCAGCACCTTCATAGCTGTGTCCGTTAACTGTTACAATTCCATTAGTGTTCTCATTAACTACGATTCCATTAGGATTCATACAGAAGGTTCTTACAAGGTCCTCGAATTTCTCTGTTCTATATACAATTTTGCTTTCGTACAGTTCATCTGTAAGATGTGCAAATATAACAGCAGGAAGCTCAACTCGCACACCGATATCAACACGGTTAGACTTGGTTGGAATCTCAAGCTTCTGACAGACATTTTCAATCCATTTGCTTCCGCTTCGACCAACAGAAACAATACATTTGTTACAATCCATGTACTCGTCCTTATAGAATACTCTGTAGCCGCCATCAATCACTTCAATATTGCTTACAGGAGTATTAAAATAGAAGTCTATATGATTCTTCATCTCGTTATACATGTTCTCAAGAACAATATAGTTAATGTCTGTTCCAAGATGTCTAACTGACGCATCAAGAAGCTTTAACTTGTTCTGCATGCATAAAGTCTTGAACTTAGTGCCTGCTGTCGAATACATGTGAGTCTCTTCACCACCATGTGATGTATTGATTGTATCAACATACTTCATCAGGTCGATTGCCTGATCCCTGCCGATATACTCATAAAGAGTTCCACCGAAATCATTAGTTATATTATATTTACCATCTGAAAATGCACCAGCGCCACCAAATCCGTTCATAATCGCACATGTTGGGCATTTAATACAGGCTTTGACCTTCTTGCCATCTATAGGACATTTTCTCTTCTCTAATGTGTTGCCTTCCTCAAATACAGCCACTCTGGTTTCAGGTGACTTCTTCATAAGCTCGTACGCAGAAAAGATTCCGCCCGGTCCGGCTCCAATAATAATTACATCGTATTCCATACATTATCCTCCTCGGAGAAATATCTTAGAATATTATATCATAGAATCGGGGTTATGTGGTATAGTGTAGGTATTAATTAGAGTATTTAGCATCAGACTACTTATTGATGAGCAAGGTATTATCATCAAGGCTAATGAAAAGGGAAGCCCCAGCGGTAATACCCAATGATGGGAAACAGACTCCGATGAAAGGGCATTCTGTATTTATTGCACAGCATGCAACAGCTACCTGCTGCAGGGAATGCATAAGAAAGTGGCATAAGATGAAGCCTGGTGTAGAGCTAACGCAGATTCAGCAGGATTATCTTGTTGATGTAATAATGAAATGGATAAAAAAGGAATACAACGATTTTAAAAATCAGTAATTCATTAGGCAATTTGAGAAAACTTAGGTGTAAAATTTACTAGGGAAGATAACCATGAGTATTTAATTGACAAGCTGTGAATCATTTGATATCATTGCATGGTAAATTAATAAGACAGTTCGTTTGTACCATCCTGTCTCTAAATAAAACCAGGACTATTATTTTTATAATTCATAATTGGAAATTTTTAGGGAAATAATCTATTAAGGCACGGGTACAGATGTATCCGTGTTTTTTTAATGCAATATAAGCAAATGGAGAAAAGATTTATGTATATTTTAAAAACAGAGGCTAGTTTTGATTCGGCACATTTTCTTGCAGGATACAATGGAAAATGCAGCAATCTTCATGGACATAGATGGAAGATTGTTCTTGAAGTTCAAACTGAGGAACTAAAGGAAGATGTTCAGCATAAGGGTATGTATGTTGATTTTGGAGAACTGAAAAAAGATTTAAGAAACATAGCAGATTCAATGGATCATGCATTAATTATAGAAAGAAATTCATTGAAGGAAACTACATTTGAAGCTTTAAAAAGCGAGAATTTCAAAATTATTGAACTTGATTTCCGACCGACAGCGGAGAATATGGCCAAGTATTTTTATGAAAAAATAAAAAAACTTGGATATAACATGAAAGCTGTAACGGTATATGAAACTCCTGTCAATAGTGCAACTTATATGGAATAATTATAAATAATTTTCTAATCTGAAAGGAGTTGTATATGAGTAAATATGAAGTGGTTGAAAAATTTGTAAGTATTAATGGTGAAGGAACTAAAGCCGGGCAGCTAGCGGTTTTTATACGCTTTAAGGGCTGTAATCTTAACTGTAAATACTGCGATACCAAATGGGCTAATGAGCAGGAGACACCTTCTCAACCAATGACAGAAAAAGAAATTCTTGATTATGTTTTATCGACAGGAGTAAAAAATGTCACTCTTACTGGTGGTGAACCACTGCTAAGAGAAGGTATTGAAAATGTTATAACAGTTCTTGCAGAAAACAATCTGAACATTGAAATAGAGACTAACGGCAGTGTCTATCTTGATAAAATCCGTAAGCTTCACAAAGAGAATGTAACTTTTACAATGGATTATAAGCTTTCATGCAGTGGTATGGAAGCGGCCATGAATCTGGATAATTTTGATATTTTAAATAGCAATGATACTGTCAAATTTGTAGCAGGTTGTCGAGAGGATCTTATAAAGGCAAAACAAATTATAGAAAAATATAATCTGTATGGAAAATGTAACCTTTATATAAGTCCGGTATTTGGAATGATAGAACCAGAGGAAATAGTTGATTTTATGAAAGAGAATGTAATGAATGATGTTAATATGCAGATTCAGTTACATAAAATTATATGGTCACCAGACAAAAAAGGAGTCTGACATGGAAAAACATAAGAAAATAGACACTAAGGCAATTGAATATCATATAGCTGGTATTCTTAAGGCTCTGGGTGATAACCCTGAACGGGAGGGCTTAAAAGATACACCTAAAAGAGTTGCAAAAATGTATGAAGAAGTTTTTGATGGAATGAATTATACAAATGAAGAAATTGCGGATATGTTTAACAAAACATTTGCACTGGATATGGATGAAGAAGAGTCTGAACAAATAGAATGTAAATGTCAGAGCGGAACTTCCAATATGGTAGTGGTAAAAGATATAGATATTTTCAGTTATTGTGAGCATCATCTTGCTCTTATGTATGATATGAAGGTAACAGTTGCTTATATTCCAAATGGAAGAGTAATAGGTCTTAGTAAGATAGCAAGAATAGCAGATATGGTATCTAAAAGACTGCAGCTTCAAGAAAGAATAGGAAGTGATATTGCTGATATTATGCAGATGGTTACTGGTGCCAAAGATATAGCAGTATTTATTGAAGGATGTCATAGCTGCATGACCGCAAGAGGAATTAAAAAAGCTAACACAAAAACATATACACAAACATTAAGAGGGAGATTTAACAATGAAAGCAATGGTTTTGTTCAGTGGTGGAATAGATAGTACAACATGCCTTGGTATGGCAGTAGAAAAATATGGTCCAGAAAATGTTATTGCGTTATCAATATCATATGGGCAGAAACATACAAAAGAGATAGAAGCGTCAGATAAAATAGTAAAATACTATAATGTAGAACATATTTATCTTGACCTTGCAAAAATATTTCAATATAGTGATTGTTCATTATTATCACATTCTGATAAGGAAATACCTAAAGAATCATATGATGAGCAGATTAAGAGCACAAATGGTTCTCCTGTTTCAACATATGTTCCATTTAGAAATGGGTTATTTTTATCAAGTGCTGCCAGTATAGCAATTTCAAAAGGCTGCAGTGAGATATATTATGGGGCACATGCGGATGATGCGGCTGGAAGTGCATATCCTGACTGCAGCAGTGATTTTAATAATGCAATAAATGAGGCTATATATCTTGGAAGTGGAAAGCAGATTAAGGTTGTAGCACCATTTATCAATGCAACAAAGGATCGGGTTGTAAAAAAGGGGCTTGAGCTAAATGTACCTTATAAGTACACATGGAGTTGCTATGAAGGTAGCGAAAAACCTTGTGGAAAGTGTGGAACATGTATAGATAGAGCCAGAGCATTTGAGTTAAACGGAATTAATGATCCAGCTATGGAATAAAAAGGAGAAAATTATGACTGGAAGAAGTAAAGAAGAAACAGCAGATATAACATTATTGGGAAATCAGAAAACACAGTATCCAAGTGATTATGCACCGGAGATGTTAGAGACTTTTGAGAATAAACATCAGGGTAATGATTATTTTGTAAAATTTAATTGCCCAGAATTTACAAGTTTGTGTCCTATAACAGGGCAGCCAGATTTTGCAACTGTTACAATATCATATGTACCAAACATTAAAATGGTGGAAAGTAAATCATTAAAACTATATTTATTCAGTTTCAGAAATCATGGTGATTTTCATGAAGACTGTATGAATATTATCATGAAAGATTTGATAAAACTTATGGATCCAAAATACATAGAGGTATGGGGGAAATTTACTCCTAGAGGTGGAATATCAATAGATCCTTACTGTAATTATGGAAAACATGGAACAAAATGGGAGGAGATAGCATTCAACAGAATGGCAAACCATGATATGTATCCAGAAAAGGTCGATAATAGATAATAATAGATAAAATAACGCCGATAAATCCTGATTTATCGGCGTTATGCAGTTACTCAAATAAATGTCTAAATAGATCTTTAATTTCGTCCGGGAAATCCTTGAAATCATCTTCTTTCACTTAAAAATTGCTCGTTACAGTAGTAAAGTACACATTTTAGTCACTTCGCTAAATTACCGTTTAACGAAGTGATTACCTTGCAAGCAATAAATTACTCTTAAAAATGTTGCATGCCTTTCATTCTAATTATTCTTTTTCTTCTCTCTTCTTATAAAAAGACAGACACATATAACAACAAAAACAACAGTTGCAGCTATAAGAATTGGCCATACCGGAATCGGACAGACAGATGCCTTTATAAGCTTAAGTCCCTGATAAAGTGTGTATACACCGAATATCGAGAATATTGCGAATGCAAGTGTATTAAGCAGTCCGTCCGGAGTCTTGCTCTTTAACAGATATCCGACTAACATACCAAGAATGTCAGCTGCAAAAAGTCCGAGCGAACATCCTATCCATACAACAAGAGCTGCACTCATACCTTCATTAGCACCAAATGTTATGGCTGTAAGCTGTGTCTTATCACCAAGCTCTGCAATGAAAAATGTACAGAAAACTGCAAGTGGTGCAAACTTAATCTTTGATTTGCCGCTGCCTTCTTCTTCGTCGTCATCATCCCCGGCAATGGTTGATGCAGCAAAATAAAGAAATGCAAGTGCTGCAATAGTCTTTATAAGCCAGTCGGGAATGAATTCGCTGACAAGCCCACCTGCTAAAACAGCAAGTCCGTTAAGTACAAGAATTGCTGCAGCAGTTCCTAATATAATATCTCTTAACTTATATTTAGAAGTAAGGGCAATAAGCATAAGCTGGGTTTTATCTCCCATCTCTGCTATGAATTCAGTAAAAAATACTTTTAAAAACAACAACATTGGTATGTTACCTCATTTATCTTATTATGATATAAACTGCATATATTGCGTAAAGCGCAACCATTGAAAATCCTTCGATTCTTCCAATCTTTTTCTTAGTTCCTGCAAATATCCATACGCACACGGTAAATACAATAAGCACGCACAAATCTATAATATTTTCTGTAATTATGCTGATTGGGCTGATTGCTGAGGCAATACCAAGAACCATAAGGATGTTAAATACATTTGAACCAATAGCATTACCAAGTGCCATATCGACTTCATTCTTTCTGGCTGCCACAATTGAAGTTACAAGCTCTGGAAGTGATGTTCCAATTGATACGATTGTAAGTCCGATAAGTGTCTGGCTCATTCCAAGGTCACTTGCAATTCTTGAAGCAGCATCTACTGTCATATCTCCGCCAATCGCGATCGCAATTGCACCACCTATTATGAAAAGAATGCTGAGTGGGACAGATACCAGCTTGATATCTTCATCTGAACCGCCCTCAACCTCAACTTTTTTACCTTCTTTGCTTGCCTTTAGTGCAATCTTAATCATATATAAAATGTATCCTGCAAATGCACCAATAAATATTACACCATCAAAATGTCCAAGTGTCATACCTGACTTATCACCAAATCCGAGGATTCCTAAAAGCAATAAAAGTCCAGCACAGATAAGTGAAAATGGGATATCTCTTTTTATTGTTTCTTTTGCAACATTTACTGTTGCAATCATTGCACATACGCCAATAACAACCATCAGGTTAAATATATTAGAACCGACTACATTACTTACTGCAAGCTCATTGTTGCCTGTAATTGATGCAGATACACTGACCGCTGTCTCTGGAAGTGAAGTTCCCATTGCAACTATTGTAAGTCCAATAATAATGGACGGAACATGCAGCCTCTTTGCTACACTTGAGCTTCCTTCTACGAAAAAGTCTGCGCCTTTAATAAGCAGAACAAAACCGATAATCAGGAACACAATTACAAGCGCAAATGGCGCGTTATTAATAAAATTACCCATATAAATCTCCTTATTTTTCTCCTTATTCTCTTTCCGAGGGGTATAAAAAAACTCATGTATATCAACCAGATTCAGTGCCTTGGTACACTGAAAATAATTGATATACATGAGTCTCATTATTTAAGATTTGCCAGATTATACTCTCTATTATAATCAGAATGTTGACAAATCACACTTCCGCGCTAACTACTCCCTCATGGAATATTTAATTACTTGATAAATAATATCAAATGCGTGCATGTGTGTCAATAACTAATTCTTATGAAATCTCTTCTCTTCCTCATATGCAGGC
>OGLG01001119.1_pt1 | contig 16696 bp, 13 predicted proteins | sample 1572621 | NCBI WGS metagenome assembly OGLG01 (sample SAMEA2581912, study PRJEB24529) | metagenome | biome: Human gut stool | place: China | collected 2011 | reverse complement strand
CAAATTTACAGAACAGATTTAAGAGGGACAGGTATGAAAAAGATTCGATATTTACCGTTTGGCTACACGATCCGCAACGGACACACCGTGGTTGAACAGCAAGAGGCCGACATTGTCCGCAATATTTTCAAGGCGTACATTCAAGGTGCATCCCTTAAAGAGATCGCAGAGGATTTGACGGCAAAGCAGATCCCATACACAGAGCGGACCTGTGTATGGGATAAGGCGCGGATTTCTCGGATTCTGGAGAATGCGAAGTACACCGGCGATGAAGAATTCGAGACGATCATCGACGAAAACATCTACGAAGAAGCCGCTGCAGTCAAAAGCGCACGGCGCTGGAATCAGGCAGTCGAGGAAAGCGAGGGCATCCGGCAGATTCGCGACCGTATCCGCTGCGGGCAATGCGGTGCGACGATGCTCCGGCACATCAATTCCAAACGTGCGATTCGGGAAAGCTGGACATGTAGCAATGCAGACTGCGGCATTCGGGTGCGGATCAGTGACGGCGAACTGCTCCGGAAAATCACGCTCCTTATGAACCGCGTCATCGCAAATGCCGATCTCATGCTCCCGCACTCGAAAGTGAAGCACAGGGATTCCGCAGTGGTGCTGAATTTGCAGCAACAGATCTCCGATGAAATGGAGCAGGAGCGTCCAAGTGAGGAACGGATCGTTGCCCTGCTCTGCGAAATTGCAGGTCAGCTTTACAAAGAAACAAACGCCAAAACGCAGATCGCCGCGCAGATTGCCAGAAAGCGTGCCTCTCTGATGAAGCTGCAGGATGTGTTCAACGCCGCATATTTTTCCGAACTGATCGACGCCGTCTCCCTTCATGTGGGAGGCGGCGTCGTTTTGCATACAAAAACAGAAACCGATATTTGCGAAAGCGAGGATAAACCGAATGGAAGTCCAGAGAATTCCGAAACGGACAGTTTCCGTAATTGAACCCCAAAAGTCCATCCTTGTAGACAAGGAGAAATATCATCAAAAGCGGGTGGCGGCCTACTGCCGCGTCTCCACAGATTCCGAAGAACAGCTTACATCCTATCAGAACCAGATGCGCGTTTACACGGAAATGATCGCCGCCAACAAGGAATGGGAGTTTGCCGGCCTTTATGCCGACGAAGGCATTTCCGGCACAAGGGCGGACAAACGCCCGGAGTTCCAGCGCATGATCCGCGACTGCCAGAACGGGAAAATCGACTATATCATCACGAAATCCGTATCCCGCTTCGCCAGAAACACGGTGGAGTGTCTGGAATATGTACGATCCTTAAAAGCGCAGGGCATTGGCATCTTCTTTGAAGAACAGAATATCGACACGCTGAAAAATGAGAGTGAATTATACCTTGTCATTTACGCGGGCTTTGCGCAGTCCGAGTCTGAGAGTATCAGCAAGCATATCACATGGACCTACCGCAAGAAGTTTGAAGAAGGGAAAGTGAGCTTTCAATACAAGAGTTTCCTCGGCTACCGAAAAGGCGAAGATAAGCAGCCGGAGATCGTGCCGGAAGAAGCAGCCATCGTGGAGCGGATCTACGAGATGTTCCTCGCCGGTCAGCCGGTCAAGATGATCGCGCAAACGCTGCAAGCGGAGAAAATTGAGATCCCCGGAAAGGATCTCAGCTTCAGCAAGAACATGATCATGAATATTCTACGGAACGAAAAATACTGCGGCGACTGTATCCTCCAGAAAACGGTCACGATTGACTGCATCTCCAAAACGCGGAAAGTGAATCAGGGTGAAGCACCCATGTACATTGTCGAAAACAATCATCCGGCGATTATCAGCCGTGAGGTGTTCAACCGCGCACAGGAAGAATTGATCCGGAGGCAGGCACTCCGGGCAAAGTCAGATAAGACATCCATCACCGCAACCGGAAAACACTCCAAATACGCACTGACCGAGGTGCTGCAATGTGCAGAATGCGGCAGCCGTTACCGACGCGTCACATGGACCGCACACGGAAGAAAGAAAATCGTCTGGCGGTGCATCAGTCGTCTGGATTATGGAACGAAACACTGCAAGGACTCCATTACCGTGGAAGAAGCCGCCCTGCATGGGGCCGTTGTCCGAGCGCTGAGACGCTTTCACGCGGAGGACGAGTCCACATACCTGACGCTCATGAAAGCCACCATTGGAGAAGCCATCGGCATAAATGGCGGTTCGGAGGAAATTGACCTGCTCACGCGCCGCATCGACACGCTGAACAAACGGATGCTGGATCTGGTCAACGAAACCGTCGCGGCCGGAAAGGATGTGGAAAGCAGCGAGGATGAATTCAAAGGCATCTCCGATCAGATCGAGCAGCTTAACCGCCGCATTGCCGCAATTCAGGAGAGCATCCACAAGGACGGCTCCCGCCAAGCGCGGCTGGAGGAAATTCAGAACATCATCGCCGAGCGCAATGCGAATGAAACGCAGTACGATGACAGCATCGTGCGCCAGATGATCGAGTGCATCAAGGTACATAGCGACGGAAGACTGACGATCATTTTCGGCGGCGGGTATGAGATCGAGGAAACGTTATAGAGAACCTACCCTCAAGGCAAGGACAAACACCAAGGAGATCGTCCTGATATTTTAGGGGCGGTCTCCTTGGCTGCCTACGACAGTGACAAGGTTGCGCATATATTTTGGGACAAACCACAGGAAACGGATTTCTCCATAATCTTTTTGTAAATGGAATCCTATGGGGAGCCAATTGCGTTAAACTTATGTCCGACGATATGCACGCTGTACTGTATTATAAATAAAAACTGATTCGAGACAGAAAAATTAGTTGTTAGAGTTGCACAAACGTTTTGGGTTTGGTAGAATATAGCTAAAGCTTTTCCATGCCATGCAGAGTAAATTCGCAAGTGTTATACATTATAATTTGCTTTTTTATAATGAACAAGTGTATTATACACGCAGATATATAGGTTCAACTTTGCTGCGGAAAAAGAACAATTTAGGGTTGAAGGAGTATAGCCGTGGAATTAGTGTATGCATTCACAGATGAATATGGCGCGTTTGGCTGGAAGCTGGATAACCCAACTGTATCGACCCATTTTATTATTACGGCAGTAATTGTAAAAGAATCTGACGTTTCTGAATACGAAGAAAAGGCAGAAGCAATTCGATCTAAATATTTTCAAACAGGCGAGATAAAGTCACAGAAGGTCGGGGCAAACCACGAAAGACGATTGCGGATATTACGGGATGTCTTGCAGTTGCCCGCAAGCTTTTTCGCCGTGTGTATTGACAAAAAGGCGTGTCAAGAAAATATGACTTTGAAAGGGTTGTATTTTAAGGAGTCTTACTATAAATTCATGAATAACATCGTTCACCGAGAGTTGCGCAGAGCATTTCAGCGTGTGATTGTTGTAGCCGATGAAATGGGTAGCAATGAGTATATGCAGAGTTTTTGCAAATATGTTCAAAGCCGTCAGGATATGCCCAATTTCTTAGACGGACTTAGTTTTGGCTTTCAAGATAGCAAAAATGATGTCAGAATTCAAATAGCTGATTTCATAAGTGGAACGCTGGCATATGTTTACGATGAACACAAACGTGACAAAACTGCTCCAAACTACGGGAAAATATTAGAGAAGAAAACAAGTGTCCTTTTGTATCCTCAAACTTATAATACATATGTTTTTGAAGACCGTGTGGGCAGCGAGTTTGATGATACGATTGCCAAACTGTGTTTTGCGCAGGCTGTGAAGTTCATTGAGACAAACTCAGCAAGCACGGAGCCGGAGACAAATGCACAGGTTATTGTATTGCAATATCTTCTATATAGATTTATGAACAACGATACCCGCGGCTACATATACACGAGCGAATTAAAAGAGCGACTAGAGTACACTGGTCTCGGCAAAATGCCTGACTCAACATTCCGCATGCGAATAATTGGAAAGCTACGCGATAAAGGTGTAATCATTGCAAGCTCGCAGAAAGGATATAAGATTCCCTCGAAGCAGTCCGAACTATATGATTATATTAACCACGATGCAAAAATTGTGATTCCGATGCTGTCAAGATTGAAAAAATGTAGAGATATTGTTCGGCTTGCAACAGCAAACGGCCTGGATGTACTTGACCACACCGAGTATAAGGATCTCAAACGGTTTTTTGATAACCTAACGATAGGCATAGAGGACAGTTAAGCCCTACTATTTTTGAGTTGGTGAATCAGTGTAAATAGTAAATGAGACGGGCGACAAAAACGATGATCGAAAAAACACTTAGAGAGAATAGAAACTATGTCAAATTATCTTGAATTAATGGATGAACTCAAAGATACATATATAAAAGAGCATACAGGGCAACCAAACGTGAAATATTCACTCGCTCAATATCGCTATTATGAAGCAATAGAGTATAATGTGCCACAAGACGTTTGGTTTGAACAGCAGCTAGTCGCGGCAAAAATCATAAAAACAACGATACTCTTTTGGAACCCAGAAACCAATATAAAAGTATATTTGTCTGATGAGGACATAAATACAATGATTAAGGCGATGCCGGATGACGATTTAAAAGCGCATATCATATCATCCATTCAAAAAATGCTTGATAAAACACAATCTGATACAGTTACATTTAAAATACGAGAAAACTCTTATAAGGTTAAAGGAATAGTGTTCGACTCGAGATTTAATGAAATTCTCTGTAAAAATCCTGCAGATATACGAATGAACGGGAATGACCTTATCGCACTAATTAACCTCATCATCGAAAAGGAGCGCTTTGACAGAAATCATAAGAAATGGATGAAAACAGCAGCTTTTTATATTAACAAATCTTCTCCTTGAAGATTATTCCGAAATACGATATACTGAGACAGGGGAACCCCAGTACGGCGACAGCCACCTTAGCGTCTAAGGTTAAAAAAACTACAACCCTGAAAAATTTAAAATTTCTGTCGAAATTGTTTCAGAAAATTGAATTTATCGGTCATCGCTTCTCGCGATGCCCTTACAAAATCCAATTTTCAGTCACCAAAAATCATTAAATTTTTGTGGGGTTCCCCCAGAGGAGCATGTCATGGAGTATATGTTCATAAATAGGCCCGAATTTATTGAACCAATTCGGGTCTTATTCTTATGCGGAGCAAAATTCAACAACAGCGAAAGTGATAAACGCGTTATCCTCAAAAAATATCTTGAAACAGACCCTAAAAACAAAGTTCTTATACTAGAAAAATACTTTGATTTTGCTATGAGAAAAGTCAGCAGAACAGAGCTTTTATCATATTACGATGCTGAACTTTTCAATCTCCATAGTATAGAATCATTTGCGGCACTTATGGCTACTAATGTGATAATAATACACGAATCGCTATCAACAGCTGGCGAATTGGGCGTATTTGGGAGCAACAAGGCATTAAGAGACAGAATTATTACGCTTGCTCCCGACCAATTCTCTGTGGAGGAAGAGAAAATCAGTGGCTTTCTTAAGCTTGCTTTTTGGAATCGCCATGAACAGTTAGTTAGCAATAATGTGATTCGTTTCTATCCAAGCATAGCTCAATCTATCGTATCGGAAACGCATTCGTTTTATGAAACATATTTTTATAATAATAGCTTGCCAGTTGCTTTGGCTGCAAGAATAAGTGATCAGCTAATTGTGGAACCACGTTCTAGTATTGTTGCAGTAAGAAGAGAGTGCATTGCAAAAGAACACCACTCTGCCGATATTTGGCTAAGCTGCGATGCAATAAAAAATTATTTACTTGCATTACTATCTGTGCCTGACAATCGCAGACAGCTCCGATCGTGTTCTAAAGTATGCGATGTAAGAAACGTCCTTCATAGTGCCTTTGTTCTTACTATGAAAAACTCATACTACCACATTTATGGTATACGCCCAAAAACGATAGTTATCCACATTAAAGGTCAGCCTGACCTGTCGTTTGAAAGTGCTATCAGTTTTCTTATCTATTTTTGTCATGCCTGTGAAATCATGAAAATTTCCTGTAATGATGATAAAACAATATCTGTTAGTTTCGCAAAAAACACAAGTTCTTTGTGGCGCTCATATTCTAAACTGATTGCTCCAGTATCTTTTGCAAAATGGGGTGAGTAGATGAATGACGATATATACAGAGTCTTTTATATTCCTAAAACAAAGGGATATCGAAAAATAGTAACATATAAATCCTTGGATTGCGACGCGTTTCGATTTCATGCAGGTGCTAAAGAGTCTTTAGAGCGCCACATTAGACAATCTAAATTTGCAAAAGCCTATATAAAACACAGATCCATTATCACCAATGTCCGAGCGCATATATATAACGATATATTTCTCTGCTTGGATATAAGTGATTTTTTTCAAAGTATCAACCATAGAAAACTGATCTCAGCACTTTATTATGAAATAAACAAGACATCCCAAAAGCAATTTACGCTGGAACAGTGTACTGCTTTAGTTAAATCATGCTCTCTATCAAACAAAGGGCTTGCGATAGGGTTAGTACCATCTCCCATTCTTGCGAACTTATATCTTAAAGAATTTGACACAAAGTTATATGCATGGTTGAAAACACAAGGATATCCAAACGTCATATATACGCGATATGCTGACGATTTAACAATATCCTTTAAAAACGCAGGTGATAAAAACAGAGATATCACAGAAGCGATTATTGCTCATATTCAACATTTGCTGAAAGATTTTTATCTTACACTAAATGGCAAGAAAACGCGAATAGTTAATTTGAATGTGTCAAATCATGTAAGAGTTACCGGGATCAACATTGTTCGGGATAATTCAAATTATAGAAAACTATCAGTTGGCCGAAAACGAAAAGATGAGTTGTTTTATAATGCTTTGGATGCGTACAAAGAACCATGTAAAAGACAATATGCTCAACAAGTCAAAGGAATGCAATCTTTTATATTATCAGTTGAGGGAACTCAATATGAGAATTCTTATTCTGTAAATATGAAAAAAGCCATCAGTGAATTAGGTTTTGATTCGCTTAAAGACTTAATTGACGCTTTATAAGAAGCAAGAACACCACCGCAATCCGATTTCTTCGGAGTTGGACGCAGTGGTGTTTTTTGCGTCCCTTATGTTTCTCTGATAACACAAAGGAGATAACCGTAAAATTGAACTACAAATCGCTCAAACAAGGTGAACCACAAGTTCCATGACTTTTTGACTTTCAGCAGCTAAAATACGGACAGAAGCAAATTCTCAAACCAGAGGTGAAGAAACATGAATCTGAAAGAAGCGTTCCGCTACCAGAACAAGCTCCAGTCCTTCCTGGACGACGCGCAGAGCATCCTCGACCGCGATTCCAATGTCACGCGGGTGGAGAACACCTATCTGCGGCACAAGGTCATGGCGGAAGCGGAGGATGAAACCGTTCTCGCTGTACCGGAAACGGAGTATTACGAGCAGATCACGGGCATTGCCCGCTTCCTCCTGTACCTGCTGGACGAGAAAGGCAAGCTGTTTGCTGCCATCCGCAAGGCAAAGTCGGAGCTAGACATCGACATGGACAGCGCGGTCAGCCTCAATGCAACACGGCAGAGCATCGCCCGCACATTCAAGCGAATGAATGATCTGCGCAGCTCCGAGCAGACGATTTCCAATGGCGGCACCGGTTACCGGTTCAATGCCGAAGGCAATCAGATCTCCTACCGCTGCGATGTGCGGCGAGTGACGACGATCAATTATGACCGCAAGGTCATCCGCGCTGCGCTCGGCAAACTGAATCAGCAAGCCGATGAGACTTCCACCAGAATCGACCTGTGCCTTGTCACGTCGAAGGTGGACTACGCGCCGCCCTTTGATGTGAACGCCAGCTTTGCAGAGGCGTTCGAGACCTATACAGAAAACGCCGGAGCATAACGCCCAGGCGCAGCCCGGCTATTTTGGGTGCGGCAAGCCAGGAGAATGCAAATACCGGTTCAGGTGCAGATGAACGATAACGCTGCACGTTTTTAGAAAGATATTCTGGTTCGGCTCACCCTACGAGCTTTCAAAACATGAAGAAAAGAAGCGTTCCACGCCTCTATCCTCGCCAGACGTTCTTCCGTCAGAACCGCCTTTTCCATATCACACACTTTCCTGCATCCAAACTGACATCTCCATATGATATGTAAGGCAAGCAAGCCTGACTCGCTGGTTACGAGATCAATAACGATCAAATTCTGATCTTTTTCCGTGTGCGAAGCTGAGCGCGTGATCTGTCACGCAGCAGGCAATGCAGACGGAGCAAATGGTAGAAGCTGCATCGGACGTTTGCCGTATCCAAAATAGCCGGGGATAAAATGATGTGAGCAGCATGGCTCGGCCTGCTGCTCACTGACGATATGCAGTTTTATAACAGGAACTAAAATCTGATCCATCGGAACCTCAAAGAGTGTTCCGAGCGCATAGAGATTGTCTACTGTGGGCAGGCTCTCGCCCTTCTGCCACTTGTAGATTGCGCGGGGTTCTTCAAAGCCGAAGTAGCTTTGCAGCTCCCGGACGGTCAGGCCGCGCTCCATGCGCAGACGGCGGATGTTGTTTCCCGTTGCGACGGGATCAATCACGGGGTATGCTTTCATGCCCATTTTGCTTGCCTCCTTTAGATTTGTGATATTACAAAATACCAGAGGCGACAGCAAAACGCAAGATGAAAACACGCTTTGTAATTCAAATGTAAAATTGGGGGAGATGAATTATGGTCAGTACAGTACCGCTGAAGAAGCAGAGCAAGCGGGCGCAGAAAGAATTTCACAGCAAGCGGCGCGGAAGTTGGTACGGGGTATCACCCGTGACGCGCAGCGTACCGAGTGGGAAAGCTTATGACCGAAACCGCATTAAACGAGAAGATTGCCAAGCTCACGGAGAATGAAGTATCCGAAGCGCATCTGCAAAGCAAAGACCGCCACAGACTGCGCCGCGTTCGAGACATTCAAAAGAGTGACAGGCTGCTGCGCATTATAAATTATGGCGGCTATGCTCCGCATCGTGGATATATCGACTGGGGCTTTGATGGACAGACACTGCTGCATACAGGCAAGTATATCAAGTATCCCAAGAACAGCAACTGCCAGAGATGGATCAAGCGAGAGACCAGTCGGAGGATTCGCAGATGCCGGAACGCACCGGCAAAGGGGAATTTCTATCGCCGCTTATTTGACTACTGGTGGACGCTGTATTGAAAAGCGACCAAACGCAGAGCAGTGTATACAGGCGAATAGATTATTCCTGTAGAAGCGAAAGCAAATCACAGATCTATAACTCGTGATCCATCGCACTGGCCGCGCGATTCGGAAATTCGCACACTCGCACCTGCCCTTTGGTTCTGTTAGACTGTAATCGAAGGGCAGGTGTGCTTTATTTTGTGAGGACAAGGCTGATGCCTGTTGCAGACACGCATAATCGCTGCCTGTGCAGGCTAAAATATAAGTGCATCGTATTTTAGCCTTAAATCTGTTGACTTCCCACTGCGTTTAGGCTAAAATATAGGTGCATCGTATTTTGGCCAAAAGGAGGCGGCGCAATGTATATTGAGAGACAGCTTGAAAAGAAGTTTATTACAATCAATGAGGAGTACGCCTGTGTGCTGCTGACCGGCCCGCGTCAGGTCGGGAAATCCACCATGCTGCGGCATCTGATGGAGGGTACGGCACGAGCCGAGGTTTTGCTGGACGATCTGGAGGAGCGCAGACTTGCCAAAACAGATCCAGCCATGTTCTTGAAGCTGCATCCCGCGCCGATTCTCATTGATGAGGTTCAGTATGCACCGGAGCTGTTTTCGTATATCAAGATCGCTGTGGATAACGGCGCTGACCCCGGCTCCTATTGGCTGACCGGTTCCCAGGCGTATCGCCTGATGGAGCTTGCGCAGGAATCCTTGGCCGGAAGAACCGCAATCCTTCATATGTCCGCACTGTCGCAGTCGGAGCTTTGCGGTGCAAAGGATGTTTCGCCCTTTTCGCTGGAGCTTGACGAATTGCAGAAGCGCAAGACTTTGCTTTCTCCGGCCACACCAAATGAGATATATCAAAGGATTTGGGACGGTGCGCTTCCCGGCCACAGGAGCGGCAAATATAAAGACCGCGATGTCTTTTACAGCAGCTATATTCAGACCTATATCGACCGAGATGTGACCACCGATATTCCCGGTGTGGATAAGGTGATGTTTGCCGACTTCATTCGTGCTGCCGCCTGCAGAAGCGGCCAGATGTTAAACCTGCATGACATCGCCGGGGATGTGGGCGTCAGTGATGATACCGCAAAACGCTGGATGAAGGAGCTTGAGAAATCGGGAATTGTGTTCTTCCTGCACCCCTACTCCAATAATCTTCTGAAGCGGACGATCAAAACCCCGAAGATGTATTTCTTCGATACAGGTCTGGTCTGCTATCTGACCCGGTATTCAAGCCCTGAAATTCTGATGAACGGGGCAATCAACGGAGCGATTCTGGAAAACTATGTTGTGTCGGAAATTATGAAGACCTATAGCAACAGCGCCAAGGACTGCCTGCTGCATTATTATCGGGACAAGAACAGCAACGAGATCGACTTAATTATGGAGAGCGACGGACAGCTTCATCCCATAGAGATCAAAAAAAGCATCAATCCGCCCACACAGATTACGGGCGCTTTCAAGCTGCTGGATAAGGCCTCCGTGCCGAGAGGCACAGGCGCAATCATCTGCCTTCGGGAGACATTAAGCGCAATAGACAGCAGCACATATATCGTCCCTGTGTGGATGATCTGATTTCATTCCTTAAAAGCAAATATTCTAACGCAGCCGCTTGGTTTCAACGAGAAGCCAGGCGGTTTTTTCTATTGGGGGTGATTTTATTCGTTCTTATCGGCAAATATTTTTCTAAGCGCTGAGAAAGATTCTATTCCGGCACGATTATATACGAAATGTGCAGTCCTCGTTTGAGAACTGCACATTTTTGAATGCCAGTATTGTAAAAAGCGCTTAGGCAATTTGCTGCTGCCCCCAGCGAATCCGCATCCGGCCGTCCGCATCTGCTTCGCGGCTGAGAAGCTGCGCCTGCAAATTGTAATCGACTCCGAATTTTTTGTAGACCTCGTCCAGATCCGCGTCTGCACCTTTCATAAACAGATTGATTCGTTCCTTTGCCAACACCATTTGCAGCAGGTTGGCCTCGATACTGTCCTCATAGGTCAGAAAGTAGATGTCCTTCCATTCGGTCGAGGTATAGCGAACGAATCGCATATAGAACTGGCTCATCTGCGCATTGTTATAATGCAGCTCCGGAATGATGATCTTATTCACAAACTCAAAGTTGACAGAGCTTGGAAGGCTCTGCTGTGTGCAAAGCAGAATTCCGTTTTTGCTCTCCCTGAGCGTTTTTCGCAGCGCACGCCGTTTGGCAAAGCTCGTCGTCGCGCCTGTTACCAGAAACAAGGGGCGGTCCGGCATGGCTTTTCGTATCGCATCCGCATAAGCGTTCAGAATTACCGCGTGGCGCACACCGACCGCGACGATCTCCTGATCCCATCGTGCAATCATTTCGGTGGTTTTTCTCAGCTTTCCGGGCAGGTCACCCACATACTCCATCAATGTATTGGGAGCGGCGCTGATCCGAAGCAGGAGCGTAATTTGCTGAATCAGCCGCATCATCGCGTCTTTTCTGGAATTTCCCGTCGTCGCAAAATAGTTTGCCCGCAACTGATTGAATTCTTCGATTGCCTTTTTGCATACATTTCGCTCCGCCTCGGTAAACGGAATCGGAACCTGATGGAGCCGCCGGATCTCCCGTCCAACGATCTCCCTGAAGGAACGGGTGATAACCGTTTTGTCCAGAATATCGCGCAGCACCTCCGCATTGTAAATATCCTGCGTCCACTGCCCGACGCCGAACACTGTGATTTTCTCTGGCAGGTGAGATGCAGAGAACAGTGCATATCCCTTTCGGTACGCTGGAATTGGTGCGCCATAATACGGATTGCTCTTTGTCGTCATATCGCCGTCTCGTTCGGTGCTGTATATGTAAGGCACCCATGAAATCATATTGAACGAGTTGTTGTAAAGCAGCTCCAGCTGCGGTGCAAATTCCACAATATTGTTCCGCGTACTTGTTCCCGTCGTAAGCAGCTTTGCCCGGCATCGGCGGAAACAGGACAACACTGCCTTTGTACGGGCGCTTGACGGGTTTGTGATCTCATCGCTTTCATCCAGCACAAGGTTTGCTTTATGCCCGTGTATCCGCATCCAGCGTTTGATTTGCCGTTTGTATTTTACAAGTGCATTTGTTGTGATTAGAACAAAATCGCCCCGATGAATCCGTTCCAGATCGCGCAGCTGCTCTACAAATACATACGGCAAGTCGTAGTTGGTAAGTACGCCGTCCCAGTTGTTGCGAATCGAGATCGCTGATGATACGACCCAAGTGCAATACAGATGCTGCCGCTGCATTCGATATCGTCCGACTGCAATTCCAGCCAGCGTTTTTCCGCTGCCCTGTTCCCACTGTAACAGGGCATACTGTTTCTGCAATACCAAATTCAGATCACGGCGCTGATTCTCGTTCAAACAGATCAGCTCACAATTCGCCTGATCCCAAAGCTGAAAATCCTCCAGCCATTCTGCAATGTCCGTATCCTGCTGCATCTCTGAAAACTTCTGGCTCTGATTCAAATATGCTCTATGCTTTCTTCGAATCAGCCGCGCATACGCTGGCGTCAGATCTGTGCTGCCGGCTATTACCGCCCGATAGATTGGCAAAACCGTTCGCTGGTTCTCACGCATTCGCCGCCGCGCTGCTGCATTATAAGCCTTATATGCAAAACAGCCGTCACGCTTTACCAATCGGATCACATCTTCACCTGGCTGCGCATTCTGTTTTTTCAGCACTCTGCGCAGATACGCCAGCACCTTGGCTTCAGTCAGACGTTTCTGGCACCATTCCTTATAATCCATATTGCTCGGCTGTGTTTCCGTATAAAAGCGGCGCACATATTCCATGCAGCTTGCGTAAGAATCCCGTATCCGCGGATGCGCCTTGATCTGATAGAGCATTTTCTGAACCTGATATAAGAATTGCTCAGACGTATCTCTGCGCTGCGCAAGCTCTCGCAGGATCTTCGCACGGTTCTCCTTCAGCAGTTCCTGCGCCGGTTGGATCATTTCGCTGTAGATCTGCAGCGCCTGTTCCGCAGAGAATCCATCAGATAGATCCATACTTTCCATTTGATAACGGTGTGCATCCGGCATGGTCTGACTGCGTTTCTGCCAGAATTGCAGCTTGACTGGAAATTGTGCGACACCCATATCCTGAAATGCGTTTTCTGGCAGAGCAGCTTGTCCAAGGAAACTGAACGCATTTTCCATCGCCGAGATCATTGCGCCATCAGAAAATGAATCGTTCAAGAACGATGCTGGTACGATAATTGCAAGAATACCAAGCGGCTTGAGAAGTTCTGCGGCCTTGATACAGTAGTAAAACTGCGAAAGACAGTTTTTCCCTTCTTCCACCCACCAGCGCAGATTATATGGTGGATTACCAAGGATATAATCAAACTGCACGCCCGGCGTATAGCGGCGGACATCCTTATTTTCCAGATGTGCCTGTGGGAACAGAAACGCTGCCACCTTATAGGCGTCTATGTCCAGTTCACACCCGTAAGCATTGCGTTCATTCGGAAGAAAGTTAAAAAACGTTCCCATCCCACAGGTCAGATCCGCGATCAGATCATCCTGCCCAATGTGCAGGCAATCCACAACAAACTGGCACAGACGCGCGGGCGTAAACACCTGCCCATTTTCTGCTTCTTTTTTTGCTTCGCTGTATGCCGCATAGCTGTTATAATCGCTGCGCTGCAGCCCATGCAAGCCGCCTCGTCCGGTATACGCCTGAAACACGTCGGCTTTGGATACGTCATATGCTGCGCAGGTATCATTATCGATCAGATACAGCAGCTTTTCATTGATTTGCTTGCGCGCGGACTGTGGAATCGGTTCTGTTGGTAAAGGATATTTCATATTCCGCACCTCACGAATATGCAGCGCTCAAGTAGATGTCAATAAACTGTTCTGCCAATTCGCTGCTCGCGAACCGGATATCCATTCTTCCGTTTTTGAACAGACGAATCTGCCGAAGCTTACTGTATCCATGGAAGTCTGTACAGGCTTGCCTTACATCCCGATAAGAGAAAAAATCAGAAAGTACGGCAGGCACCATTGTATAGCTTCCGGTTTCAAAATGGACGACACCCCACAAAACATTCTTTGCGCGGTCAGTCATACTCCAGCGCGGCGGTGTCCAATCTGCGTCACAGCTGCAGAAGTGACAATAAAAATGAATGATATCCTTTTGCTGAATATACTGCGGTTCGTTTTTGTATGTGTTCCATACTGCGCTGCAGCAGCGCTGCTGTATTTCCCAGAACGCTCTTTCCTGAAAACTGCGTCCACCAAGCTGAATGAAGATCTGATCCAGCACGTCGGTGTATCGCAGCGCAAGCTCACGCATGGCTTTATGGTATGCAGCCTCTGCTTCTTCTGCTTTTTCCCGTTCAAAGATACCTTTGCTGCTGTTAGATGGCAGTAATCGCTCTGTGATGCTTTGCGCGGAGAGATCGACACTATATGTACGTGCAAAATATGATGTCAATCTGTTGATGAAATGTTCATGTAAACGTTCCAGTTCATCCCGAAAGCAGGCCGTCTTCAGATTGCAGTCGTTTCCCAGATAGTATGTATATGCTTGCTCACCATCCAGGATCATTTTCTGCTGTGAGATGCAGTCTGTCCATGTAAAATCCAATTCTCTCAGCGCCTCCCGTGCTGCATCATAGGCGCGCTGCTGGCGTTCGCAAAAGGCCCTGTCGGCTCCTGAAATGCGTGTATCTGCCTTGATTTTGACCTGATTGATTTTTTCTACTAAATTCAAGTTTGTACCCCTTTCTGAAATAAAAAAGACCGGCAGCGCATTCTGTTGCGCGCTGTCAGTCTACTCACATGATATCCTTGTTCACTGCTGCAATTTCTTTCCTTACTGGAAAGCAAACTGCGTGCCCTAAATTGGGGGCGTATTCTGTCATTGCTTCATCCTTTCTGCCATTGGCTATATTATCTATATAAAAATGCCAGCAACACCTTCGCCCAGATAAGGGCGAAGCAAATTGCTGGCATAACATACAAACCTGATTCTCGTGCGCAATGCGAAAAATCGCGTTGTCATTCAGACGGGCGCAAAACTCAATTACATCTGTATGGTAGCATGATATCCGGTGGCTGTCAATATTCATCCTGCATGGGTAGGAAGTATGAACTTGGTCAACGGGAACGATTCCACGAAAAATGCTGTGGCTTTAGCAGGGGAGTGGGAAACCGCCAGCCTCGCGTCTGTTTGCAATAAAGGCCCTCAGCAAAATAGTCGGATGTTATAGATTATTTGAATCATCAGTACACCAACCCGTATTTAACTTTGATCCTGTCCAGCTTTTCCAGCATCGGCTCCGCGCCGAGCCAGAGGAAGACGAACGTGGCAACCGCGCGCACCAGATCGACCGGGATGCCGGTGATGTAATAACTCATGATGATCTTCCAGTTGATCGTATTCGACCACATAAGCGCTGACGCAGGATTCATAATGCCGCCGAAGATCACAGTCGAGGCGATCACGCCGAAGATACACAGACTGAGCTTCGAGCGCCGCAGAACGCCCTTGCGGTACAAAATTCCTGCCAGCCAGCCGATGATGCCCATCGCGAACATCTGCCACGGCGTCCACGGCCCTTGGGAGAACAGCATATTCGAGACCAGCATGGTCATCGCGCCGACCAGGAAGCCCGTCTCGCCGCCAAAGGCCACGCCCGCGAGAATCGTCACGGCAACGACCGGCTTAAACTCCGGCAGCATGAAGAACACGGCGCGTCCCGCGACGTTCAGCGCAACCAGAACCGCAATCAAAACCAGCTCCCGCGCCTGCGGCTTTCTGCCCTCGAAAATCAGGAAGAACGGCAGCATACATTCCAGCAAAATGAGCAGCGAAATGAAGTAATATTTTCGCCCTGCGAAGTAGTACACGCCGACAAACAGCGTCAGAGGAATCAAAAGCAGGATGAGCAGCGTGGCAGTCACGGTGCGCTTTTGGAGCTTGCGTTTTTCCACGGGCGTTTGAATCAGGTAATCCGGACGTTCGGCCTTCCGGCCAATGGACAGTGCAAACACAAGAAGTGCAGCAAGCAAAATGCCGTAGAGCTTGAGCTGCCCGCCTGCCAGCGCCGTCATGCCGTTCGCGTCGATGAGCTTTGTGAGGTCTGTCACGCCGATGGCCTGCGCGATGAGCGCCAGCGAAGCGGCACCGGACACGGCGGCAAGGATTTTTCGCCAGACCGGAAGCTTTTTCACCGTCCGCGTCGCTTTCTCCGGTGCGGGCGGGATGCGCTGATATTCCGGTAAAGCCGCTTCCGGTTTGACCGCACCGCCGCAGACGAGAATGACGTCCTCCGGCGTGACCGCATCTGGCAGCACATCGCGCGCGATGCGGTTCGCGGCGGTCGTGTAGAAGCTGTTGCCGGAGAAGAACGTTCTCGGTTCGGCCTCCGCGATGATGTTTCCGTCAAAAAACAGGGCGCAGCGATCGGCGTATTTCGCGCAGAACTCAATGTCATGGCTGACCATGAGAATTGCGACACCGGACGCTTGAAGCGTCCGCAAAATCTGCCCGAAAACCTGTTTGAACTCCGCGTCCAACCCCTTTGTCGGCTCGT
>OGLG01001114.1_pt1 | contig 16717 bp, 9 predicted proteins | sample 1572621 | NCBI WGS metagenome assembly OGLG01 (sample SAMEA2581912, study PRJEB24529) | metagenome | biome: Human gut stool | place: China | collected 2011 | reverse complement strand
CATGTGCCCGACACGACGCAGGAGCGTATCGCGGAACTCCCCCGCGACGAACACCGCCGCGGAGTCGCGCGTCGTCAGTGTCGTCTCGCCTCCTGCACGATAGAGGTACAGCAGCTCGCCTGTGCCTCCGCCCGCTGCGCCGCGGACGCTGTCGGCCGTTGTGAGCAGCTGCCCGAGGCGGAAGATTCCGGCGCGCTGCCGTCCCGCCTCGACGAGCACGGCCGCGCGTCGCGCCACGAGCCGCGAGACGAGCGTCAGGGCCTCCATGGCGGCCAGGAAGACGATTCCCGCCACGAGCATCATCACAAGCGTTTCGGCCAGCGTCGAGCCGCGCAGCGTATGTTTCATTCGGCGCATTCCACCAGCTGTCTGTGTACGATCCGTTTGCGGCTGCCGTCGATGCGGACTTCGATCGTTATGAGTTGCACGTCATTGTATTGCCGATACGGCTCCACGCGCACCGTCGCTTCGCTTCCGCCGTACCGCTCGACGTACGTGCCCGCGGGCCATACGCCTGATCCGTATTTGTCGAAGGCGCACATGGCCCGGTATTCGGCTTCGGCAACTGCGAGCGCATCGTCCCCGCGCAGCGTCAGACGGGGCAGCAGCTCCATTGCCGCCGTGAAAACGATCAGCAGCACCACCGCCGCTACGACGGCTTCGACGAGCGAGGCTGCGCGCAGCCTTCCGCCCGAGGCCCGTTTTACTCGACGCATACGGCCTCCTTTCTGCGCACGGCCTCGGCGCCGCCGTGCCACAGCGGTTGCGCCGTGGCGGAATTTTCGAGCAGCGTAACGTCGTAGAGCATATCCTTGTAGTATCCCTGCGGCGAGAAGTAGACGGCCTGTCTGAGCTCCGCACACCCCGCGACGATCCCCTGCCCCTGCGCCGCGCCACCCGCATGAAGAAGCCCCCGCACGCGTGCCGTGCGCGACTGGCGGTAGGAGGCGGCCATCTTCTTGTGCCGCACGGTGTCGCGGACGATGACATAGCCGTCCGCCGTCGCACGGTCGCCCAGTTCGGCGTACCGGCCGGCGTAGATGCCCGACGGATATTCCAGCACGGCGCACGGCTCTACGACGACCGTGTCGCGGGCGAAGAGCTGCGCCGCGATGCGGGCTCCGCTGCCGACCGTGATCTTGCGTGCGCAGACCAATACGTTTTCCAGCCGGCAGGCGGAGTCGATGCGCAGCTCGTCGGCTGCGAGCACGATCCGCCCGCGCAGCGTGCAGCCGCCGATCTCGGCCGTGCCGAGGCGTAGGACGACGGTCGGGTCGCGGAACGATACGCCGAGGCTGTCGGGCAGATCGCCGGCGGCCGGCAGCTGCTGCGCGAAAGCGAAGAGTGCGCCGATCCGTGCCGCGGCGGCGGACGAAGGTGCGGGAAGCCTCCTTGCCGAGCTGCGGATCGCCGTGCGGGGAACCTCCTCTCCCCGGTAAAACTCCGCTCCCACACGGCCGTAGGTCAGGCCGTTCTGCGGCAGGCGGAGCGTCCCGTGCAGACGCGTGTCGCCTGCGAGGGTGACGGCCGTGCGGTCGTCGGCGTAGAAGAGCGTCCGTGCGGGATCGGGTTCGGCACCGACGATGCGGCTGCTCGCGACGAGCGAGTCGGCCGTCGTGATGTGCAGCAGTTCGTAGAGGCCCCACGGCTCGCGGCGCACGAAGATGCGCGACTGCGGCAGGGAGTCGTAGAGCAGATAACCTCCGGCAGCGGTCAGTGCCCGTTCGTCGGGATGCAGGCGGTAGAGCAAGGCGGCCGATTCGACGTCGGCGCGCGCCTGCCGCAGCCGCTGCGTGCGCGTGAAGAGCAGCGTCTCCTGCTCCCACAGCGCCAGCAGCCCCAGCGTCGCCGTGAGCATCACCAGCGCCGCGACTACGACCGTCGGCAGCACGGCCCCTTCGAGGTATGTCGTATGCAGTTTCATCTATTCGTCGCAGCGTTTTACGCCGTAGACCGTTCCTTCGCGTTCGAGATAGAGCGAGTCGCGGTCGGCGCCCGTCAGGCGGAATCCCGCAGCCGTGTCGCGCAGGCTCAGTTCGTACTGTCTGCCGCCGATTGTCAGGATGTGGAGCGCCTGCCCGCCGGCCGTCACCGTCGCCAGGTGCGAGAGCTGCACCCGCTCGCGGCGTTTCGGTTCGGCTTTTCCGGCAGGCGGCAGGCGGCGCACGACGGACCGTGCGGCAGGTGTCGGAGCGGCCACGCCTTTCAGGAAGGGGTCGGGATAGTCCAGCCGCAAGGTCTCGGCGACGATCTGCGGTACCGCCGGAGCGTCGGTCGCAGGTCGGACATCCGGCGCGGCGGGTCGTGCCGGCGCGAGGATCCGCCACGCCACGACGCCCCAGACAGCCACGACGGCTGCGAGCAGCAGACAGGTCGTCCAGCGCGATTTCACGGTTCGGCGGATTCGGGATTGTCCGACTTCTCCGGCTCCTCGGACACGGGTTCCCCGGCGACCGTGAGCCGCAACGCCGGAGAGGAGGTCTCGTAACCGGAGTTGAAGGCTGCGACCGTCCATTCGTAACGGCCCGCTTCGAGCCGTAACCGGCAGCCGTAGCTGCGTGCAAGGCCCAGCGTATCGGCCGCAAGGAGCGTGTCGGCGACGATCCGCCCCTCGGTAGCGACGCACAATTCGTAGCCCGTCGCACGGTCGACGGCCCGCCAGCGGAAGAGCGTCTCGCCCGCAGGAACCTCCGCGTCGTCCGCCGGGGCGATCGTCGTCACCGCACGGCCGGAGATATCCTCCTCGATGATTTCGCAGGAGACGGTCAGGAATAGAAGCGGGAAATAGATCAGGTATCTTCTCATTTCGATTCGGTTATTAAGGTCAGTTGTTGTATGTAGAGCATCAGTGTGAGCTGCGTGCGGCGGGTGCGGGGCCGTGTCGCGGTCTGCCACTCAGCCGACCGCAGGCGGCAGGCGGGCAGACGCCGTTCGAGCGTCTCGACCGTGCGCAGCAGCTCAGCGAACGGCCCTGTGAGCGTCAGCTGCGCCGTATGGATTTCGATCCCGTCCTGTCGCAGCGTCACTGCCGGCACATAGCCTGTCGTATGGACGCCTGCGGGAGCGAAGCGCCGCACCGAGTCGAGCAGCCCGCCCGAAAGGATCAGTTCGGGGGCTTCGACGGCAGCCGGCACGGCCGCTCCGGTCGCCGGTGTCGTCGGGGCGAGCGCATCCAGCCGCCGTTCCAGCCGGCCGCACTCCCGCCACGCGCCGAAGGTATCGCTCAGGGCGAAATGCCACGCTGCCCACGGCAGGAGGAGGGCCAGCAGCCCCACGAGGCCGAGACCCCGGTATCTGTACGGCAGGTTCATAGTCCGATCTCGATGCGGAACACGAGCCGTTCGGCATCGCGTTCCCGTTCGACGTTCGTCAGTCGTACCGTGCGGCAGCACGCCGCCCCCGCGAGGCGCTCGACGAAGGTCGAGACGTCGCCCGCCGCCGGAGCCGTGCCCGCGACGACAGCCGTCCGCTCCTGCCGCTGCAAGGGCTTCCCCGCCTCGAAACGCATCGTGAGCGGTTCGACAGCAAGCCGCGTCAGTACGACCTGCGCCGGCACGGCCTCCGCGATGCGATCGCACACGACGGCGCGGGATGCTGCGGGACGTGCGGAGAACTCTGCGAGCAGCGTCCGCTGCCGGTCGGTAGCATCGGCTGCGGTCGAAGCCGTGCGTTCGCGCGCCGAGAGCTCCTTTTGCAAAGTCTGGCGGCGGGTGTTCAGCGACGGGGCGATGGCGGCATTGACAGCGAGCAGACAGAGGAAGAGCCCCAGCACCGGCAGTGCCGCCCGCCGCACGACGGCCTGCGCCAGCGACGAACCCTCGGCCGTCGGGCGGAGCAGCTGCCGCCAGCCGAGTCCTGCGAGAAGCTCCCCGGCCGCAGTATCGGGCGGCGCGGAGACCTCGATCCGCTGCGGATGGATGCCGGCCTCCGACAACTCGGTCAGCACTCCTTGCAGCCGCTCGCGCCGCACGAAGGCGATCCGGCCGTCGTGTTCGCGCCACAGGAAGGTCGCCCTGTCGTCGCGCACCCGCGCGGCGAGCTGCGAGTCGGCGGGCTTTACGATCGTGCCGTGGCCCGAGACCGTGACCACGGCGACGCCTTTGGCCACTGCCGCCGCGTCGTACACCGTCTGCTGCGGCTCGCAGCCCATCTTGCAGCGCCATGCCGCGATCGTATGGCCGTCGGGTGTCAGCGTGACATCCAGCACCCAGACGGGGCCGAGGATATAAGGGAAAAGATTCATTTTTTATTTATTCTTTTATGTCCCTTTTGTTCCGGTAAAAAGGACGAAAAGATCGAGTACGGCGACATCCTTTCCACCTTTTCACACGAAAAGGTGGAGCCGAAAGTGTCCGCAAGGCACCTCCGCCGGAATCGAACGACGGTTCTTACTGAGCGGGCACGAAAGACTGCGCTGTTTCGCACACCCGCTCCGGGCGTTCGAACCGTCGTTCGATTCGCGTCCGTCTCCGGTGCAATGCGGATCATGGGATCGTATTGATTTTAATCTCATTCTACGACCGTGGGTTTGATGAAGATATTGAGCGTACGTTCGACCTTGTTGCGCTTCTCCTTGCCGAAGAACCACTTGATGACGGGCACGCGCGCCAGAAACGGCACACCGCGCGAGGAGTTCTCCATCGTGTTGCGGTCCAGGCCGCCCAGGAGTACCATCTCCTCGTTTTGTACCTTGACGATCGACTTGAAGCTCCGCGTGGCCGTCCCCGGCGGAGCGTCCTCGACGTTGCGGTCGGTGAACTCCGTCTGCTCGAACTCGATTTCGAGGGTGATCTGCCGATCTTCCGACACGTAGGGCGTGACCTTGATCGAGAGGTTCGCATCGACCGACTTCCACTGGTAGGACTCCGACGAGATGGGGTTCTGCGTGCCGTAGTAGTTGTTCTGCACCTCCTTGTAGTACTGCGTCTCGCCGCTGGTGAGCGTCGCCTCGTGGCCGTTCAGGGTCGAGAGCTTCGGCGTGGAGAGCAGACGCACCACCCCGTCCTCCTCCAAGGCTTGCAGGCTCAGGTAGAAGTTCGGCGTCACGCGCCCCAGATTCACCGTGCCCCGGATGCGTCCGAGCAGATCGTTCACCGCATTCGCTCCGAAAGTCATGTCCACGCCCGGTGAAAGCGTTCCGGAGGTCTTCACCGCTTTGTCGCCCACGCCGGCCCCCAGACCGATCTCGTGGATCCTGCTCTTCGTGACGTCGGCGATCAGGATCTCCATCGTCACCATCGGAACGGGTTTGTCCACCGAGCGCAGAAAGGTCTCCACACGCGCCACGTCGCGCCGGTCGCCCGACAGGATCAGGGCGTTCAGATCGGGGAAGGTCTTCACCGCGACGTTCTGTTTCAGCGCCTCGGGGATGATCTCCTCGACCTTCGACACGGCGCGGTAGACGAGCGGAAGTACCGTCGCCGACGAGAGACCGTCCGACGCGGCCGCTCCGAAGATCCAGATGTCCCGTTCGGTGTAATAGCTGTACGGCGAGCCTTTGAGCAGCACCGAGAGCAGCGTCTCGAAATCCGTCCCGTCCACCCAGACGCCCGCCGTGAGGTTCACCGGCGACTGGAAGTAGTAGTTCAGCTCCAACTCGTCGCACAGGTCGAGAATCACGTCCTGCACGTCGCCCCGCGCGATGCGGGCCGTGATGCGCCCCAGCGAGTCCACACGCAGTTCGTTGGGCGTGAACTGCCGCCGGCGCATATAGGCGGGGCCTGCGGACGCCTTGCCGCCCTGCGCGGCCGGCTCCTCGCGCCACAGCGTCCACACCTCCTGCGCATCCCGTTCGGCAAGCAGGCCGTTGACCGCGGCGAGCGTCCGCAGCGCGTCGTCGAAAGGCATACGACGCACGTAGCCCGAGACCTTGCAGTCGTACAAAGGTTCGGGGACGATGACGTTGCGCGCAGAGAGCCGTGCGATCTTCTTCGCCACGTCGATCAGACGTTCGCCGCGCAGGTCGTACGTGAGCGTCGTGTCGGCGGCCGCGTAGGCGACGTCGGGATCGGGCGCCGGAACCGTCGGCGCTGCCGCCGGAAAGATCGAGAGGATGTTGCCCGACGCGGCCACGTCCAACCGATACTCGCGGCAGAGGAAGCGTACCAGATCGTCCACACGGGCCCTGCGGAAGTTGCACGACACGGGGATGTTCTCCACGCTGCGCACCGACATGTTCACGCCACTTGCGCGCGCGATATTGCGCAGCAGCTCCGACAGCGACAACCGGCCCGACGTGACGTCCACCTCCCGCCGGAACGTCGAGTCGCGCCCGACGAGTGCCGCCAATTCCGAGTCGATACGGGACAGACGCAAAGAGTCGGGGTCGGACGGCGGATTCGGTGCAACCGTCCGATGGAGCGAATCCGAAGACGGGTTCACACCAGCGGGTATTTCGGCCCGCTGTGCCGGACAGAGCACAGGTAGGGTGCAAAGAAGTAAAAACGCAAGCGTGTATCGTCGTTTCATAGGCTTGGATCAGTAGTTCAACAGGGGTATCACTTCGTCGAGAGAGGTCTCGCCGCGTCGGAAGAGGTCGACGACGGCATCGCGCAGCGACGGTATGCCGCGTTCGAAGAGCAGCGGTGCGACGTCGGTGCGGCCGGAGCGTACGGCAGCCGCCAGCTCGTCGTCCATCGGGATCACCTCGTAGACGGCCCGCCGGCCTGCATAGCCCGTGTAGAAACAGCGTTCGCAACCCACGGGTTCGCAATAGCGGTCGATCGCTATGTCGGACAGCAGGCGCCGCACTTCATCGGTCGCCTCCGCGTGGCGTTTGCAGTGGGGACAGAGCAGGCGCGCGAGACGCTGCGCGACGGTCATTACCAACGTATCGGCCACCAGGTACGGGTGTACGCCCATATCCGACAGACGGGCTACGGCGCCCCAGGCCGTGTTGGTGTGGATCGTCGAGAAGAGCAGGTGTCCCGTCAGCGACGACCGCACGGCCATCTCGGCCGTCGCCCCGTCGCGGATCTCACCCAGCATGATGATGTCGGGGTCCTGCCGCAGGAAGGTACGCAGTGCGGCGGTGAACGTAAGGCCGATCTCCTCCTTGAGCTGCCCCTGGTTGACCCCTTCGAGCGTGTACTCGATCGGATCCTCGATCGTGAGGATGTTGTCCGTCAGGGCGTTCAGCCGCCGCAGCGTGGCGTAGAGCGTCGTGCTCTTACCCGAGCCCGTCGGGCCGCAGATCAGCACCATGCCGAAGGGCCGCGCGATGGCGCGGCAGTAGTCCTCGTACTGCCTTGCGGAGAAGCCGAGGTTACGCAGTTCCAGCAGCTCGACGCGGCGGGTCAGCAGTCGCAGCACGACCTTCTCTCCGTAGATCGTCGGCAGCGTCGAGACGCGCACGTCGAACTTCTCGCCGTCGCGGTCGTAGCCGATGCGCCCGTCCTGCGGCAGCCGTTTCTCGGAGATGTCGAGCGAGGCGAGGATCTTGATCTGGTTTACAAGCGGCATGTACTGTGCCCGCTCGACGACGTAACGCTCGGCGAGCTTGCCGTCGATGCGCATGCGGATGCGGCAGCGCTGTTCGTAGGGTTCGAGATGGATGTCGCTGGCGTTGTCGCGCAGCGCCTCGCCCACCAGCGCGAAGAGGAACTGCCGCCCCTGTCCGATCTCGGCCGTGCGGCCCGCGGCGGCGCTTGCCGTCTGCGCTCCGGGGCGGTAATGTTGCAGCAAAAGCCGTTGCAGGTCATCGGCGGCGATCGGCACGACTTCGACCTGCCAGCCGTAGAGCACCTCCAACTCCTCGGCAGCGGCTGTGTAGTCATGTCCCGTCTCGCCGTAGCAGCGTATCCTGCCCGCCTCGCGTGCGAACGGCACGAGGCGGTACTCGGCGGCCTCCTGCGCCGTGAGCAGGCGGAGGATCTCCGTGGGGATATGTGTCGGGGTTACAGCCATAAGCGGAGGAATTGAAGGGCGGCCCAGCCGATGAGCACAATGCCGGCTGCGCCGACGAAGGGGATCGTGCGACGACGACGGCCGCAGCAGACCCACCAGAGGAGGGCGACGACGCAGGCGGCGATCAGAAACCGCAGAAACTCCGTCGGTGCGAACAGGGGTGCGACGGCAAGCAGGAAGAGGACGTCGCCGGCACCGAATGCATGCCGCACAGACAGCCGCCGCAGGCGGAGGTAGCCGAAGAGAGCCGTTCCCGATAAAAGGAGCAGCGCGGCATTGCCTGCCGTTTGCAGCAACATCGTCCGCCAACCGAGCGTGTGCCAGCTCCCCCCGACAGAGACCGTCCCCAGCACCGCCAGCCACGACGCGTCCACCCGTCGCGTGCGGAAATCGTCGCGGGCCAGTACAGCGGCAGGCACGAGCAGCAAAAGGTAGGGATAGGGAGCAGGGAACATCGGAGGGTCGTTAGAGGGTATTCGGGATTCGGTTTTTCGAGATCGGCAATACGGGATAGCTGCGTATGAAGGCGGGTGCAGGCAGATACCTTGCCCCGCGGCGGCTGGTCGATCTCCCAGACATTATAAACTCCGTCGCCGTCGAAATCCACGACGGCAGTCGCCGTGGCGCGGAAGCCGTGCGCCGAAGCCTCGACGATCTCGACGAGGTAGTTGGCCTGACCGCCGTCGGTCACCAGCCGCGACTGCTCGAAGCCCAGCTCGTCCAACGATGACGAATAGCGCGAATACGTGTAGAAATTCGACCGCTGCAACGTATGCAGGTAGGTAAGCTGCTGCTGCGCTTCGGTGGCCTTGGCTCGCGAAATCAACGGCATCAGATTCGGCAGCGCGATCAGCACCAGAATACCGATGATGACCAGCACGACCAACAGCTCGGGCAGCGAAAAGCCGCGGAGACGACGACACGGATAAAAAGACAATGTTTGCATAGACGGTGTTCGTTTGCAAACAAAGATAAGGTGGCTTTTGATTGATTTTTCGAAAAACAAACCTTACATTTCAAGCTGCAAATACCTGCATATCAATATATTGATTAAAAATAATCTATACATACGCCTTTCACGTGTTTTTACCTTGTTCTGCCTTGTACATAATTCGGGAAAACCACCTCGGGAAATGATGACTGTTCGAGGAATAGCTACCATGAAAAAGGACCTCGACATAGAGGTCCAAGACATAATGAAGGTATGGAATTATTGATGCGTTACGGCAAAGAAATTCTTAAAACCGATTGCCAGCATACGGTGCCATACACGTTATAATTCCGAGGATCGATTCCTATAACAAACCGAAAAAACGCGACGAAGGATTAGTAAAGTAAAATAGAATATGATGCATGAAGATTTATCGGTTATTGACACCGGATAAACCCGATATGTCTTATTCGAAAATGATAAAATCTGACATATATCTCAGTCTCCGCCGACAGATTTATTCACATTTACGATCTTTGCTTTTATCCGGTGATGTTTCACGTAGATCGACCCGACCTTTCCGACCCGGAAAATAACACATAGTGCCCGATTCGAGAATACCGCTTCCATCAGACATAGAAATTCCTTTTCTGCCGGTGTCAAGTTGCTCCGGCGATGTCCTCGACAGTCGGACAAACGTAACGAATCATTTACGATATGATAATTCGAAAGCCGCTTAACAGATGCAAGCTCCTTGCAACGTGTATGAAATGAAACAGGATCATTGTTATATAAGTACAACAAATCCAGCCACTCCTCGATATAACGCAATCTGTTTCGTGCCAAGAGTTCGGCTTGCCGTCGTTGCTGCCATAAACGGTAAAGAATACCTGCCTGCAACATAATTATGGCACACAATATGAAAATCATAGTGCATACAATTTGTCGTCACAAAAAATATGCACGGACTCTTTGTTTGCCCCAACTCCGGTGACCAAACCATATAGCAGCAAGCGAAGAGCCGTGCATAGCACGATTCTCTCGCTGTCTACCGCTATAATGAAATTGGTCTTTGAGTTGTGAGCAGACAGAGAAAACCCGATAATAATTATCGTCTATTTCAAAGATAGAAATTATTGTACAATCCGGCAAATTATTAGCTGGAATTTTTATTTTTTCCTGCCTTATACAATCATTTGCATAAGTCACTATTGTAACATCTCATTATTCTTATGAAAATCGATCGAAGAGCTATTTCGATCGATTTTTATTTATTGTATTATACATTAAGCACTTATACGCTTTACTTATTGTTTAGTTCCTATTGTACTTATTATCAATAGATTGCGATTTTACTTCCGGAATGAAATGCCGTTGATAAGATTATATTTTTGATTTCCATTGATAATCAGAAATTTAACAGGCAACGTGTAATATATACATTATGCCGTTTGGACAAACGGAGTCGAAATACGTGCTTTAACTTTGTTGCATCGGCATATGCTCGGCATTCCGAGCGGTTCAGACCGCCACGATCATATTTTCATAAACTATCAAACACTAACCTTATTATGAAAAGATCTTCTCTTTTATTTCGAACTTGTATTGGGTGGCTTTTGTTCGGAGTTTTATTTTTACAATCCAGCTATGCACAAGATTCTAACAGTACAAACTCGATTGCCATGCACGCCGTACTCAGTGACGGTTATTTCAAGCCGCAATCTCCTGATGTATGGAGTATGATTAAATACGGTGATGCTAATATTGATTATTATAGTGGTAGACTGGGGTTAAATATTCCTATTTATACTTATGATGATCCGGCTTTTAAAATTCCTATTTCCATTGATTACGCTTCGAATGGATTTCAACCAGGAGCAAGTATAGGAGTGGTCGGTATGGGTTGGTATCTCAATGTAGGAGGTGCAATTACACGTGAAGTGCGTGGTATTCGAGATGATGCGATAAAAGAAACATTCGATTGGCGTTGGGGAGCAAACGAAAATGAAACTCTCAAATGGGATCAAATAGTATATCCGGATGGAGTTCTCGGCTCTTGGGTTTATGCCAGATCTGTTCGTATCGATGGATATGCTCAGAACTATTTTAATTCGGTTCCCCAAGACTCTTTAAATTTTGTCTATACAGGTGCCGCAGGACAAGAGTATATGCCTTATTGGGTAAACTATAATAACGATCGTCAAGGCATTGAAACAGAGCCTGATATATTCCATTTTAAATTCATGGATTATTCTGGATCGTTTATTCTTCAACCTAATAGACAAATAAAAGTTTTCAATACGAACACACCAGCTGGAGAATTCGAAATAAAATTTGATATGGATAATTCACAGCCTTCTTTAAGTAAGTTTGTTATTATTACAGGAAATAAAACCAAATATTACTTCGAATACCCGATTACCTGTCAGACTCAAAGTGACATTTCCAGTTCTCTCGATACCGGATTCAATTTTACCTGGAAACTAACTCGCATCGAAGCTCCCAATGGAGAAACAGTACGCTTTGTATATAATAAACAACAAGCTGATTATACAACTATAACACCGGTAATAAATATAGACAAAATCGTATTATCCAATATTTCGGGAAACGAGTTGCCTCCCGAACATCAAATTCAGGATCCCCAAAATATGCCTTCTTCCAAATTTACGGTTTCCAATTCTGTTCATGAACATCTGTTGGATAGTATCATCATAGAGAATAGAGCCAATATTGTTTTTACATACAATTTTAATTCTCTTTTAGCTTCAGTACAGGTTTATAATAATACAGACGAAAGTCCCGTAAAGACTTGCACATGCGAATATGTTAAGACAACAGGAAATCGATTAGTTCACTTCTTGAAGAAAGTTAATCTATCGGATGTGGGGCAATATGCAATGGATTATTATGACGAGACGGCCCAATACGAACATGATCATACTTTTAAGGTCGATCAATATGGATATTTCAATAATAATGATACTTATGCAAAGAAGACTCCTTCTGCTGATTTGCAAGACATAGCGGAAGATCTCCGTACTTTGCGTCCTTCCAGTGAAACACATACTCGAATGGGAATGTTAAAGGCGCTTCATTATCCTACTGGGGGATATTCAAATTTCATTTATGAACAAAATACAGCATTTCATCAAGGAAAAAACACGAATGTTGGGGGATTGCGTATCAAGCAAATCGATACTTACTCTAAAGAAGGAAAACAAACACAGAATCGCAAATTCAGTTATTGCCAAAAAGATGATTCAAACAAAAGTTCTGGAAAAATATTGCAATATCCGGGGTATTATTTTAAATATACAGCAGCTTCACAAGGAGTATATTTAGTAGATAAAGAAGGTAAACAATATTCTTCGGGAGTTATTATTGATCGAGAAATTGTTTCGTCATTGAATAATATCGGATTCTCACAAAATTCATACATCGAATATTTACGGGTGGTAGAAGAGATAAGGAAACTAACGAATGATATTAAACCAATTTCTATTACCGAATATAACTTTCATTCTGCGGATGGAGTGCTTTCCGATGGAGGACTCCCCACAGAAGCCTATGAAGCCATCTCGAATAATCGATTGTATTCTTTTGATAACTGGAGGCTTGAAATGGAGTTAGCTCCTTCCTCAGAAATAAATGAATATATGAGGGTTACTTCGACATTTACAGGTGGTAAACTCCGGTCAAAAACAGAATATGCCGAAGATCTGGATCACCCGGTAAAACATGAAAGTTATTCATATGGTTACTATCAATCAGAAGACCCTATTAATGTATATACAGCGTATTTATGCCAGGCAGTAAATCATTTATATCGAACAAATGCCATATATCAAAATCAAAAGATCACAGAATTATACAATAAAGATTCCGTGTTAATCTACAACAATGAAACAAAGTATTTAGTCAATGATTTAGGAAGAACTAGTGCTGTTGTACAAACAGACAGCAAGGGAGATGAAATTCGTGAAATGTATTCTTATTTGGATCGTGTACCGGCTTATCCTACGGAGATTATTAAAACCAATAAAGGAAATGTGATTTCTGCAATGAAAATTGATTATGAACAGCAAAGTAATGCAGAGGATCATTACACTCCTTCGAAAGTTTGGAAAGGAGCAGTGGGAGTAACTCCTCCGAATATTGAATATCGCCCCGATTGTATATACAGTCATTACGATACACACGGAAACCCTCGTCAGGTAGTCGATAAAAACGGTAAGACGACTTGTTATTTTTGGGGATACAATGGACGACATATCGTCGCCAAGATCGAAAATTCGACTTACAATATTTTGCTCGGATATGGTATCGGAACTACCTATTCCGAAGCGTTGCCTGCGGATGTCGAGGCTCAGCTGCGAAATGACGAGGAGGAAAATTTTATCGTTACGACCTATACTTACAAACCATTGGTAGGTATAACGAGCATCACCGATCCTTCGGGACATTCGGTCTACTATGAATACAACGATAGCGGGAAATTGAAAGTTATCCGCGATGACAAAGGCAAGGTATTGAAATCCTATGATTATCATATTGTAACCGACAATCAATAAACAGACGTATAGTATGAAAAAGATATATCTGTTGCTGGTGCTGTTGTTCACCGGCCTGCAATCTGTATTTGCACAATTTATTTGGCATCCCGATCTGGGTACACCTTATGCAGGGGCAATCTCCCTACCGTGGGATACACGCAGCTATATGTTTCAAGTCGACAACGGCGAAGAGTTCGGCAGCCCAGGTGATATCTGGGACGCGCTCGATACGCAGCTCCGAGCAGCTGGTATTACATGGATCCGTGTAAATTCTGTCGAAAATCCGGCAGACGGAACTTTCGAAGTGTGGTTCGATTTGGATGAAAACAAAGATAACATGTCTCGTTCCATCCACATGGGTTACAGTTACAGTGCTTATTTTATCATTACGCAATTAAAGCAGGATCAAGAACACTTCGAAGGACTGTATGCCGATCTGCCTGCGAATAGAAAATTCGAAGTCCTGCCGGGTGAAGAAATTTCAATCCAACTGCATGGTCTATCAGCCGGAACGTCATACGACGTATACCAATATTATTCAGAGAACGATATAGACATATTCGATACGTTCTTCAGCAACACGGGCGGAGATTATCTTTACACGTCAGCATTTCCGGAGGGTGATTTCGGGTTCAGTTTCTCCAACAGTCAATTCAGTGTCAGTTACCCCGAAGCTTATAGAAATCATTACTCCTTCGATACCCGAGCGTTGGCATTTCCTGCGGAGGGCGATGTCATACGGGTCTATTTCGACTCCTATTCCAAATGGAACGGTATGAAAGTGGCAATCAACAGTCTTGCCGATCTGTCGTTTCTCGATCGAGTGGTGCAGGATCACAATACGGGCAAGATCGCATCTTGGAATCCCCGTATGCGATTGTCTTACGGGTACGATACGCAACTTCGACAAGCCTACTTCGAAATCGCTTGTCCTCCGAATCTGACAGACGAATTTATCCAAAGTACGTTGGGGATAATGAACGCTTCGGGATGGAACGCGACTGTTTCGCAAGATTTCGGAGGATCGGTTCGGACGGTTCCCGTATCATACAAATATGATAAAGCGACTTCTCAAATTATTGCGACAGTCGAATATACACAACCATTCGTAACGTATACACTTTATAGGGAAAACAGCTACCTGCAAAGTCTTACAGGAAACGGAGGTTCGTTACGTCTCTCGACTCCTGCTACATCGGGTTACTATCGCATTGTTGCTACCTACTCCGAGGGCGGTCTGAGCGACTCTGCCGAATTGGAAGGCATCCGCTACAACTCCGATATGCTCTCGCTCAATGACGATCGTAACTGGATTCTGACACGAACCTTCAACTGCGACAACCACGGGGACACCGAAGAGGAACAAATCTCTTATGATGTAAGCTATTACGACGGATTGGGATATGCATTGCAAAACGTACAAATTTGCGCTAACGGCGACGGACAGGGAGATATTATACAACCATTCGTCTACGACGGATTGTACCGCGAGGAGTTACAATACCTCCCTTATACGCTGGATGCCAACAATGGGCAAAGTGACGATACAGCATTGGCCAATCAAGAGGAGTTTTATAAAACCAGATACGGCTTGGCGACCGATCCTCACGCTTGTGTTCGTACCGAATACGAACCTTCTGCACTGAATCGGGTATTACGCACACATAAACCCGGTGCGGAATACCAATCTGATACCCGTTCCATGCAGACTTCTTATATGGGTAATGCCGCATCGACGATTCTCCGCCTGCGTGTCGATCCCGATGATCGTTCGCTGACAGCCGACAGTTATTATGCCGCTAATGAACTCTCCGGCACACACTCTACGAACGAAGACGGCGCCGTCGTCGTAACGTATACGGACAAAGACGACCGCATGGTCTATGAAAACCGGCAGCTGCGCAACGGAAGTGCCACCGAGAATATAATCACCTATTATGTCTATGACGACTGCGGACGTCTTACGTGGGTTGTGACACCCAAAGGCAGTGACCTACTTTCCGCCGGATCGAATTTTTCTCCGGAGAGCGATTTCGCCAAACAGAACTGTTACGTCTATTTCTACGACGAGTGGGGACGGGTCTATGAAAAACGTTTCCCGGGACGCGAGCCGATGTGTATCGTCTACAACCGGGGCGATCGGCCGATGATGATACAAGACGGATTGATGCGTGAGAAGAATCAATGGCTCACCTTCCATTACGATGGCATGGGGCGTGTGACAGCACAGAAACTCGTCACCGATTCCGCACAGACGCCGCAGACACGCGAAACATTGCAAATGTCATTCGATACGAATTCTTATCCGCAACTTTATTCTTCGTCCGCATCGCAGATCTTGACACAGCATGTCTATGACCGGTATCCGACGACGATGCCCGCGGCTTTGGCTTTTGAAGAGATTCCCGACATGACCTGCGATCTGACGGGTATCGAGCCCGAAACACTGCTCGATACTTCGACGACGGGGCTTCCGACCTATGAAAAGTTGACTGCGATTACGGATTCCTCAATCGGCGGAGAATATCACCGTGCTTACTACTACGACTATAAAGGGCGTGAGATCCAGCGTGTGGAATGCGACTTCGAGGGCAATATTCTCCGCACGACCAGCCGATACGATCTGATCGGAAATCTGCTGGCGCAACGCGAAAGCTATACCCACGGCGGAACGACCGACGTGCTCGACCGCACCTTCGAATACGATTCGCGCAACCGTATGACGAAAGAGACCGCGCAGTTCAATGACGGAGAGCAGGCCGTGGTCGCCTATACCTACGACGATCTCGGACAGCTTACCGGCAAGACTTATGGTACGGGAGCACACGCCATCCACGAGACGATGGATTACAATATGCAGGGGTGGCTCACTGAGAAGTCCAGCGAACTGTTTGAGATGCGGCTGCGTTATCACGATCCCGAATCACATCTGAGCGATCGCGCCTCCTACACTGGAAATATCTCTTCATGGTGGTGGAAACATCGGCTTATCAACAACGATAACGACAGTGAAAATCGCCTCTATGCCTTTACTTACGACGACTTGGCACGCCTTGTCGACACGGAGCTCTATCTCGATGATTCGTACAGTGCATCGAACGAATTTGTGGAAAATGGCATCACCTATGACAAAAACAGCAATATTATTACGCTGAACAGATCGGGTCTGTCGCAGGATGATATAAAGGGCTATCGGTTTTTATATTCTGGTAATCAGCGAATTAATGACGAAGCAAGCAACTCGGACTACGAATACGACGCCAACGGCAATATCCATAGGGATGCCTTGACGGGCTTTTATATTTACTATAATTTACTTAACTTG